>ENA-UONW01004233-UONW01004233.1-human-gut-metagenome-genome-assembly--contig:-CS52-NODE-4233-length-10668-cov-13.360878_pt1 | contig 10668 bp, 9 predicted proteins | sample MGYA00242463_ERZ724010 | MGnify/ENA metagenome assembly ERZ724010 | reverse complement strand
TCTTTTCTCCCCTATCTTTTCTCTTGCGAGAGAAAAGATAGGGCCGCCGGAGGCACGTCAGAAACGACCGCGACGGAACGAGCCGCCGCAAGCGACGTCTCTTATCCTCTGTGCTCGTTTCTTCCTTTCCAAACCGCAAACTGAATTTGCGGTTTGGGTTTTATCGCAAATCTGCGACAACCTCTCAGTCTCGGCTGCGCCGAGCCAGCTCCCCTGGGAGGGGAGCCTGGGAGTGCGCTTTTGGGGCATTTACCATACAGAAGGAGGATCCACCATGACTGATTTCCACGCGCTGATCCACAGCTACCAGAACTGCGCCTGCGGGCAGGCGCATACGTGCGCCATCCGGGATATCGAGATCGGCAGCGGTCTTGTCCGCAGCGTCGGCGATATTCTCCGGAAAAACGGCTTCGGCCCGCGCCTGCTGCTGGCGGCAGACGAGCAGACGCTCGCCGCGGCGGAGGGCATCGAGGCCTCGCTCGCCGGTTTTGCCGTCGTGCGGCACATCTGGCCGACCATCCGCGTGGCGACGATGCAGGACGTGGAGAAGATCGAGAGTTATTTTGACCGGGTCGACGGCGTGCTGGCCGTCGGGACGGGCTCGGTCCACGACCCGTGCCGGCTTGCCTGCGCGCGGCACGACGTGCCGCTGTGCCTGTTCGCCACCGCTCCGTCGATGGACGGTTTTGCGTCCTACTCCGCGCCCATCGTGAACGGGAATTTCAAGATCACGTATCCCGCCAAATGCCCCGAGGTCATCATCGGCGACACGAAGATCCTGGCGGACGCCCCGGCGGCGCTCAAATCCGCGGGCTTCGGCGATATGATCTCCAAATACGTTGCACTGATCGACTGGCAGGTATCGAATCTTCTGACCGGGGAATCCTATTGTGAGCGCGTCGCCGCGCTCACGCGGCAGGCCGCCGACCAGATCTTTGCCATGGCCGGGAGCGTCACGAAGCGCGGCGAAAAGACCGCGGCCGCGATCTTCGAATCGCTTCTTCTGACCGGCATCGCGATGAGCTTCACCAAGACCTCCCGCCCCGGCAGCGGCACGGAGCACATCATGGCCCATTTCTGGGAGTGCATGGAGCTGCTCGACGGCAAAACGCCCAACTACCACGGCGAGGACGTCGGCGTCACGACGCTGATGATCCTGCAGTACTATGAAAAGCTCGCGCAGCTGCCGCAGGTGACGGCCCATCCGGAGGTCTGCAACTGGGACGAGATCTACAGCATCTACGGCGCGCTCGCCCCGGACGTGCGCAAGCTCAATACCCCCGACACCATCACCGACGGCATCGACCCCCGCCGCATCGAAGCCTGCTGGCCCGAGATCCGGCAGATCGTGCGGTCCGTGCCGTCCTACGAGGCCTGTCTTGCCGCCATGCGGCAGGCGGGCTGCAAGACGACGATCCAGGAGGTCGGCAAGGATCCCGACTTCGTCCGCGTCAGCTTCCGCTTCCACCCGTACATGCGCCGCCGGCTCTCGCTCAAGCGCGTGAGCCACATGCTGGAGCTTCCCGCCGATCTTTTTTGAACCAATGATACAAGGAGCACCGAACGATGGACAATTACGATGAAAAACTGAACTACAGCTTTGAACCGGCCGACCCCGCGCCCGCCGAACCCGCGCAGCCGCTGCAGCAGGCCAAAGAGGAGATCCGCCGCAGCGGCAGGCATACCGGCCTCAAGATCGCGGCCCTGCTCACCGTCGTGGCGATCGTCGCCGCAGCCGGCGGATACGCGCTGAAGCAGGCGATCGCCGCGCTGGGAGAGAAAAACCTCGCCGGGCAGCAGACCAGCGTCGATGCCATGGCCGAGCAGACTGTCGAGCCGGAACCTGCCGCTGAGACCGCCGCGCAGCCCACGGACGACACGGGCACCTACCGCCTTGAGCGCCGGCCGCTGCCCGATACGCTCCCGTCCAACGACACGGGCAAGACACTCACCCCGACGCAGGTCTACCAGATGAACGTCGGCGCGGTCTGCGGCATCGCCACGCAGGTGACCACCAACGTCTGGGGCCAGACCACGACCTCCGCGTGCACCGGCAGCGGCTTCGTCCTGACGGAGGACGGCTACATCGTCACGAACAACCACGTCGTCGCGGACGCGAGCGAAGGCTCCATCGTCGTGCAGCTCTATTCCGGGGAGGAATACCCCGCTGCGATCGTCGGCACGGACAGCATGAACGACGTCGCGCTGCTGAAGATCGAAGCCGAGGGCCTGCAGACCGTCACGATCGGCGATTCCGACCAGATCGAGGTCGGCGAGACCGTGGAGGCCATCGGCAACCCGCTGGGCGAGCTGACCTTCACGATGACCGCGGGCTACATCAGCGCGCTCGACCGCGAGATCACCCCCGACCGCACGCCCATCAACATGCTGCAGACCGACGTCGCCATCAACGCGGGCAACTCCGGCGGTCCGCTGTTCGATATGGACGGCAACGTCATCGGCATGACGACGGCCAAGGTCTCCGGCACGACGGAATCCGGCGTGTCCATCGAGGGGCTCGGCTTCGCCATCCCGATCAACGACGTCATGCGCGTGGTCTACGACCTGCAGCTCTACGGCCGGGTCCTGGGCCGCGCCTATCTCGGCGTGACGCTGCAGGATCTCGACAGTGAGGTCGCCGCGACCTACAACCTGCCCGCCGGTCCGCAGATCGTCACCGTGACCGAGGGCAGCTGCGCGGAGACCGCCGGGCTGCAGCCGCGCGACATCATCCTGCAGTTTGAAGACCGCGAGATCAGCTCCTTCACCGACCTGAGCGCGGCGCTGGCCAAACAGAAGGCCGGCGACACCGTCACCCTGAAGATCTACCGCGCCGGCGCGGAGCTGGAGATCACCCTCACGCTCGACGAACGCCCCGGCGAGAGCGAGATCGACGCGACCGAGCAGCAGGCGCAGGCCGAGCTGGAGGGCCAGACCGCCCCCGACACCGACATCCCCGACTTCGGCGGCTTCGAGGGCTACGGCTACGACTACGATATGGATTGACACAGATACAAAACGCGCCCCCGGACAAAGGTCCGGGGGCGCGTTCTGTTATTTGGAAATTTCTCAGAAGATCGCGACGACAGCACCGTTGTAGGTGTTCTCGATGTAGGTCTTCACAGCGTCGGACTGCAGGGCCTTGACCAGGGCCTGGATCTTGGCGCTGTTCTCCTCGCCTGCGCGGCAGGCAACGATGTTGGCGTAGGTCTGGGCCGCGTCGCCGGAGGCGTCTTCGATGGCCAGGGCGTCGGAGGCGTGGAGACCGGCCTGCAGGGCGTAGTTGCCGTTGATGACAGCGACGGTGCCCTCGTTGGAGTTGGCCAGCTGTGCCGGGACGGTATCGGCCTGCAGGGCCTGCACGTCGTGGCCCTTGGCGTCGACGATGTCGAGCGTGGTCACGCCTTTTTCCGCGGAAGCGTCGGCGGGCAGCTCAATGAGGCCTTCCTGGGCCAGCAGGAGCAGGGCGCGGGTCTCGTTGGAATCGTCGGCCGGGATCAGGATGGTCGCGTCGGAGGCGATGGCGTCGACGGAGTCCACACCGTTGCCGTACAGGCCGAACGGCTCATAGTGGATCTTGCCAGCGGAGACGAGGTCAGTGCCGTTGGCAGCGTTGAAGCTGTTCAGGTACGGGGTGTGCTGGAAGTAGTTGGCGTCGAGCGAGCCGTCCGCCAGGGACTGGTTGGGCAGGACATAGTCGTCGTACACAACGATCTGCAGGTCGTAACCTTCGGCGGCCAGGGTGTCCTTGACCTGCTCGAGGATCTCTGCGTGCGGGGTGGAGGAGGCGCCGACCTTCAGCACTTCCAGCTTGCCGTCGGTGGTCTCGGCAGCGGCGGTATCGGTGGTGGCAGTAGTGTCAGCGGTCTCGCTCTTGGCTGCGCAGCCGGCGAGGGCGGCAACGATCAGCAGAGCGGCAAGAACGATTGCAAGTACCTTTTTCATGATAATGACTCCTTTTTAAATGTAATATAAACTGGCTGTTTGGTTTTTCTGATCCGGACGACTTCGGTCACATTCGTCCGCAGCGCCAGTTGATACGCAGAAGATATTCAAAGATCTGTCTCATCGGCAGCTCCTTTCAGCGGGCGCGCTTATCCGTCCTGCGGAGGATGCGCGTGCCGACGATCTGGATGACCTGCACGATGATGACGATCAGGAACACGCAGACCCAGACGACGAGCTTCTGGCTTCTCTGGTGGCCGTAGATGATGGCGACCTGGCCGAGGCCGGTGCCGCCGAGTGTGGCGGCGAGGGCGGTATAGCTGAGGATCGTGACCGTGGAGATGATCGAGCCGGAGATGAGCGACGGCTTTGCCTCCGGCAGCAGCACATGCCAGATGATCTGCAGGTTCGTGCAGCCCATGGCCTGCGCGGCCTCGATGACGCCGGCCGGGACCTCTTTGAGCGAGGATTCGACCATGCGGGCCACATACGGCGCGGCGGCGATGATCAGCGTGACGATGACCGCGCCATTGCCGGTCGACGTGCCGAGCAGCAGTCTTGCCGCCGGGATCATGGCGACCATCAGGATGACCGCCGGGATCGAACGGAAGAAGTTCACGATAAAGCCGAGCACCGTATTGACGCCCTTGTTGGGGTGCAGCCCGTCCTTATCCGTGACCCAGAGCACCACGCCGAGCGGCAGGCCGATGACATAGGCGAACAGCGAGGTCAAAAACGTCATATAGACCGTCTGCCACACGCCGAGCTGGATGATGTGGTTGTCCCACAGCTTCAGGAAAAATTCGGTTGCCATTTACCGTTCCTCCTTCCAGGTCAGGCCGCTGTTTTTCAGCCAGCTGATGACCTTTTCCGCGTCGTGCTCGTCGTTGGGCAGCTCAAAGATCATGTGGCCGTAGGCCGCGCCCTCGACGGATTTTGTGTCGGCGAACAGCACGTTGACCGGCACGCGGCACGCGAGGATCATCTCGGAGATGACCGGCTTCTGCGTGTTTTCGCCGTTGAAGATGATGCGGACCTTGCGCCCGCCGGTCGTCGGCTCGAGCACCGGCCGCTCCTGCGGCAAGACCAGCTCCCGCGCGATATCGGATTTCGGGCTCGTGAAGACATCCGCCACGCGGCCCTCTTCTGCGATGCAGCTCTTGTCGATGACCGCAACACGGTCACAGATCTGGTCGATGACCTTCATCTCGTGCGTGATGACGATGATGGTGACGCCGAGCGTCTTGTTGATCTCGCGCAGCAGCTCCAGGATCGAGCGCGTCGTGTTGGGGTCGAGCGCGCTGGTCGCCTCGTCGCAGAGCAGATACCGGGGATTGGTCGCCAGGGCTCTTGCGATGGCCACGCGCTGCTTCTGGCCGCCGGAGAGCTGCGAGGGGTAGCTTGCAGCCTTGTCGGAAAGGCCGACGACCCGCAGCAGCTCCTCCGCCCGCTTCTTCGCTTCCGCCTTCGGCGTGCCGGAGATCTCCAGCGGGAAGCAGATGTTGCGCAGGACCGTCCGCTGCTCGAGCAGGTTGAAGCCCTGGAAGATCATGCCGATCTGCCGCCGGACCTGCAGCAGCTCCTTCTGGCTGAGGGCCATGATGTTCTGCCCGTCCACCAGCACCTCGCCGGAGGTCGGCCGCTCAAGCAGGTTGATGCAGCGCACCAGCGTCGATTTGCCCGCGCCGGACAGGCCGATGATGCCGAAAATTTCGCCGTCCGCGATCGTGAGATTCACATCCTTCAGCGCTTCCACGCTGCCGGAGGCCGAGGAATAGATTTTGCCGAGATGTTTCAGCTCGATCATGGGTGATCCCCTTCCAATGTTTTTTCTGAACAAATAAAAAGAGCCGGGAAACTCACATCGTTTCTCAGCCCCGATCCCGGCAGCCATGCTGCCAATCTGGAATTTTATGAAACAAAGCGAGCCGAATTTTGCGTATGCGAAAACATGCACATGCTGCGCATGCACATCGGCATCATCATAGCGGTCGTAAACAGCTGCTTCATCGCGTGTCGGCTCCTTTCCTGATTTCTGGGGCCATTATATCTGCCCGGTCAGAAAATGTCAATGGGTGATTCGGTGAAAAAATGTTGCCGCCTCGCCGTATTTTTTGTGCAGACAGAGCAAACCGGCTCCCGCGCAGGCGGGAGCCGGTTTGCGAAACGCTTATTTCATGAACTTTTTTACCATCCGCAGCTTTTTTTCCGAGTACGGGTGGTAGCGCAGCGGCAGGTCGAGCCAGGTCGCTTTTCTGACGATCGAGCGCGCGTGGGTGAAGGTCTCGAAGCTCTTTTTGCCGTGATAGCTGCCCATGCCGCTGTGGCCGACGCCGCCGAAGGGCATGTGCGTCGTGGCCAGATGGATGATCGTGTCGTTGATGCAGCCGCCGCCAAACGAGCAGCTGCCCAGCACCTGCCGCTCCGCAGCCCGGTCGGACGTGAACAGATACAGAGCCAGCGGCTTTTCCCGGCCGCGGATGAAGTCGATGGCCTCCTGCAGCCGGTCAAAGGTCAGCATGGGCAGGATCGGCCCGAAGATCTCCTCCTGCATCACAGGGCTGTCCGGCGAAACGCCGTCCAGCAGCGTGGGCGCGACGAAGCGCGTTTTTTCATCAAAGGTGCCGCCAATGCACGCGTTTTGCCCCTCCAGCAGCTTCGTCACGCGGGCAAAGTGCTTTTCGGATACGATCACAGGCATCTCATCCATCCGGCCGTCCGGGAAGAATTCCTGCAGCGCCGCCCGGTATTCGCGCACGAAGGCGTCCTTGACCGACGTGTCGATCAGCAGATAATCCGGCTCCACGCACGTCTGCCCGGCGTTCAGGACCTTGCCGAAGGCGATGCGCCGCGCGGCGAGCTTCAGATCGGCCGTTTTGTCGACGATGACGGGGCTCTTGCCGCCAAGCTCCAGCGTGACGGGGGTCAGGTGCTTCGCCGCGGCCTCCATCACGACCTTACCGACGGCGACGCTGCCGGTAAAGAAGATCGTGTCGAACCGCTGGGCGAGCAGCGCGCTGTTCTCCGCGCGTCCGCCCTCGACGGCGGCAATGTAGCGCGCGTCAAAGGTCTCGCGGATGAGCTTCGCGATCGCTGCGCTCGTGGCCGGGGCGTAGGCCGAGGGCTTGACGACGGCGCAGTTGCCGCCGGAGATCGCGCCGACCAGCGGCGACAGGCACAGCTGCACGGGGTAATTCCACGGCGAGATGATCAGCGCCACGCCGTAGGGCTCGGGCGAAACGAAGCTCTTTGCCGGGAACTGCGCCAACGGCGTCGGCACCGCCCGCTCGCGCATCCAGCCCTTCAGGTGCTTCAGATGGAAGCGCAGCTCCTCGAGCACCATGCCGGTCTCGCACATGTAGACCTCCATCGGCGCCTTGCGGAAGTCCTGCATCATCGCCTGCTCGAGCAACTGCTCGTTGTCCCGCAGCGCCTGCTGCAGCTTTTTGAGCTGCGCGAGGCGGAAGGCATACGGGCGCGTCGCGCCGGTATCAAAATACGTCCGCTGCGCGCGGACAAGCTCCTGAATGTCCATGGTATCTCCGTTCCAAAACCGCCGGAAGCGGCGCTTCCGGCGGTTTTTATGCGTTATTTGCCGAAGCTCAGCAGCTTCTGATAGGCCGCTTCCCACTGCGGCGTGTGATGCGGCTCGTAGGTGTCGACCGGCTCGGAGCGGCGCACGACGGCGCGCAGCTCGTCCACATCCCGGATATCGCCCAGCGCCATGGCCTGCGCGAGCAGGTTGCCGATGGCCGCGCCCTCGACCGGGCCGGTGATAACAGGGCGGCCGGTCGCGTCCGCGGCGAACTGGTTGAGCAGCTTGTTGTTGCAGCCGCCGCCGACGATGTTGAGCGTGTCGATGCGCGCGCCCTTGATCCCCTCCAGCCGCTCGAGTGCCCAGCGGTACTTGAGCGCAAGGGATTCATAGATGCAGCGGGCGGTCTGCCCGACGGTCTCGGGGACCGGCTGGCCGGTCCGGCGGGCGAAGGCACGGATCTTCTCCGGCATCTGCCCGCCGGCGTAGAAGGTGCTGTCGTCCGTGTCGATGATCGTGCGGAAGGGCTCGGCCCGCTTCGCTTCCTCGACGATGTCGTTCCAGCTGAGCTTCTGCCCGGCCTTCTGCCAGTCTCTCCGGCACTCCTGGATGAGCCACAGGCCCATGATATTGCTGAGCGGCCGGAATCCGCCCTGGATCGTGCCCTCGTTCGAGAAATTCGCGTCGCGCACGGCGTCCGTCAAAATCGGCTTGTCCGTCTCCACGCCGAACAGCGACCATGTGCCCGACGAGCAGAACGCGAAGCTGCCCGTGCCGGGGATGGCGGCCACGGCCGAGGCCGTGTCGTGCGTGCCGACGGCGGCGAAGCGCGCCTGATTGATGCCCAGCTCCTCCGCCAGCTCCGGGCGGAGACGGCCGCGCAGCGACCCTGCGCGGTCGATGGGCAGGAATATCTTTTTGGGCAGGCCCAGCGCCTCGATGGTCTGCCAGTCCCAGTCCTTCGTGGTGGGGTTATAGAGCATGGAGGTGGTGGTCTCGGTGTACTCGGATTTTTTCTCGCCCGTCAGGAAAAAGCCCAGCAGGTCCGGCATGAACAGCAGCGTCTGCGCGTTTGCAAGCGCCGGATCATCCTGCAGCTTGCGGCGGTAGAGCTGATAGACGGTGTTGAAGTTCATCGTCGCAATGCCCGTGCGGGCAAAGAGCGTCGGGAAGTCGACCGTCTTCCACACGGCCTCCATATCCGCGTCGACCGCGTAGCGGTACGACCGGGGATTGGACAGCAGCTGGTCGTTTTTGTCGAGCAAACCATAGTCGACGCCCCAGGTATCGATACCGAAGCAGTCAAGCTCGCCGACGTTTGCGTTTTTGAACGCCAAAAAGCCCTGCTTCAGCTGGTTATAGAGGTACGGCAGGTCCCAGTAGAACACGCCGTTCATCTCGATGTAGTTGTTTTCAAACCGGTGCAGCTCGCGCATGGTGATCTTTTCGCCGTCAAACTGCCCCAAAATCGCGCGGCCGTTGCTCGCGCCGAGGTCGAACGCCAACAGGTTTCTCATGGTGTCATGCCCCTTTCGTCTTGGCTCAGCAGATGGCGGAGCCGGTCTTTTCGTGCCCGATCAGCTTCCACGTCGCGTCGATCAGGTTGGAGAACATCGGGTTTTCCATCGCCTTGATGACAAACGACTGGCGCGGGGAGTTGATATCCTCGCCCGAGACCTGGAACAGGCCGTTTTCATCGCACAGGCGGCGAAGCCGCGCCAGCTGCTCCGGCGTGTTGCGGGTCGGCATATAGGTGACGGCGCGGATGCCGCAGCTTTTGATGCAGGCGATCACGTCGTCCAGATACTCGTCCTCAAACTTCTGCGCCTTCTTGTCGCCCGTGACGGAGGCCGTCACGTCGCCGAGATAGGCGTAGCACAAAAGCGCGTCAATATCCTTGCACAGCTTGGCCACATCGCGCACGCTCGGGCATTCGTCGGTCGCGTCGATGTAGATCTTCGGCACGAACGCGGATTTCAGAATGCCAAGCAGGTCGTACTCGTAGAACGGGTATGCCGTATCGAGCATCTGGTTCTTCTGCTTTTCACTGAGGCTCAGGCCGATGGAGGCAAGATAGTCTGCCATCGGCTGGCCCTTCCCGGCCTTTTGGGTCATTTCCTTCGCCAGCGCGTACATGAGATGCCGCTCGGTCACGCCGCCGTCTTCTTTTGCTTCACTCAGCGGGAGCACGTCGCGGTCGTAGTCCAGCGCGATGCCGGGCAGCAGCGCGTTGATCTTTTCGACCATTGCGCGGTTCCGGCGGCCTCTGGCCGCGCGGTAGGGCGCGAACCAGGCGTTGAGCATTTCAATTTTGTCGTGCGGGACGGACTGGATGGTCATATAGCTGACACCCACCTGATCGGGGTTGTTGGTGCGCCGGCCCTGCAGCGCCGTGCCGTCCATCGACACGCGGCACTCCATCCCGACAGTCACGGGCATGCCGACCAGCTCCGCCGCCGCGAGGAATTCCCGCGCGCCGGAGATGGAATCGTGGTCGATGATGCCCGCCGTGCACAGCCCCTCCATCCGCGCGGCATAGACCGCGGCGGTGGGAGAATACGGCGAAAACGAATAGGTCGTATGGATATGGTTGTTGATATACTGCGGCGCCATCGGCGGGAATTCGGTCGTCTTCAGAACCTCCCTGAGGTTCGCGAGCCGCTCCTCCCGCGCAGGCGCGTTCAGCTTTTCCAGAATGGCAATATCGATCATAAACGCTCCCCCGTCATATGCAAAATGTTCCCCTGACCTCTCCCGCAAAAAGGTCAAGCCCCAACAAATTTCTTCCGCACCTTCCATTGACAGCAGACATCCAAACGCAGCTGCCCACAGATCTGGTGCCCCGTATCAGGCGGCGCGTACCAAGACGCCCGTAAGGTGACCACCGAGTGGAACGACGCCTGAAAACCAGGGCCCACCTGAATTCGGAGGCAGGATGCGCCAAACGCGTCCAAGCACTCTTTTCTCCCCTATCTTTTCCGGCAAGACGGAAAAGATAGGGCCGCCGGAGGCACGTCAGAAACGACCACGACGGAACGAGCCGCCGCAAGCGACGTCTCTTTTCCTCTGTGCTCGTTTCTTCCTTTCCAAACCGCAAGCTAAACTTGCGGTTTGGGTTTTCGTGCAAATTTGTGGCAACCTCTCAGTCTCGGCTGCGCCGAGCCAGCATCCCTACCCCTTTTGTCCCT
>ENA-UONW01004226-UONW01004226.1-human-gut-metagenome-genome-assembly--contig:-CS52-NODE-4226-length-10691-cov-9.620346_pt1 | contig 10691 bp, 11 predicted proteins | sample MGYA00242463_ERZ724010 | MGnify/ENA metagenome assembly ERZ724010 | reverse complement strand
GGTGATCAACCGGGTTCATAACAACACCACGGTTACGCGGACGACGTCCTAACCAGCGGGAACGTCCGGCCTTACCGGAGCTCTCCAATCCATGGTCTGAGTTACCTACGCTACCGATAGTAGCCTTGCAGGTACTGAGAATCTGACGAACTTCGCCTGAGGGCAACTTGATAACGCAATACTTGCCTTCTCTCGAAGTCAACTGAGCGAAATTACCAGCCGAACGAACCAGAGCAGCACCCTGACCCGGACGCAATTCGATATTGTGAATTACAGTACCGACCGGAATGTTCTGGAGGGGAAGAGCGTTACCGATTTCGGGAGCCGCATTCTCACCAGACATCAAAGTTGCACCAACTTGCAATCCATTGGGAGCAATAATATATCGTTTTTCGCCGTCAGCGTAGAACAACAAAGCGATACGAGCCGAACGGTTCGGATCGTATTCGATTGTTTTCACCACTGCAGGCACACCGTCTTTGTTTCTCTTGAAGTCGACGATACGAATCACCTTCTTGTGGCCGCCGCCGATGTAACGCATGGTCATCTTACCTTCGTTGTTGCGACCGCCAGAGGATTTCTTACCAAATACAAGAGACTTTTCTGGTACCCGTGCAGTAATTTCTTCGAAAGTACCAATAATTTTATGTCTTTGCCCCGGTGTTGTGGGCTTAAATTTACGTACTGCCATTTGTATTAAATATTGCTATAAAAATCAATAGTATCTCCTTCTTTCAACGTAACGATTGCCTTCTTGTAGGCATTTGTACGTCCCTGGATGAGACCAGCCTTTGTATAACGGCTCTTGTTCTTGCCGGCATACTTGATGGTGTTCACATCGACTACAGTAACGTTGTAAAGAGCTTCAACTTCGTTCTTAATTTCCAGTTTGTTGGCCTCAGGACGCACAATGAAGCCGAAACGGTTGTTCTGCTTCTCTGTAATCGCGGTCATCTTCTCTGTCACCAACGGTTTAATGATAAATCCCATTATTCAAGCCTCCTTCTTTTAACTTAAGATATTGTTGATAGCTGAAAGCGCACTTTCGGTAAACACAACAGTCCCAGCGTCCAATACTCTGTAAGTATTCAACCCTGAGATAGTCTGCACGTTAGCACCTTTCACGTTACGAGCTGACAAATATACGTTTTTATTTGATTCCGGTAAAATCATCAGCAGCTTCTTATCAGAAACTTTAAGATTTTTTGTCATTTCTACAAAGTTCTTCGTCTTCGGAGCCTCAAATGTAAAGTCCTCAACGACAACGATTGCGTTGTTCTGAGCCTTGTATGACAAAGCAGACTTACGTGCCAAAGCTTTTACTTTCTTGTTCAGCTTGAAGAAGTAGTCGCGGGGTTTCGGACCGAATACGCGTCCACCACCTACCAATACAGGCGAGTTCATGTCACCACGACGTGCACCGCCACCACCTTTCTGACGACCGATCTTGCGGGTAGATCCGCTGATTTCACTTCTTTCCTTTGACTTATGAGTACCCTGACGCTGGTTGGCCATAAACTGCTTTACATCCAGATAGATGGCATGGTCGTTGGGCTCAATGCCGAAGATAGATTCGTTCAACGCAACCTTTCTTCCGGTGTCTTCACCTTTAATGTTAAATACGCTAACTTCCATTATTTTTCAATTATTACGATTGAACCTTTGCAACCGGGGATAGAACCCTTCACCAAGAGGAGGTTGTGCTCCGCGATCACTTTTAATACTTGCAGGTTTTGAACAGTTACTCTGTTACCACCCATCTGTCCACCCATGCGCATGCCTTTGAATACTTTTGCAGGGTAAGAACAAGCACCAATAGAACCCGGCTTGCGGGCACGATTGTGCTGACCGTGAGTAGTCTGGCCTACACCACCAAAACCATGTCTCTTAACAACGCCCTGGAAACCCTTACCTTTGGATGTTCCGGCAACGTCTACGAAGTCAGCGCCATTGAACAGTTCTACGGTCACTGTGTCACCGAGATTCAGTTCGGTCTCAAATTCTTTGAACTCAGCCAAGTGTTTCTTGGGTGTTACTCCGGCTTTCTTGAAGTGACCCATCAACGGCTTGGTAGTATGCTTTTCCTTCTTGTCCTGGAAACCCAGCTGAACGGCAGCATAGCCATCTTTTTCTACGGTCTTCACTTGAGTAACAACACAAGGACCTGCTTCGATAACAGTGCATGGTACGTTTTTACCCTCGGCACTGAAAACGGATGTCATTCCGATTTTTTTTCCTAATAATCCTGGCATTTCACTAAATTTTTAAATACACTTACACTTTGATTTCTACTTCCACACCACTCGGCAACTCCAGCTTCATCAGAGCATCGACAGTCTTGGCTGTAGAGCTGTAGATGTCAATCAGTCTCTTGTAAGAAGAGAGTTCGAATTGTTCACGCGACTTCTTGTTAACGAAAGTCGAACGGTTCACGGTAAAGATACGCTTGTGCGTAGGAAGAGGAATCGGACCGCTAACGATGGCGCCCGTTGTCTTCACCGTTCTTACAATCTTCTCAGCTGACTTGTCAACCAAGTTGTGGTCGTAAGATTTCAATTTGATTCTAATTTTTTGACTCATTAGTGTTTATAGTTAAACTTGTTATTAAATGGAGAAGCTCCGCAGGTTAAGAGTCATACGCTAACCTGCGGGCTTCAAGATTTTCTTTAGAGCAATTCCGTGTGACCCTTCACTTCCTCAAGTACAGCCTTCGCGATAGAAGTCGATACCTGAGCGTGGTGATCGTAAGTCATGGATGAAGTGGCACGGCCGGAAGTGATGGTACGCAGAGCCGTTACATAACCGAACATTTCTGCCAGCGGAACCATTGCCTTCACGATGCGGGCACCGGAACGGCTGGATTCCATACCTTCTACCTGACCACGACGCTTGTTCAAGTCACCGATTACGTCACCCATATTTTCTTCCGGAGTTACAACTTCCAGCTTCATGATGGGCTCCATCAGAACGGGACCTGCCTTGGAGCAAGCATTCTTGTAAGCCTGGATGGCACAGATTTCGAACGAAAGCTGGTCGGAGTCTACCGGGTGGAACGAACCGTCGAGCAGCGTCACCTTCATGCTGTCCATCGGGAAACCAGCCAGCACACCATTCTTCATGGCAGTCTGGAAGCCCTTCTGTACAGACGGGATGAATTCCTTGGGAATGTTACCGCCGGTAACTTCGTTGATAAACTGCAATCCGCCTTCCTTGTAGTCTTCGTCTACCGGACCAACGTTTACGATGATGTCGGCAAACTTACCACGACCACCCGACTGCTTCTTGTAAACCTCGCGGAGGTTGACAGTCTTCGTGATGGCTTCCTTGTAGTTAACCTGAGGCTTACCCTGGTTACATTCAACCTTGAACTCACGTTTCAGACGGTCGATGATGATATCCAGGTGAAGCTCACCCATACCGGAGATAACTGTCTGACCAGTCTGCTCGTCGGTACGAACGGTGAAGGTCGGGTCTTCTTCAGCCAGCTTGGCCAGACCGTTGGACAGCTTGTCCATATCCTTCTGAGTCTTGGGCTCAACGGCGATACCGATAACGGGATCGGGGAAGTCCATAGACTCGAGTACGATCGGAGCTTCTTCGTCGCAGAGCGTATCACCCGTGCGGATATCCTTGAAACCTACACCTGCACCGATATCACCGGCAGATACCACGTCTACAGGGTTCTGCTTGTTGGAGTGCATCTGGAACAGACGGGAAACACGTTCCTTCTTGCCGGAACGGCTGTTGTAGATATATGAACCGGCTTCTACCTTACCGGAATATACACGGAAGAAAGTCAAACGGCCAACGTAGGGGTCAGTGGCAATCTTGAACGCCAGAGCGGCAGTCTTTTCGTCTTCGCTCGGCTTGCGGTCTTCTTCCTCACCAGTGTTGGGGTTGGTACCCACGATGTTCGGAGTATCCAGCGGAGAAGGCAGGAAGGCGCAAACGTAGTCGAGCAGTGTCTGCACCCCCTTGTTCTTGAAAGACGAACCGCACAACATCGGCACGATATCCATCTTCAGGGTAGCGGCACGCAGGCCACGGAGGATTTCCTCCTCAGTGATGGTCGAAGGATCGTCGAAGAACTTCTCCATCAGAGCGTCGTCATATTCGGCTACTGTTTCCAGCATCTTGCCACGCCACTCTTCAGCTTCATCCTTCAGGTTGGCGGGGATTTCCTCTACGTCATAGTCAGCACCCATTGTCTCGTCGTGCCACAGGATGGCTTTCATCTTGATCAGGTCGACTACACCCTTGAAGTTTTCTTCGGCACCGATAGGAATTACAACCGGACACGGATTTGCGCCCAGCACGTCCTTCATCTGGCGAACCACTTCAAAGAAGTCGGCACCCGAACGGTCCATCTTGTTCACGTAACCGATACGGGGAACGTTGTATTTGTCGGCCTGACGCCATACGGTTTCAGACTGGGGCTCTACACCACCTACTGCACAGTAAGCGGCAACGGCACCGTCCAATACACGCAACGAACGCTCTACCTCGGCAGTAAAGTCCACGTGTCCCGGAGTGTCAATCAGGTTGATCTTATACGTATCGCCCGCATATTTCCAGCGGGTAGTCGTAGCTGCAGAAGTAATGGTGATACCACGCTCCTGCTCCTGCTCCATCCAGTCCATGGTAGCTGCACCATCGTGAACCTCACCAATCTTGTGAGTCAGACCGGTATAAAACAGGATACGTTCAGATGTCGTAGTCTTACCGGCGTCGATGTGAGCCATGATACCGATGTTACGTGTCAAATGTAAATCTTGCTTTGCCATTTTCTAATTCCTTTTACATTAAGTATTTAATCTTGACCAGGTTACGCTTGCTGTATCAGAAACGGAAATGAGCAAACGCACGGTTGGCCTCAGCCATTCTGTGCATGTCTTCCTTACGCTTGAATGCACCGCCCTGTTCGTTGAAGGCGTCCATGATTTCGGCAGCCAGTTTGTCGGCCATCGACTTGCCGCCGCGCTTGCGGGCAAAGATAATCAGATTCTTCATTGAGATGGACTCTTTGCGGTCGGGACGGATTTCGGTCGGAACCTGGAAAGTAGCACCACCTACACGGCGGGACTTCACTTCCACTTGAGGAGTCACATTATCCAAAGCCTTCTTCCAGATTTCCAGAGCAGACTTCTCTTCGTTCTGCATTTTGTTCTTCACTACTTCCAGAGCAGCATAGAAGATTTCATAAGAAGTGTTCTTCTTGCCGTCGTACATCAGGTGGTTGACGAACTTTGAAACTTTCACGTCATTGAACACGGGATCCGGCAGGATAACGCGTTTTTTTGGTTTTGCTTTTCTCATTTTCTTGAAAGAATAATGTTTTCGTTCTTGGTTGTCTACTTCTGTCTTCTTCAACCCGCCCACCGGCAGGTTTACTCAACCTTTAGCATCTGTCCAAGCAAACTAAAACGTAATTTTTACTTTACTTTGATTACTTTTTATTTCTTATTTTTTCTTTGCAGGAGCTGCCTGTCCCGGTTTCGGGCGCTTTGCACCATACTTGGAACGTCTTTGCGTACGGCCTGCTACACCGGCAGTATCCAATGTACCGCGAACGATGTGATAACGTACACCCGGAAGGTCTTTCACACGACCGCCACGTACCAATACGATTGAGTGTTCCTGCAAGTTGTGGCCTTCACCCGGAATGTAGGAGTTCACTTCCTTACCGTTGGTCAAACGTACACGAGCTACTTTACGCATAGCTGAATTCGGCTTCTTCGGAGTGGTTGTATACACTCTCACGCAAACGCCACGTCTTTGAGGACATGAATCCAAGGCAGGAGACTTACTCTTGTCTACCAGCACCTGACGTCCTTTTCTTACTAATTGCTGAATTGTAGGCATTTTAATTGTTTTTTAGTTATTATATTATTGTATGAATTTTCGACTATACACTTTTTCGGGCTGCAAAGATACGAATAATATTTGAATTATCAATGCACTACAATATTTTTTTTGATTTTCAGCCGAATAGCCTCGTCCGAAGCCGTTACAAAACGACGACATCAGGCCTCGCCCTGCACGTTCGACAGCGGCGGAAGGGGACGTTCTTCGGGCACCTGGATAGGGCCGAAAATACGTTCGTACTTGTCGATGTTTTCCTGCAGAGCACGCATCAGACGCTTGGCGTGTTCGGGCACAAGAATGATGCGCGACTGCACGCCGGCCTTGGGCATGCCCGGCAGTATACGCACGAAGTCGAGCACAAACTCGGAGCTGGAGTGGGTAATGATGGCCAGGTTGGCATACGTGCCCTGGGCTACGTCTTCTTTCAGTTCAATCTGCATCTGTCCGTTGTTGGGTTCCTGTTTCTCCATAATTCAATTGTATTTTTGGGTTTTGTGCCACAAAGTTAACGGTTTGCGCCGGATTCTCCAAATCCGATGCAAACCGTCAACAGGCTGTCAGCGGACCACTACTTCGTCCACATAGATGCGCGAGGGCTGACCGGGCCGCACATGGTCAGGCGGACAGTTGCCGGGCGCCTCGAGCGTGAAGCGCAGGTAGCGCGCCCGTGTACCGACCTTCACCCGCAGGTCTTCCACAAAGGTACCTTCCTTGAAGATGTCGGCATCCGTAAAGTGCAGGCTGCCGGCAGGGACAAACGTCCGGTTGTCGTCCGACGTCTCCACCGTCAGTGTCCGCGGCTTGTGGCAGCCCATGCCATAGTTGGTGATGCAGCCCACCGCACACTCCGTCACAAGCTGCCGTTCCAGCAGGTCTACCGTAAACGTCAGCGGGCGCGACATGTCTCCGGTATACCACTCGAAGTCGGTCTGCTTCAGGCTGCCGCGCAGGCCGTTCACCAGGATACCTGCCTGCGCCGGAAGCCCCAGCAACGGTTTGGCGGTGGCCAGGTTCCAGTCCAGCCGCAGGTCCAGCGTCTGCCCCATCTTCTGTCCGTCGCGGAAGGTGGCACACTTCACCACGGCGTCAGCGTCCACCGTCAGCGGACCTTCATACAGGTCCGAAGCCGCTCCGGGCTCCATGCCGTCGGTCGTATAGCGTATCTCCACATCGGGACGTTCGCACACCAGATCCACCTCCAGCTTCCCGCCGGCAGGCGTCACCGTGTGCTGTATGTTGTACATGGACCGTGCATACCGGATGCCTTTGGCCTGCAGATGGGTCAGATAGCCGTCCAGTGCTTCGACAAACGCCGGCCAGTCCTTGCTGCCCTTGGGCGACCAGGCCACTTCGGCCACAGCTGCCAGACGGGGGAACACCTGATAGGTCACATCGGAAGGATGGTTGCAGAACTCCGTCCACATGGAGCCCTGTACACCCATCAGCAACGGCTCGTACTCCGGCTTCCAGTTTTTCTGCACCGGTTCGTAGGTGTAGACATCCTTCAGGGTATTGTTACCGAAATAAGTCAGCGGCTCGAACCACTGCGGCCCCTGGTAGCGGATGAGGTAAAGCAGGCGGGCGGGTGTCATGACAAAACGGTGTCCCTGCGCGGCCGCCTTCAGGGCCGCGTTGCCGAATCCCTGCCAGCCGAAAATCACGACATCCTCGGGCAAGGTGCTGTTGGTCAGTTCGTCCCAGCCCATCACTTCCTTGCCCTTCTCCTGTACGTAGCGGCTCATGCGGCGCATGAAGTAGCTCTGCAGTTCCTCCTCGTCGGGCAGCTTCTCGTCCTTCATCCGCTGCTGGCACAGAGGGCATTTCTTCCAGAAAGTCTTCCGGGCTTCGTCACCGCCCAGATGGATGTACTTCGAAGGGAAGAGTTCGGCCACTTCGTCTATCACCCCCTCCAGGAAATGGAAAGTCTGCTCATTGCCCGCACAATAGATGATGTCGGCATGGTCGCCGCCCAGTCCGGGCAGGACGCCAATCTGTTTGTCCACTACAGGACAGGCCAGCTCGGGATAGGCAGCCAGTGCGGCATTCGAGTGCGCAGGTATGTCGATTTCGGGAATCACCTCCACCTGGCGCGCCTGAGCATAAGCGATGATTTCACGCATGTCGTCCTGCGTATAATATCCGCCTACCGATGCCGGTTCGCCGGGCAGCGGATTCCTGCGGTCGGGGAAGGCCCGGTCGTTGTGGTTCACCCGCCGGCTGCCCACCTCCGTCAGGCGCGGATAGCGTTTGATCTCCAGACGCCAGCCATTGTCGTCCGTCAGATGGAAATGGAGTTTGTTCAGTTTGAGCATGGCCATGCAGTCGATAATCTGGAGCACATTTTCCTTGGGAATGAAATAGCGCGACACGTCCAGCATCAGTCCGCGGTATGCGAAACGGGGACTGTCGGTCACCTCCATGGCCGGCACAGCCCAGTCTGCCCCCTCCACCGGCGCCAGCGACTCTATCGCGGCAGGCAGAGCCAGACGGAGCGTCTGCAAGGCATAAAATCCGCCGGCATATCCGCCGGCCTCGATACGTATGCCGTCGCGGTTCACCCGCAGGCGGTAGGCCTCGGCCGCCAGGTCGTCGGCCCGCTCCAGCCGGATGTCTCCTCCGCCACCCACAACCACCTTCGGGGTGAACCCTGCCGGACGGCTGAAAAGCGAACTGAAGTATTCGGCCAGAGGTTTCAACCCCTCATCACCGGCCGACACGACAACCGACGGCGTGATGTGGAACGTTCCCGCCACAGCGGCTGTTTCCACCGGACGGGGAACAATACGTACCGGTTCCGATTCCTGGGCCCGCAACGGACCTGCGAGCAGACATGCCGATACAACCAGTACCAGCATCTGAGGAGTGATTTTTTTCTTCATTGTCTTTCTATTGTGCAGCATATCCGAATGAAGGCGAAAGATAAGAAAAATATCTGTGTTTTACGGCATCATCTGCCACTTTTTACACAGACAACATGCTGACACGAAACGTACGGACATAAAAAAAGGGCTCCGCCGAGCCCAACCTTTGTTAACCTTAAATCTAATACTATGAAAAACACATTGCAAAGATACGGAGGTTTCGGGAATTTGCAAATTATGCAAATAAAAAAGCATGTTTTATAACACGTTTTAGTACAAATACAGGTCTGTTAACGGACAGAGACCCCGTCAGCCGAATACAGCTGCCGCGTCGAGGCACGGACAGGCCTTGGGCGCGGTGCCGGGCAGGTCGCGGTGGCCGCATACTACGGCCTGCGGGAAGAGCCGCTTCAGCCGGCCGAAGAGGTCGTGCAGCCGCTCGGTCTGTGCCGCGGTGCGCGTGTCGGCCGGACGGCCCTGTGCGTCGAGCCCGCCCTCGTAGCAGATGCCGATGGAGCAGCGGTTGTAGGGACGGCAGTGGGCGCCCACTTCGAGCAGGCCGCGGTGCTGGGTCAGGGTGCCGTCGCGACGGACGTAGAAGTGATAGCCCACGGTGCGGAAACCGCGGGCACGGTGGTCGTGAAGCAGCTGCTGGGCGGTATAGTCCTGCGTGCAGCGGGTGGCAGAGCAGTGGAGGACGAGGAAGCGCACGCTGTCGGCGCCCTGCATCAGCTCGCCGTCCTCCATCCGGGCGAGGAGGGTGCGCTCGGTGGGCACCTCCTCGCCGCGGACGGTCATCGGGTAACGGTCGTCGGTCATGACAGGAAGGGAATCAAGGGTGAACAACTGGTGACGCCAAGTGCCGTCAGGGCGGCGATGGCTGCCTGGATGATGGCCTTCACGATGGAAGTCCAGGTGATTTTCTGGGTAGTGGTGTTTGACATAATTAGTGGTAAGTGGTTAGTGGTGAGTGATTAGTGGTTAGTGGTGAGTGATTAGTGGTTAGCGGTGAGTATACTAACCGTTCACCGCTAACCGCTAACCGCTAAAGTTACAGCGGGCTCTCGTCCTGTCCGCTGCCGTCCTCACCGGTACCGGAGGTATCTTCGCCGCCGGAGGTGTCTTCACCGGCCGGAGTGGAAGTTCCGTTGTACTTCACGAGGCTGATCTTGTCGGGAATGAGGTCGTAGATGCGGCTGTTGTTCACCATCGTGAACGAGGGACGGAAGCCGGGCACGAGGGTCTTCACCAGCGCGGCGGAAGCATCCTTTTCGGCGCTGACGCTCTTGCTGTTGATGAACCGCAGGTAGAGCTTGCCGAAGCCCAGGAGCTCGATGGCATAACCCTTCTTGAGGTTCTCCACCACGTAGTAGGCATAGCGGTCGAGTACGTTCTTCACGTCGCCGGGGCTGGCGGTCGATTCGGCGGCAATCTGGCGGGCCACGTCGTCGGTGGTCAGCGTGCCGTAGCACACGGGCGACACGTTGTAGACGGTCTCGCCCTTGCGGTCACCCAGCTGGATGACGCGCTTCATCACTTTGTAGGCAGTAGGCATAGTCTTGCACTTTGAACAGGTTGGTATTCGGATTATTTCTCTCGTGGAACCGGAGAGGGCGCCTCTCCCCTTTTCCTGTCACAAAGTTAGCACATCGGCCCGGGGCAGCGGGCGATGAGGGTCGATAAAGGTCGGAAGCCGAGTCACCGGCCGACGAAGCACGGCCTGACACCCCGACGAAGCACTTCCTGAGGGGCTGACGAAGCACGGCATGAGTCCCTCAGGAAGCACGGCGTCAGGGGGTGAGGAAGCACGGCGTCAGGGCTCGCCCAAATACTCCATGATGAGACGGGCCTCACGGACGGTGAGGTTGCGGCGCTTGTCGAAGGGGGTGCCGTCCCGCGTCAGCTCGGCATAGAGCGGACGGCAGCGGCGGATCCAGGAGGTGAGACGGCGGACGGCCTGCTCGG
>ENA-UONW01004224-UONW01004224.1-human-gut-metagenome-genome-assembly--contig:-CS52-NODE-4224-length-10693-cov-5.695149_pt1 | contig 10693 bp, 9 predicted proteins | sample MGYA00242463_ERZ724010 | MGnify/ENA metagenome assembly ERZ724010 | reverse complement strand
GTAATATAGCACGTTCAAAGAGATTCTACAAGTATTTTTGTTTCTTATCTATACTTTCCTTAGAAAAAACAATTCCAACAGCAAGATAAAATTCTTTTTCATCTTTGGAAAACCACGTTCCAATAACAGGCCATGCCTGTACTACTCCCTCTACTCTTTCTTCTACAACATTCAAGTATGACGAAAGAGATTTAATCTCCTTGCGGACTCCGTCATTTTTACAAATATATTTATCTTCAACGCGAGTAAAAGCAGATAACTCATATTCCTTGGCCTTTAAAAGTTCAACCTGAGCCTTGATGCGACAAATTTTCACCATTTTCACAAAATCAGATTCTGATTTCCCTTTACTTGGCATTGATATAACACAGACAATAATTCGTTCATTATTATTTGTATTAAACTCACGAACTCCAATTGTTGACATAAAATGTTTCTTGTGAGATAAATAAGGTAAAAAATTATCATCAATATTCACATTTGAAAAATCATTTACTCCCGCATATACAGAGTATGAGGTAAAAAGAATCAGTGCACAAAGCATTGTACTCCGAATTTTCAACAGATTTTTCATAATTTTCCCTATATCAATGACACATAAGTTTATTTGTCTTTCAATGATGAAATCAAAAGTTTTTCTATATCTTTTTCTCTATACACAACAGCATATCGGTATATGCCGCTTTTTTTGTCAAATTCTTTTTCAACAAGTCGATTGCGAACTTTAAAATTTTGCGGAAGAATATCGAAATGAGAATGTAGCAATGCTATACTTCTCAACATTGCCGTTCCCTCGAGATATTCAATGTTTTCTTGGCGAGTATCAATTTCCACAACAACAAAAACAAGTCCTTCAAAAAAATATACCCCCTGTGAAACCTTGGGACTTGATTCATAAATCTCTATCGCTTCAGGATATTTATCTGTTAAATTGGATTGATAATCAGGAGAAAACTCAATCTTTTGTTCAGTATTGCATTGTTCCATTGCCGTGGATAATCCTTTCGATTGTGGATTCTGAGCCATGTCAGTCGTTGCACAACCTGCACACAGTAACGCTAAAAACATGCAGTAAATAACATACTTTGCCATTGAACTTCTCCGGCGGGTGAATCACCAGTAAATCCGCCGTTTACAGTTCAGCGGCGGATTTGCCGACAAACATCAATTAAAAATCATCACTAATATATTCTGCATTGTCAATATATGTACCAGATGTTGATGTTGCTTTTTTTGCAGGGGGATCTGACTGCTGCTGTTTCTGAAGTTCATCTGTTATCTTCTTCTTCTGCTGGTCATATCCCTCCTGAAAATCCTGCAGTCTGCCTCGAGATACTTCGACAGCGTTTCTGTTTGCCGCATCACGTCCGTCTTCAACGGTCTGATAGCGATTATCCATTACCTTTGTAACGTAATTTTCCTTTTCAATTTCCAGCGCAGTTTTTACATCATTGGGATGCAAGCCATAGACAGCAACATAGTTGGTGGTTCCTGTGATGGGGTGTGTCATTTCTTCACCAAAAAGTTTCCGCATCCCGCGAATCTTTTTGTTTTCAAATGATTGCGTCAATTTTTCGGCATAACTTTCTGCAACAATATCACGTTGCATAGTTTTATCTCCACGACTTTCCAATGCCTGTTTAGCCATTTTGTAGCTTTCTACATCCGCCCACACGCAAAACGCAGCCATCTGCTGCGCGAACATGTCAGCAAGACCTCTGTTTTTTCTTCGTTCACTAGAACTGAGTTCATCATCGCAGGGGCGAGCGGTAATACCGAGGAACCAGCGATTCCCTTTGTCATCAATATATTGGCGAGGGCCTATCATTGTCATCAGGTTCTGTTTTTCCAGCCAATCTTCAACTGATTCGGCATTTACTGATGGTTTGATCCGGTACTCTTCTCCGGTTACAATCGCACGCGCAGAACGTTCCAAAGCATAACTCCAACACAGCATTACAGCAACTTGATATTTGCCTGTCTGTTTATTCCATGATTCAGACTGCATAATGACGGAAGAACCGTAAAGCGGCATTTTTGCCATGGATTCGATCGCACTTTCCTGGCGCTCAAGAATATTTTCCTGCATGACTTCCGCATTTTTTTTCAATTCCTCGTACTTTTTCAGTACTACTTCAAACTTGCTTTTGATGGCAATATAATCAGCTCGGCCTTTTTCATTTCTGCCGTTTACAGCATAATCTTTATCAAGTTTTTTAATTGCAGCAACCATAATATCATTCAAGCGCTCTCCAAATGTTGCTCCGCGAAGTTCCGCAGCAGCGACATTGTCTACCTTTTCGAGTAAATTCGCGATGTCTTCTTTCAGCCGAGCCAAATCAGCATTGAGTCTTTCCCCTTCTGTTCCCAATGCTTTATTGATATCGGCTCCCGGCACGTTGACTAAATCCATTGCGGACATATCCTGATTAATAGTCTGAATAATCGTTACTTTTGCAGAAAGAATCGCCTTTTTTACAGCCATTTCCCGTTTTATAAAAAGTGATTTATCGGTAGCCGGATCTGCGGTCTCAAAGTCTGCCATCTCGAAAACAATAATTCTTTTTTTCTTGTCATCCCATCCCTGTTTCCAACCTTTAGACTTGGCTTGAGCTTTCAAGACAGCGAGAGCTTCCTTCATTTTCCCGTTTGGAGCAGTTGCCATTTCCTGAGCATCCCTTACGGCTTCTACTCCTCCATCTGAAATAACCTGCGGCGGTATTTCAGCCAAAGGCAATACTACTTCTTTTTCTTGTGCCCAAACTTGCCACTGCAAGCCAAGGGTAAGACTGAGACCAAGCAAAGAGACGAACATTTTTTTCATTTTTCTTTCCTTTGTTTTGGGTTAACGATTCAAGTCATTCCCATTTACTGATTCTTAGCTCTCTTTTCACGTGCGTGAATACCACTTTACACGGTGCAGTTTCACATTTTTTCAAGCATTATTTGAATTTTTCATTAGCTCTTCTTGTTTGTTGCTTATTGGTTTATTTGCCCAATCTGTATCATTCTCGAAAGTAAAAATCATATAGAAAGCCCCCGATCAGGAGCAAAGTGATTGTCACCAGTTGCACCAGGAATAGTTTTTTATTTATTAATTAGCCGGTCTCAGCAAAATCTGACAACCCTAATATCGATTCCACGCGTTGAAAAACAGTTTGAAGGCGGGCAAAAAAACGGACGCCTCCAAGCACCAAGACAGAGGTCCGACCAAGAACCCGCCATGAAAATACAAGGAAGCGTCCGAAAGAAGTGTATACACTTCTCCCAGGCATTCTCGCTATTCCATGGTAAATCTTTTTTTAAACTTGGTCGGTTTCTGTCTTGATTCGCAAAAATACACGGAATGTGAAAATCAACCCGACTGAAAATCAGTCTGTTATACAATAATACTTCAGAGGCAATTAGGCAAGGGAAAACGGAATTTTTTTTGCACTTTTTCAGGGGATTTTTGATGTCTTTACCCTATATAATATTGTACGCGTACGCACGTTGGAAAGTCATTCGGAAATCTGACACATCTTCTATTTGAAGGCTGCATTTTTCAGGCCTGCCCGCTTTCTGATCAACCGGGGGAGATACCAGCGGTAACGCAGGAAAGCACACAACAACAGGAATCCATATGAGCATGTATTCCATTCGGTGTTTTCAAAGGCGAGAAGATCTGCCACCCATTTGCATCCCAGCAACAGAAGGAGAAAGGAAAGGCTCGTTTTCAAAACAGTACATCCAACTTGCAGGTGTTTGAGCCGAATCCGCTCAAATAAAATAATGCCGGTGATTACACTAAGTTGCAAACCGCAGATAACTCCTTCCATATCCTTCTCCCAAGCGGCCAAGCTGCAGAAAAAGGCACAGATCAGCAGCGGGAGAATATGGTAAACTGGTTCCTGAAATTCTTCAGATTGATTCATGGCTGGGAAACTCCATAGATATCCATGCGGTCGAGCATGAGCACCGGATAGTCTTCGCCGAAAGCGGAAAAGCCGAATCGCCAGCTCCGGGAATCCGCAAATTCCTTTCCCAACTCTCCTTCTCCGATTTTCCGATCATTCAGAAAGACCTTCACTTTGCCCTGTACCTGGCTGATACGCAAAATCCTGCCGGCAGTCACAGCTTCCCCTTTGCAGGGAACTTCCCGCCATATTTTACTGCCTGCGCCGACTTCTGCCAGAGAATGTGTATTGATACGCAGGCGGCTTGCGGAAAAAGAGGCATTTTCGGTAACATCATCCCGTCGGCACTCCAGCGTCAGTTCCCAGAAACGGTTTGCCATGGGAATCCCCTTTCGCAAATCGAAACTCCAGAATGAAAAGGTCAGTTCCGACCCGACTGATGGGAAATCATTCAGCGCCATGACCAGTTCAAAAGAGGAGGGCAGTTCTACCGTTGACAGGGTCAAACATGGAACCGCCCCCATGACGATAAGCCCATACTCTTCGGCAGATGTCAGGCTGCCCGGAATCAGCAGCGGTGCCTCCCAGTTCTTCTGCATCGTTCTGAAGTCATCGCCAAACAAATGCTCTGCCAGCGGCGCATAGGCGGATGGATACGGTGCCGGAGAACGCTTCACCTTCTGCAGAATAGCGGAAATTATTTCTTCCGGAATGGTCAGCTCACTGGTTGTGCCAGCCGCTCCCCAGACGGTGTTTATAGCGAGATACCGTGCCAACTGTTTCTGAAACGGCAGCCGCTGTTCCGGCTTCAGGGCCGGGTTGCGCACGATCAAAGCACAGCGTTCCCGTTCCCGGAGCATCTCTCTGGCATTTTCGGCAAGAAATCCGGCCTGATGTTTTACGCTGTCGGAGAAATGTTCAAACTGTTGCCGCATGGTAGTGTATTTTGCGAGCGCAAGTTCTGCGGACCGCCGGTCCTCTTGGTTCTCTTTTTCCGCTTCATTCACAACCCAGAACGCCGTAATTGCAATGGACACTACAAGAAAGATTTTCAATACTCGACAGAGGTAGTCGAGTAAACGGTTGATCAATTTGACGCCCCGGGACTCGGCAACCCGGGAAAAACGGCGACGCAATCCGATGTATTCAGCAACCTGCCGGATTCCAGTGAAGAAATTCTTCAACACTCCGATCCATCGATATTTCGGAGGCGGAGGAGAATATCGGCAATACTCCTGTACCAACCGGTTTAGACGAGCATATTCAGCCTGATCCTCCTCCAACGGCAGCGAACTGGGCAATTCGGGGAAGGCGTCCGGCGGCAAGCCTGTAAAAGCACAATAAATGACTTTCCCTAATGCATAAAAATCGCAATACTGACTTTCTTCCAGCGATAATGTTCCCTGCTGAAAACGGAGCGCCAGATCGGGCGGTAGGAATCCCGGAGTCCCGGCCATTTTGACTGTAACATCTCGCGAAGTCACCAGGCTGATGTCACCCAGTTTGGGAATTCCGTTGACATAGACAATATTACCGGGTTTTACATCACGGTGCGCCATCCCGTGTGCATGAAGAACCTCCAGCGCCTCCCGGATACCCTTTGCCAGAAGATCGGTATCGCGAATGGAGAGATAGCCGCCATCAGCAATCCGGTTCTGCAATGTAAACGGTCGATACTGTTCTGATGTCAACGAGTCTGCCGCTTCCATTGAGTAGTAAAGAAAGGACTCATCCTGCGCCACATGCAGAATCTGGAGCAGGTGTGGATGATTTTCGATAATCCGCCGGTAATTACACAAACCGGTGAACTCCTGTTCAAAATTCTCCAATCCCCGATCCCGGGGAATGATTTTCAGAGCAAGTTGTTTCCCGGTAATATCCCGTACCAGATAAACTTCACCGAAACCGCCGCGTCCGCAGAACTGCAGAACGGTAAATCCATGAAATTCTTCGCCGCTTTTCAACATCTTTCTGTTTCCCGTTCCATTGCACGCAATTCTTTCATGCTGGAATACGCATGTTGCAGAAGCGTTTCATCGGAAACCTCATCCGGCGAAAGTTCTTCCTGCAGTTGCATCACGAGTTTGCGCAGTGTTTTTGTACACCGACTGCATACAGCGTACACATTGCTTGTACTCTCTTGAAGGAAGTCGGCAACGAAAGAGGCGTCACGCCCCTGTAGCTTGCACAACTGAAAGATTTGAAAATGCCGGGGAGACACCTGACGTTTCAACTCCTCCAAAGCAAGGCTGAACAGGTAGTTCCGCCAGAGTTCCAGCCATTCGTCTTCCCCCGGAGCTTCCGCAGAATGCTCCGGAAGCTCTTCCATGGTCATGATGAAGTTTCTCTTTTCGGCACGCGCTTTCTTGCGCAGATCGCGGATACAATTCCGGATGATTCCGCCGAGATAATCGCGGAAACGTCCCCGGGAAGGGTCATAGCAACTGATTTTGTCCTTTGCACGGAGTGTATCGTAGACCCGGTCGATCAATTCCCTGATCTGATCCCGGCTCAGCTTCTGCTTATTGCCATACATGATGATCAACGAACGGTACTTGGGATAAAAGTGTTCCCAGTCCGCCGGAGACAGGGCGTCACTTCTCATCCTTGTCGTCAGATCCACCCAGGTCTTCCAGCCGGATTCTGCCTGCGGCGCATGCAAACTGTCGTAAGAGTTCATCATCAGCCTTTCATGATCAACCAAATTGTAATTAACAGAAAGATACTGCCATAATGCGGATAATCAACTTATTCCGGCCTGAAAAACTTTTTTTTGCCCTTTTTTTTTCGTATCAGCACCATTTTATGTCAGTAAAAATTTTTCATTGGCGATTAATGAGTGAAAAACAAAGAACACACAACGAGAAAGGAGGTGATCGGGTAGAAAAAAGCATGACCGGGCTTCAACCGTTCCGCCCTAAGAAGATCGGGAGTAGAATTGATCTTCAAAAATCAAAATAAAGGTATCCAAAATATGAAAACTGTTAAAACAATTCTGGTACGTTCGTGCAAAACTCCGGTTTTGCTGGGGATCGGCAAGCAGTCTGAAATCATTGAAACAGTGAGAGCGGAGAGAAAATTCGACTTCACTCTTCCTGATACGCCTTCCTGTCTGCTGGAAGGGAAAGATCGATTCGGTTCAAAGTGTACCCTCGTCCTGCTGGAAGAAATTCCGAAAGATGAAAATCAGCGTATGATCGAGCTTTCCTGCTGGGCTTCCGCAGTTGTCAACACGTTGGTTGATATGAGCACTGTTGACGAAGCTTTGAGACCGGCATTTCTCAAGGAATGCATTCACGATCTCATTTCTGAAGTGCAGGCATTGCGTGAAGCTGATGAAGAGGCAAAAGAAACTCTGCGTCGCTCTACTTCAAAATTGATCGTTCCGCTTAAAGAGGCTCGGACCAAGTGCAATAATTCGGAAATTTGCGAATTGATCGATCAGAAAATAAGAGAAGTGGAAAATGCAACAGACAAGGATACTGCCAAGCGGATCGCCGATGCAGCCAAAGCGGATGACAGAATCAAACTGTGGCTGCCCGACACGAAGAAAACAATTCCGACAGACAATCCGGCTGCATAAGCCACAACTGCGCCTCCAGAAACACCAGACGGTCCGACCAAGCCCGCATTGATAACAGGAAGTTATCCGAAGCATCCCGTTTTCTTCTGATCGAAGAAGCGGGATCTCTTTATGTCCGGAAACGACAGGAAATATCCGATTCTGTTCTGATCAAATAACAAAATGATGAAAATTCCAACGCGTTGGAAAAATTCTACTCTACCCGCCGACTGATTGAGACGCCATTATTTCAGAGAGCCAGCTCTTGATGAAATGCAAATCAAGCTCATTTTTCATGAACCGCAATGGTTCGACTTTCGTGCCGGAACGTTCCATTTTCGCATCCCCTTGACATTTTACGCATCGTTGTTTATATTAAGCTTTATCGAAGAAATAGAAGTATTCTTCTTATCAAAAACAAGACATCGTTCTTGCGTGGAGCCGTACGCAGATATTGGCGTTCACGTTCTTTGCAACAGCAGCTTTATTCTGCTTCAATCCGGATACACGAACCGTTGACAGCATGGTTCCGAGGAATCGTGCGCGGGGATACCGGTTAATATTTTATTAAGGAGGCATTATGCCCCAACGAAAATCAAATATGGTTTGCCCCGATTGGGCAAAGAGAGAACTGTACGGAGAACCGTATGTCACCCGGCAGGAGGTATGCGAATACCTCGGCATCAGCATTTCAACATTGATGAAACTGCGAAAAAGCGGTCTGCCCACTTATCAAGTCGGAGGTCAAAAGAGATTCCGTATTTCGGAAGTGAATAAATTTATCAAACAAAACTATCTCGGAGAGTAAAATAATGGTATCTATAAATACAGAGAAAAAAGTGGCCGGGGCAGTATTCCCCGGCTATATGATCGATGATTTTAAGTATGTTTCATCTATCAGTAATATACACCCTAATGCATTAACTTGCAACGGGATTGAAATCAGTACCGTTCAAACAGGAATGGATTGCCTCATACCGGCTGTTCCTGCTATTAACGAAGTGGAAGAATGGGTCAAAGAAGACCTGCGGCATTCAGGAATCGATTGGAACGAGTTTCATTCCTTCGGCGGCAGAGTGATTGATTCGGCGGCAGACTTCCTAGAACTTCTTGGCTATGTTCCAAGCTGTCTGGATGGAAAAGCTGCTGGATGGATGCTGCCTTTCTATAATCCCAAGAATGGAGAAGAACTCATCGGAGCGGATGGAATGCCGTATTTCCGAATCAGAATGCGATATCCGGCTCAAACCGCCGACAAGAAGCCTGCAAAGTACCTAAGCCGCAAAAATGCGGGACAACACGCTTTTATTCTTGCAACAGTTCACGAACAGTTGACACATGATCCCCAAACGCCGCTGATCCTGACCGAAGGAGAAAAGAAGGCATGGTGTGCAACTAATCACGGCATGCCGACCATTGGACTTACGGGCAACTTCGGCTGGTCACTTCCCGGCACAAAAGAACTTCTGCCTGAATTGGTGGAATATCTTAATAAAGAGCGTCCCGTTTTCGTCATTTGGGACAGCGATGCGCGTAACAACCGCATGTTTCAATCGTCAACCCGTCAGCTTGCAACCGCACTCCAACCGCACGGATGCACGTTAAAGGAGATCATCCTTCCGGAGCTGCCGAACAATAAAAAGACCGGGCTTGATGACTATATCATGCAGTTGAACCCTGTAAACTTGTTTGAATCCATTGCTTTGCAAAGCAAGATAGCAGAACCGGATAAACGCAGTATTACCAGTAAAGCCAATGGTGCACTTGGCGGTCGTCCGGGGGGCACCAAAGACATTGCGGACGAGACTGCCAAAGAGTGGTTCGATGATAAGGGTAGAAAACTTCTCGCTTGTTACAGGGGGAGCTTCTACGAATACAAGCATGGTCTTTACACCCGATGTGCCGATGAAGATATGGATGCAAAGATCATGAGCCTCCTACGTAAAAAAGCTCCGGAAAATGCAACCCCCAACATGCTGAATGCGGTTAAACAGAATTTCGCCTCGACAGAACTTTTCTACATCAGCAGCAGTGCAGAAATTCCCTGTGATCGTGATACGGAAGTGCCTCTGCCACAGATCATCCATCTGCAAAACGGCTACTGGTTCGCAGATCAGGTCATTCAGGAGATCAAAGACGGAAAATCTCCGGCATCTTCGTTTAAAGCCAATACTCCGGAAATTTTTGACCAGCTTATCCTGCCTGTGGAATACGAAGCCGATGCCGATTGCCCCAAATTCAAAAAATATTTGGAAGAGGTACAGCCTGATCCGGAAATCCGCCACATGCTGCAATGTCTGATGGGGCTGTCATTGATTCCCGACACGTCGCGCAATGTGATCTTCTTTCTCTATGGCGAAGGTGGTTGCGGTAAGAGTGTATTCATTGAAGTATTGCGCAACCTGGTCGGTGTTGAGAACTGTTGTTGTGTACCGCTGGCAAGATTTACTGACCGTTTCCGGTGCATTGATCTTACAAAGTCACTGTTGAACATCATTGGCGATATGCCGACCGATGACGGTACTACCGCACCGCACAATATTGAAGGTATGATGAAAGATGCCGCTGACGGCGGTTCGATTCCGGTAGAGGAAAAGTTCAAAACACCGTATACGGCAAAAGTGACAGCAAGAAGCATATTTGCCACCAATTCACTGCCTCATTTTACCGATCGCACACAGGCATTACAGGATCGGCTGCGCATCATTCCCTTTACGCAGCGGTTCCGAGGAACAAAAACTGAAAATCCGCATCTGCGTGACGAACTGATCCGGGAAGAACTCTCCGGCATATTCAATTTTGCTTTACAGGGGCTTGCTGAATTGAGCAATCATAGAACATTTCCCGAACCGGAGGTTTGCAAAAAGATCAAGACGGAGCATTTCGACAGTTGCATTGTGGAACGTGCCTTCATCAAGAGCCATGTGGAGCGAACGAAGGAGGGTTATGTCTTCAAGTGTGATCTCTACCGGGCATTCAGGGCTGTCTGTCAGGATGAAGGACGGCGACCGGTATCAGCCATGAAATTTGCCGAAGAGCTTGTACGCTGTTTTCCCGAATTACGGGAAGAATACATTTCTGTGCCACCACGCAAGGCAATCGGCTGGCGTGGTATTCGTCTGGTTTCAGAGCGAGATGGAGAATAAAGAAAAAAAAATAAAATTTCAAACTGCTATTTAAGATCACTACTGTCCGGTAAAAAATCCGAACAGACTTGTTAAAATCGGGACTTGTC
>ENA-UONW01004222-UONW01004222.1-human-gut-metagenome-genome-assembly--contig:-CS52-NODE-4222-length-10695-cov-3.397650_pt1 | contig 10695 bp, 13 predicted proteins | sample MGYA00242463_ERZ724010 | MGnify/ENA metagenome assembly ERZ724010 | reverse complement strand
CCATTGACATTGCGAAGAACTACAAGACGCTGTATGTCATGGGGTGCTTCGGTGCCCCCATGACTGCGGCCAATAAGAAGCGGTACACCACCAATCACTCCTACAACAAAGCTGCGGCTCGGGTCAAAATGATTAACGCCGCTTCTGAGGACACCTTTGGTTTTGACTGTGTGTGTCTTATCAAGGGTATCTTATGGGGCTGGAATGGCGATAAGAACGCCACCTATGGCGGTGCCAAGTATGCCTCCAACAATGTCCCCGATCTTGGGGCAGACAGCATGATTAAGAAGTGTCCTGACGCTTCTACCACCGGCTGGGACAGTATGGAGGTCGGTGAGGTGGTGTGGACTACCGGCCATATCGGTATCTACATCGGTGACGGTCTGGCTGTCGAGTGTACGCCCAAGTGGAAGAACTGTGTGCAGATCACCGCTGTTGCCAATATCGGCTCCAAGAGCGGCTACAATACCCGGACATGGAAGAAGCATGGTCATATCCCCTATGTGGAGTACAGCGGCAAGACGGAGGCTCCTGCGTCCGATAAAGACACTCCTTCTACTCCTGCTTCCGGTAAGGAGGTCAAGGCTACCGGTGTGGCTACCGGCTTTGACAAATCTCTGGCCGGGACTTATATCGTGACCGCCGCAAGCGGCCTGAATGTGCGGAATGCAGCTGGCACGAACAACAAAGTTCTGGTGGCTATCCCCAAGGGTACTAAGGTTCAGAACTACGGTTACTACACTCTGGTAGGCGGCGTGAAGTGGCTGTATGTGAAGTTTACCTATAACGGCGTGACCTATATCGGATTTGCGTCTGCGTCCTACTTGAAGAAGTGAGGTTGAGATCATGAGCGGCAAGCGAGTAGCCAAGAAGCCGAAGAAGAAAATCAAGAAGAGAACGCTCTTCACGGTTTTCTCTATGTTCAATCTGTTCTGGTACACCGTGGCCGTTCTGGTTGCCAATTTCCACGACCACATGATTTCCTCAGAATTGACCGTGGCATGGTTCTCAGCGTGGACGGTGGAATTGGCCCTGTTGTTTGGTATCAAGATCAAGGACAAGTCTTCTTCTGAGGATGACGCTGTGGGGTGATAGAATGCAAGTGCTGACAGACCTGACATTGGACAAGCTGATAAATCTGTATGTCGGTATCGTGACCCACGATAAGAAGCAGCTCATTGAATGGGATGACCACCGGAGAACCCCTCTCTATGAGTTGAAGAAGAGAACTTTGGCTCAGGACACTATGATACTTGGGGCACTTCGATGTGCCAAGGCCAACGGATTTACCGGCGAAGAGGGTTGACCCTATTGAAGAGTCGAACTTTTTCGATGGAGAGTCGAACCCCAAAATAGGCAAAAAGAGAACACTCCCTGCCATTTACGGCAAGGAGTGTCTTTTTGTTTGAACGAAAATTGTCCCCCACACAAAGCAGGGTTCGGATTTGCGTTCAATGGTGGACTCTAACCCCTCAAATCCGAACCCCTTATCAGAGGAAGAGGGTATTCGGAAAGTCTTGTTTTTGCAGGAGGTTAGATTATATGCGGTGGTAATACGGAAGCCGTCAGGCTCGTCCCATACTGTGACTGAGTTTACCATGAGATCAATGATAATCCTCTTGAAGTTCTCGTCTTCAATGTTGCCGTCCTTGAATTTGGTAAGCCAATAGACAATCTGATCTCTGTCGATTTTACAGACATACTTCTCTTCTTCGGCTATCAACCGGAGAAGATTTTTCTTTTCTTTCTCCAATTCTACCAGACGGCTCATGAGAGCGTCAGAGGCAATGCCTTTCTCCACGGCCTTTGTGATATTGGCGATACCGCTCTCAGTTTCCTTCATCCTTTCGGACAGTTCAGGAATGCGAGTATTTTCCCGCAAGTCCTTTTCTGTTTGGGAGATTGCCATATCAGCCATTTCCTGAATAGTGTCATCGGTCAGCAGCTCCATAGCGTCCTGAGCCACGATCTGTTCAATCCACTCTTTTCTGAGAGGCTTCTTATCGCAAGAGTGTTGACGCTTCCGGGTGTAGCAGGTGTAGTAGTTGTGGACGGCTCCTGTCTTGCTGGTTCCGCTTTCTCCGTTCATAGAGCCTCCACAATGGCCGCAGAACAGTTTTCCGGCCAAGAGGTAATCTACCTTGGCCTTGCCCCTTGCCGGGGCTTCTGCGTTCGCTGAGAGCCGTTTTTGGACGGTTTCAAACAAATCCTTGTCGATGATGGCCGGAACGCCCCCTTCCTTCTCAAAATCTTTGTAGGTGTAAGTGCCGATATACCTTCTGTTGCGGAACATGGACTTGAAACTGTTCCGGTTGAATTCGGCTCCCTTGGCTGTCCGGTAGCCTTTAGCATTGAACATACGGCAAATATCGGCTACGGTTTCTCCATTGGCATAGAGTTCAAAAGCCTCTTGGACGATATGGGCGGTATCAGGATTGATGACCAGTTTGTGATCTTCAATCTTGTAGCCAAGAGGAACATGACCGCCGATACTGTGACACTTCAAAGCGGACTCTCTCATGCCTCTGGTGATCTTCTGAGAGAGGTCAGCGGAATAGTATTCGGCTATACCTTCCAAGACGGCCTCCAAGATGATACCTTCCGGGTTTTTGGAAATACCCTCAGTGGCGGACTCAACCTTGACACCGTTCTTTCTGAGCCTCATTTTGAAAACCGCACTGTCTTCTCGGTTTCGAGCAAAGCGGTCAAGTTTCCAAACAACGACCAGTTTCCATGTCTGGTGTACGCTGGCCGTAATCATCTCTTGGAAGTGGACTCGCTTCTCTACATCTTTCCGAGCCGTGGTAGCACGGTCAACATAGATGGCTACAATGCGGTAGTTTTTCCGCTTGCAGTAGGCTATGCAATCCCGCAGCTGTCCTTCAATGGACTGTTCCTTTTGACGCTCGGAGCTGAACCGGAGGTAAAGACACACATCGGTATCACCTTGAAGCAGAGTGGAGGGGTCTTCCCGGAATTGGTTAATTTCTTCCTCTGTCAGCATAGACAGATCAATGGGGAATTTGAACTTCTTCATAGAATTCTCTTCACCTCTCGGGCTTTACCTACAAACCGAACTTGCTTGATCTCATTCCCTCTAAAGACCATATCAGGATAGTAGGGGTTGAAAGAATGCAGGGTAAGGACATTCTCTTCAAAGTGGACTTGTTTGATAAAGCCGTCTTGCCGATCTACAACGGCCACGACAATATCTCCATCTTCAATGTCTACTTCACGCTGGATAAGGACTAAATCACCGTCATCAATCTTCGGGGACATACTATCTCCGGCAATCTTAATCCAAAAGCAATTCTCATTGTCGTATTCGTCATCTACATATTGCCAGCCTAAAATCATCTCTTCCGCAATCACTCCTACCCCAGCGGAGGCCAAGCCGATAACAGGACGCATACCCCTTTTCTCATAGGGCAGATACTCTTTGATCTGGTCAGAATGAGGAAGGGGGTTATCTGTTTTTCCCATGAGGTAGTCAACTGATACTCCGAAATATTGAGCAAGAACTTGTTGTGTGGCAGACTGAGGCACCACACCTCTCTTCCAGTCACCGAAAGCGTTTTTGCCAAGACCAAGTTCATCTTGAACCTGTTTTTGGTTCACGCCCTTTTCTTTACGGAGTTCAGTTACTCTCTCATAGAATGTCATCGGGTTTCCCTCCAATCCCGTTAACGGGAAAATTTTTGAGAAATCCTTGTATTGCCTATTGACAAATCCCGATATAAGGATTATACTCATTACAAACAGGCAACACTAATCCGAGGGGTCAAATTCCTCTTCTTTGAAAAGAAATTCGGCTCCTGAGTCAAAAGGAAATCTCGAATGCTTATTGTTCTGTGGCAAGTTCAGTATAGCATAAGAGAGTTTCCCTTGCAAGGATAATTTATAACTTTTGTTGTAAATCGAATGAAGGGAGGTAACACGATGGGAGCAACCCCCACCCCTCGCCCCTATTGGACACCTGACGCATCTGTGGCACGGCTGAGTGAGCCTGAGCGCACCAGCATTGCAGAACAGATCAGAACCCTCGTGGAAGGTTTTAGTCTGACCTACACATGGCTCATTCGGCAGTTGTCCGATGAAGGACTGATGACCGACAAATTTGAAATGTCGGCAACGCTGGCCGGTGTCCGAACTGGCAGTAAGGCGGACGAAATTCTTCGCCGTTCCCTTTCCATCCTACGAGAGTATCAGGAGCGTATGGGGCCGTGTAAGGAGCCATGAGTGTGTTTGTGCCAGAGGTGCAAGCTCAGGCCAGAGCCGCAAGCCTGTTGCTGGTTCAGAGAGTCCGGGAGTATTTCACCGATGAAGGGCACCGGAAAGCGTTTGAGATTTGGTATGAACAAAAATATGGCAAGAAGTATCAATGGAAACCTATAAATGGAGGAATTAGTAATGGCAGTTAAAAAGGAAACCGAAGTTATCACCATCCCGGCAATCGACATTCGCACGGCCACCATCACCATCAAGGGTGATAGTCCCCTGATCGTCCATAAGTGGAGCGAAAAGGCGAAAAAGATGATATTAGACAAGCAGATGAAGGTTGCTACCACGAAAGGGCATGACGCAAAAGACCCCTTCTCTGATTTTGTTGATACCATCTATTTTCTTTCCGGCAAGCCCGAACACAATACCCCGGAGGAATTTCAAAAGGCTCTTGAAAACGGAGCGAAATTCGGTTTCCCCGCTGTCGGTGTAAAGGCTTCTGCGGTGTCCGCTGGTTTTAGAGCCGGTGTCACTAAGAACAAAGTCGAGATGAACGGTGCTTTCCACATTGATGAAGAGTATGTAGAGATCAACGGGGTTCCTCAAATCCGAGAGGACATGGTTCGTGTCGGCATGGGAAATGCTGATATTCGCTATCGTGCTGAATTCCCTGACTGGTCTATCACCTTCACTGTCAAATACAACGCCGGTGTTCTTTCTCTGGCCCAGCTGTGCAACCTCTTCAATCTTGGCGGTTTCGCTGTTGGTATCGGTGAGTGGAGGCCGGAAAAGGGCGGAAATTACGGTAGATACCATGTGTGCTGAATATGGCAGGCAAGGCGAGTTTAGTTACGGATGGGTAAGGTAAAGCGTGGCACGGCGAGGCAGGTTAGGCGGGTTCCGGTAAGGTCTAATGTGGAGAGCCAAGGTATGGCGTGTTCAGTAGTGGCAGGCGTGATTAGGACGGGTTAGGTAAGTAGAGGTTTTGTGAGGTAAGTTTTGGCAGGCACGGTATGTTAAGGCATGGCAGATCGAGGTCTGGTGCGTAGAGGTTAGGTACGGCAGGCACGGTAAGGTCGGTAAGGCGAGTTTAGGACAGGTGAGGTACGGTTCTTTCAAGGCAGGCATGGTTTGGTCTGGCATTGCAAGGTAAAGTCAGGTTTGTCGGCGTTAGGTACGGCAGGCAAGGTACGGTTTTGTACGGTGAGGTTCGGAAAGGTTTGGTGCGGCAGGCGGGGTTGGTTCAGGTGTGTTATCTCGGGGTGCCGTGGGCCAAGGTACGGTAGTTTGAAGAAAGGAGGAAAATTATGGTTTTTCAATGGAAACCGCTTGCTTGTGTTAAGGCAGACCCACAAGCGGCGGGAGAGCAAATGAGGAGGCTTGAAGAAACAGGCTGTCTTACACCTAAAAATCTGCTTGACGCAAACAGAGAAGTTGGTTCTCCCCTCCATGATGATTTTGAATGGGATGACAATGTTGCAGCTGAAAAGTACAGAGAAGATCAGGCCGCTTACTTCATCCGTCAGATAACCGTGGTAGAGGAAAGACCCTCAAAAGAGTCGGTTCCCGTAAGAGCCTTTGTGAACACCAAAGTAAATGATACCCGGTCTTATCTAAGCATTTCAAGGGTTCTGTCGGATAACGAACTTAGAGCGAATTTGCTTCTGAAAGCCAAAGCGGATATGCAGGTATTCAAAGCGAAGTATGAGAGTTTGGAAGAACTGTCTGATGTATTCCGAGCCATGGACGAGGTGATTGCATGAGAAAAATATATGGGTTTTTAGCATTCCTCTCGTTCTTCTGGCTCTATGGGACAATCGGGGCTGTGGAACAGAATATGCTATCCCTTGGCACCGGGACAATCCACATGGTCTTAGCCTTGGTCTGTTTCTATGTGTTCTGCAAACTGGCCGGAGCCTTTTACCCCACGCAGAAAAAGAAAAGCCGCTCCCGGTGTAGCAGACCGGAGAACGGCAAGCGTAAATGCTCAATCTGATTATACCAGACTTTTTGAAAATTGAAAAGGAGATTTTCACATGAATAGGAATGTATTTTCCCAGCTTGCAGCTGAGTTTGACCGCATGGAGCGGACGATCAATTACCAGAAAGAAGTCATTGCCTCCATGCAGAAGCCTCCTGTTTGTCCCTGTTGCAAGGTTCCCGCCGATGGCCGGATTTACGGTATTCCTGATCTCCCGAAGATGAAACTGGACGATTGCTCTTGGGCCGAGATTGATATGTACGGCAAGAGCGGAATGGCCGATAAGGTTTTCTCTCTGGGTGATACCAAGACGGTGCAGCTGAAAGATGGCACCACCATTCATGTCCGTATCATCGGTTTCAATCATGATAGAGACAAGCACAGCAATATCCTCCCGATCAGCTTTGAAACGGTGGAAACCCTCAATGATGATTTTCAGATGAACCCGGAATACACGAACAAGGGTGGTTGGCAGAATTCTCAGCTCCGCAAGATGTTGAACAATTCCATCATCGAACTGCTTCCTGACGATTTACTCAGTGTCATCAAACCTTGCTTGAAGGAAACCTGTCTGGGCGGTGGTAGTCAGAAGATCGGGATGACCTCTGATCCTCTGTTTATCCTTTCCGAGCAGGAGATTTTTGGCCGGAAGATTTACTCTATCGGCGGAGAAGGCAAGTGGTATGACTGGTATCGTCAGGAGAATACCGAATACGGAAAGTGCAAGCAGAACGGTGAGCGGGATTGGCGGTGGGAGCGTTCGCCTTATAGCGACAACACCAACAATTTCTGCAGTGTGAGCGCCTCGGGTAGCGCCAACGGTTACAGCGCCAGCTACTCGTATGGTGTGTCCTTCGGCTTCTGCGTTTAATCCAAAATCCCGTATCATCCCGCCCCGGAAGGGGCGGTGAGAAAGGAGAAGATATGCAATATCCAAGGGTTATTACGCTGATAGACGGAAAGAACGAAACTCTGTTCTCTGTTGACGATCTCGAATACCTGATTGACCGGTATATGGAGAGTGACTTCAATGACCAATGATAACCGCAAGGTAGGTACTTCCTTCGAGCAGACACTATGCCGTAGGCTTTCGGATTTTGGCTTCTGGGCGCACAACCTCGCTCAGAACAAGCAGGGTCAGCCTTTCGATGTGATCGCAGCTCGACACGGTAACACCTATCCCATTGACTGTAAGGTGTGTGAGAAAGACATTTTCCGTCTTGATCGAATTGAAGAAAATCAGTATTCGGCTATGAGATTGTGGAGGCAGACCGGGAACGGTGAAGGGTGGTTCGCTCTTCTCCTGACAAACGGAGAAATCTGGTTCCTATCTCTGGCAGATATGGAAAGTTTCATGCTGAACCGGAAATCTATCTACCTCCCGGATATTCGTCAGTATGGGCTTCCTCTGGAAGCGTGGGTGTTGAAATGCGGATGGTAGTATCAAACCGGCTTCGCATTGAAGACCCTTCCCCGGAACTGATTGCGTGGTGTAAGAAAAATCTGGTACTGGCAAACCCGGACTACACCAAAAAGGCCAGAATGAACCTTTGGCTCGGGAACACTCCCCAGAAGTTGTATCTGATGGAGTGGGACGGAAACACACTGGTTCTCCCTTATGGGTGCTTCAATGATGTTCTCAGGCTATCCCCGTTCATTGATGTGTCCATGGAATTTGCCAAGCAGGAACCGGTAGATTACCAGTGTGTTGTTCCCCTCTATGAGTATCAGGAACAGGCGAAAGCCTCCCTGGTGGAAAGCGGAAAGGGAATTTTGCAAAGTGCGGCGGGTTCAGGAAAAACCCAGGTCGGAATTGCTCTGGCCTGTGCGATAGGTGAAAAGACACTGTGGCTGACCCACACAAGAGATTTGCTTCTGCAAAGCAAAAACCGGGCTGAGATGTATATGAACCCTGACTTGACCGGTACAATCACCGAGGGAAGGGTTCACATTGGCAGAGGTATCACCTTTGCTACGGTTCAGACCATGTGCAATCTCGACCTTGATCGGTATAAGAACACTTGGGGTTGTGTCATCGTGGACGAGTGCCATCGGGTAGCCGGTACACCTACCGCAGTCACGCAGTTCTCCAAGGTGCTGAATGCTCTGGCCGCACGGCATAAATATGGCCTCTCTGCAACGGTTCACCGGGCAGATGGTATGATCGCAGCTACCTATGCCCTACTTGGAAAGATAGCCTATCAGGTGCCGGACGAAGCCGTAGCGGATAAGATCATGACGGTCAGCATTCTTCCCCGGTACACAAACATTGGCCTGAGTAAAGAGTTCCTTGATACTGACGGCACGATCATCTATGCGAAACTGGTAAATTATTTGGCTGAGGATATGTGCCGGAATGGTCAGATTGTAGCTGACTTAGTTTCTAATTTTACTCACTACAATCTCATTCTGTCAGACCGGCTTGCACACTTGGAATACCTCATGAAGCATTTACCGAAAGACCTGAGAGATCAGTCGGTCATGGTAGATGGAAAAATGACTTCCAAGAGAGGCAAAGCCCAGAGAGAAAAGGCCATTGAGGACATGAGAGCCGGAAAGAAACACTTTCTCTTTGCTACCTATGCCTTGGCAAAAGAAGGGCTGGACATTCCCCGGCTTGACCGGCTCTATTTAGTGACTCCCCAAAAAGATTATGCCGTGATCGCCCAGAGTGTGGGCCGGGTTGCCCGTACCTTTGAAGGAAAGGTGACACCTGTTGTCTATGATTATGTGGACAACGGCATTCAGTATCTCGTCCGTAGCTTCAAGAAACGCTGTACCACTTACCGCAAACTTGGCTGTCATTGGTTAGAGGGGGCGGTAAGGTGAGAGTTCTTGTTGCTTGTGAAGAGAGCCAGACCGTGGCGAACGCATTCCGGGAGGCCGGGCACGAGGCTTATAGTTGTGATCTTGTAGAGTGTAGTGGTGGACACCCTGAGTATCATCTTCGAGCGGACGCTCTTGAAATTCTGAAAATCAAGTGGGATATGATTATCGCCCATCCACCTTGTACCTACATGAGTAAGGCGGGAGCCAGATGGATGTACCCCAAGGCAGGAGAGTTGTCACAAGAACGCTATGACCTCGCTATGAAAGCGAAAGCGTTTTTCATGAGATTTTTAATGGCCGATTGTTCCAGAATTTGTGTTGAGAACCCAAGGCCATTGAAAGTTGTAAGACTCCCCCCCCCCTACACAGGTCATTCAACCCTACGAATATGGTCATCCATACAGTAAAGCAACGCTCTTGTGGCTGAAAGGCTTGCCGCCTCTTCAACCTACAAAAATCATGACTGAACACACTCCATTTCTTCCCAGCAATACAGGGGCTTTTTCCCGTGGAGGCGGAGGGTCAAAAGGAACGGCACATGACCCTGTAACAGCGTCTAAGACCTTCCCCGGTATTGCAAAGGCCATGGTTGACCAATGGGGAAATTTGTAAAAGGAGGTGCCTGTGTGAAAGATGATTGATGATCGCTATATTTTTGACTGTGAGGTTTTCGCTTTCGATTGGCTCTTTGTTTTTAAGCACAAGACCACGAAAGAGTACACGGTCATCCACAACGATAATGAGGCTGTGCGCCAGTTCATGGAGCAAGAACCCCTTTTGGGAGGCTTCAATAATAAGCACTATGACCAGTTCATTTTGAAAGCCGTCCTCTGTGATTATACCCCGGAACAGGTCAAAGCAGTCAACGATTTTATCATCGTGCAGGGACATGAGGGGTGGGAACACCCTGATCTGCGTGAGAGCCGGGTCTATTTTGACCAATATGACCTCATGGATGACTGCCAGATGGGTCTATCCCTGAAAGCCATTGAAGCGCACTTGGGGATGGATATTCGAGAAACAACGGTAAGTTTTAACATCAACCGGCCTCTCACTCAGCAGGAACTTGATGAAGTCATTTTTTACTGCAAGCACGATGTAGACGCAACTGACCAGTTGGACGATCTGCGGCAGGGTTATCTTTCCAGCAAACTTACTCTGGGGAAAGAAAAGGGAATTTACCCAGCAAAGGCCCTCTATATGACCAATGCCAAGTTGACCGCAGCTTACCTTGACGCAGAACCGAAGCCCCACTATGACGAGCGTGAGTACCAGTACCCACCGGCTCTGTTGAAGCAGTATATCCCGCAAAAGGTGTTTGACTTCTTTGACCGGCTGAAAGACATGAGCATTCCTAATGAGGTAGTGTTCAAGGAAAAGTTGGAGATCACCGTTGGAGATTGCCCTTGTACGATTGCCTACGGAGGTATTCACGGTGCAATTCCCTGTTATCGGGAAGAGGCCACGGAAACTCGCTCCATTCGGAATAAGGATGTTGCCAGTTACTACCCTCACCAGATGATCTTGAATGGGTATTGTAGCCGGAACATTCCCTCTCCTGATGTGTATGCCGCCACCATTGAGCGGCGTGTCAAGGCGAAAAAGGCTGGTGATGACGCAATCGCAAACGCTCTAAAACTGGTTTTGAACACCACCTACGGAGC
>ENA-UONW01004220-UONW01004220.1-human-gut-metagenome-genome-assembly--contig:-CS52-NODE-4220-length-10699-cov-68.576287_pt1 | contig 10699 bp, 3 predicted proteins | sample MGYA00242463_ERZ724010 | MGnify/ENA metagenome assembly ERZ724010 | reverse complement strand
AACTTGCTGCTCAAGGTGGGGACGATAATGGAACTGATAATGGTTCCGTCGGAACGGACGAACAGTGAGCCGACAAGGTTGGTGCCTGGCACGCTTGGGAAACGGACACGCTTATGTCCAGAAACGTCAACCTTACATACGGAATAGGTGCTGTCGGTGCTGTAGGAGTTCTCCAGCGTATCCTTGCCTGTCATAATCTTACGCCCTGACTGCCATCCTCCACTGCCTTTGATGTCCTCAAGGGTCAACACGTCCACGTCCGGACATTCCGGCATATCTTCGGGACCGTTGGAACTGTAACAACTGTAATGTTTTCCGCCAAGATAGTCATTGATGCCCTTGCTCCAGAAGAACGGTTCGTACATCATCCAATCACCTTCGGTTCCGTCCAGCTTAGCCGGAGTTCCGTCCGCATACTTGTTGCTGTCCGCGTCATCCAAGGGATAATAGGTCATTTCGCCGTCCGTATTATTCACGGCGGTATCTGTATTTGCAATGTTCACCTGACGGGAGGTCGGCATCTTTGTAATTTTTGCCAGGACACGGTGACGCTGGCCCAATATGGCTGTAATATGACCGCTCGGAACATAAGTGTTGCCGTATTTATATCCGGTTTCATTGTCGAGGTTACTGATATTGGCATCGTCGGCCACGTCGTCATCGAACTCTATCATCGTATATTCCGGCTGCCTTATGTTCAGTTCATCAAAACGTTCTGTGTACTTGTTGAATGTATCGTCGTCCAGATACTTTGTCAGACGGTATGTGCCAACGAGTTTACAGCGTGAGTTCGTGGTATTTCCGCTTGCGTCGATACCGCCGAGCCCGGCATCATACCATTGCTTGAGGTCGCTTCCGTCACCTTCAAGCTCAACACCTGTAATACGGACGTATTTCAGTGCTCCCCCCAAGGCGAACAGTTCCTTAAATGCGGACAGGCCGTTAATAAGAGCACAGTTTTCAATCCACAGGCCGGTAAGGTTGGCCTTTCCCTCAAAGGTAATGGAACTCCATTTCAGATACTGCATAGAGCGCAGGATCAGTGTCTGGAAATTGGCCGGGATACGCAGCTTGTTGAGGACGGCACCTTCAGCAAAGGTGATTGTCGCCAGTTTTGTGCATCCGGACGCGTTCACTTCTTCCAGACGGTTACATCCGGACAGGTCAAGGCTCGGAAGGTTGGTGTAGTTGACCACCTCCAGCTTGCGCAGCATCGGTATCTTCGTACCAAGAACCAGCTCTGTCAGAGCGTATGTCTTTGCGCTGCTTCCCAGGATAAGCTCCTCAAGAACCGGAAGTGTCGGAAGGCTCATGTCGGTAAAGCCACCCCATGCGGACAGGTCCAGTTTCTTCATCCATTCACCTCCGTATAAATGGAAAATGGTTCCGATGTTGGCCGTCTGCCCATAAGTATAACTCCATTGCTGGTCCTTCTTAACGGCGTCATGTGTCATGGTGTCGCTTTCACGCCGGAACTCAAAATAGAAGTCACGTGCTGGAGTGGCCTTTACGGTCGCACCGGCCGCGCTGTTGCCCTTGAAAGAAATATCGGTGGCCGTATATTGTCCGGCACTATATCTCGCGTCAAAAAGCCCCATTCGGTTGCTTACCCACCAGTGGCGGTGTGACTGCCGGCTTCCCTGCATGGCTTCCAGGTATGAATATTTCACGTTGGTCACCGTGCCGTCCTGGTTGACTTCAACACCGATTGTCTTGGGCTCCACGTATTTATTCAGCGCATCAAGGTTGTAAATACGTTCACAGAACTTCGCGCTCTGTTCGTCGTCGAACATGTTAAATATCGTCGAGTTCGTCATCTTCTCCCGGATACGTTTGTAGGCAGCGGCAAGCTCGTCGGGGAACTGCTCGCGCAGGTTTTTCCAGAGGACGCTGTCATGTCCGGCATAGGCATACACGGTCTTGTCTTCCGTTGAAAGCTCAGGGTCGGTCGTGTTTTCGTCCACATCCCAGGAATACTTCAGACGGCCGTCGTTACGCACGCCGAGGATGGTATCGCAGTCGTAGAATATCATGTAGGCCAGCGTCTTGTCCTTATCAGGGTCATACCAGAAGGCCATCATCATGTTCTTCACGCGCTGGTCGACGCACCCCATGATGTCCGTGAACATGTAATAGTCGCACAGGTAGTCGATGTCGAACCAGTCGGCAAGCTCCGCCTTGAACTTCGCGCCGTTGTCCTTCGTACTCTTTACCCACTTAACCAGGGGTTCGAGGTATTTCGGCTTCCGGGTTCCAGCCTCGTACTCCGCGTTGATATCGTCATCGTCCGGGTAGCGCGCTTCGAACACCTTAAGCCAGTTCGGGGTACCGTCGTCACCTTTGGTGTCGAAATCATCATCCAGGAACATGCCCATCGGATAGTCGTTATTCAGGAACTCCCAGCACTCGGTCGGATTGACACCGCCGAACTTCTCGGTCACCCATGCCTGGTCGTGATATCCGGGTATGTCACAAAAACCAAAGACGACCTCCGTGCTCTTGTCGTTGTTGAAATTGAACTTGCCAAGGAACTGTGGAGTTTCGTCCAGGGTACCACGGTAGAACAGGTAACAGGGTTCACCGTCGATGGTTGTGCGGACATCATATTCATATTCCCCGGAGCAATGGGCCTGCGCCGGGGTAAGCTCTCCGGCGGCTGTCAGGATATTCTGAACCAGCTTGGCCATACCGGTATTATGCGAGGACGAGGATTCGGCAAAGTCGGCCTTCAGACAGAAGCAGTCAACCGGGGCTGCCGCCTTGTTTGACTGACTCGCAGGACGGAAGGAGTATTTGGCCGTTTCCTGTAATGTTCCTCCCACGCCTTGCTCGTCACAGCCCAGATACAGGTCACCGGCCACCTTGGACGCATTCTTGAAATAAATGCGGTAGTTCTTTATCGGATAGGCAAGGGATGAAGTTCCCTGCAGGCGGATGCAGCCTCCGACACAGCGGAAATTCAATGCCTGGTTGCCCTTCACGACACAAAGCATTTCGGTAACGTCATACTTCGGGTCCTTGTCATTATTAACCGCCGCCTGGAGCACTGTCGGCACGCCGTTGTCCTCACGCCCGGTAACGATGATATATCTCATCCCGTCCGGAACACTGTCCACGGTCACATTTCCGTTCTCGTCGATGACATTGTTGCTCTCGTACATGGACATCATCATTTCGGAGCTGTCCTGGTCTATCATATAGGTTTCCAGAACTTGCGAATCGCTCAGATAGGTATCGTATGCACGGAGGAGGTAGACGTCTGTTGTCGCACCGTCTGAACCCAGTTCTATGTATGCCGGGCTCGCCTGGTATATGCTGTCAGATGTGGCTCTCTGAACTGAACCGGACATGATGCCGTTGATGTACAGGTACACCATCTCCGTATTCTGCTTTTCATATTCAGATGAACCGTCCGTACTCTTCGGGTAGCTCACGAAAGCCACCTCGTAAATTTCTCCGGCGGCCATCTTCATCGAAAGCGTGCTGTTTCCCTTGGTGGTCATCCTTGCTTCCTGTGCCGTAATTACAAATCCGGTACCGGATGCATCCACACATTTGATGACTTCCGCGTTCTCATCGACAACCTCACTGACCTTGTATTTCACTACGAAAGCTACGGCATTGGTGACATTTTGTTCCGGCTGTTCCAACGGCCTGTGCCGGATGGTGGCCCTTGCCGTATCCGTCAGGCGCAAAGCCTCGCCAGTCCAGCCGTCACCGCCCCACTTGAAGCCCTCGAACACAGTTTGAATGCCGTTATAACTCCATTCTTCGCGGTTGACGTCGCTGTTGCTTCTGCCCTGGGCTGTCAGCTTGAGTGTCATGCCGTCTGTCGGCTCGCTGATGTTCAGGTCGCTCTTGGACGCGATAAGACGGAAATTGTAGGTAGTCACGCCGACCACGATACGGCATTGCTGTTCGCCGTATTCAGAGGCCCGCAGCGTCAGATTCTGTACCGTAAAAGGAACGGAAGCGGATGATGCCAGCGTTTCTCCGACATAGACATCCGCCCTTGTCGGGGTCTCGCGCGGATTGTAGGCTGCATACTGGAGCGTGTAACTGTCGTACTGTTTGGCCTGAATATAGGGAGTTGTTCCTTTTTCTATGACCGTACCGTCTGCATAATCGAACCTTGCAGACACTACAGGGGTATTGTTCCCGGCTTCACGGATGCCTACGGCAAAAAGGATGCTGTTTGACTTGATGATGCTGCCGTCCGTCAACTCCAACTCTACCACAAGCTGTACGGTGTGGGTTCCATGAGCCAGATTGGTTGTAGCAATGCTGAAGCTGCCGTTGGCTGTGGAACTGGTGATGCTCCGATCTTCCGTGTCGGTACCGTCCACATAACAGCGTAAGGTTTTCGTTCCGGCACCACTCAGGGCGTATGGGATAGACAGCGTTTGTCCGCGTGTTACGGCAGTGGAAATGCTGAAGGAACTGCTAAGGGTGAGCTGCACCACGTTGATGCTCCAGGTCACCTGGGCGACTTGCATCTCCGCGCCTTCGCCGACTTCCACACGTACACGCACCGTGTTGGTACCGACACCCATATATTTCGTGACATCTACCGTATTTGTACTTCCTGCAGATATGTTTCCGGTTAAAGTATTGGAGTTCGCTCCCTGTGTAACGGTAACCGTCACACGTGCTGGGTTTCCCGTACTTTCTCCGGTAGTAGTGTCTGTCTGGTCGTATGTGTAGGTCAGTTTCACTTCATCACCGGACTTCACTGTCTTGTTCGGGGTGACACGTGTCAGCACGACCTTTGTCGTGGCAACGGTTCCGCCGCCACCACCGGTGAACATATCTGTAGTACCCATTTCTTTACCATTCTTGTCGAGCATTGTAAACGAATAAGCCTTATCTGAACCTTCGCCAATTTCATTCAGTCGCAGACCTGCGACGTAGTTCTTGCTCTCCTCATTTATCTTTGCCGCTACAGCCTTTCCGCTTACGGCATTTGTGGAGTTCTCGTTAACTGCTTGGTCTACTTCAACAACAGGTATATCAAGGCTTACCTCGCCCTGTTCATTGGGCGTAAGGTCTGAACTTGTGGTGCCTTTCGTCACACGTATTTTCTTGATTGCATCACCGCCGCCGTAACGGTTCCAGGCTGACGGGGTCAGGAAAGACGAAATGTCCGTGCCTTCAAAACGGTAGTCAAGCCATTTTCCGGCGGATGCCTCAAAGGTTATCACCATGCCGGGCTTGCTGTCATCATCTATGTCTGCATCGGACAGGGCTGCTATGGCAGTATCCTTGGTATAATAGCCTGAATCGAGGGGATGCAGCTGTGTGACATTGTAGAATCCGCTGCCAGAACCTCCACCACTGGCCTTTACCAAGTCACCCTCTTCCTCGCTCCAGACGTACAGTGTGTCACCACAGATATATGTTTTGCCCTTCAACACTGCACTGCGTGTATTGTCCAGAAACATGTCAGGGGATAAAATGCCGGATACGGACCAGCTGTTGTACAGTTTTCCTCCCACACTGTAGGCGAACAGCTTTTGGCTGTTTACATATACCACGCTTCCACCTGCCTGCTCGGTTGTCTGTGACAATATGGTGCCGCTTTCCACAAAACCGGCGAATCGTGCTGAAGCACCGTTCATGGCGGCTTTGGCCGTATCCTCGTATTGAGTAGCTGCCTGCTGGGCTTTTTCTGCCGCCTCGTTGGCTGTAGACGCTGCGGAGTTGGCTTCATTCCTGGATTCCGTGGCCATTTCTGCTGCTTTGCTGGCGGACTGGGCTGCGGTGTTTGCGGATTCTGCGGCAGAATTGGCCGTGGCCGCCGCGTCCGTCGCCGGTTTCTGAAGAAGCGTCATCGGTACGTTTACCAAGCTGCTTCCTTTAACACCGGGTAATGAATTCACTCCGTTCAATGAGGATACTGTTTCCAGTTCCTCCACACCCTGGCTTTCTGCCTTTATCGCATTGAGAACCTGCTGTATGTCTTGTTGGGATAAAGCCATATTATTCCTCCTTTCCGTTTAATGTATCGTATAAAGCATCCAGCAGTTGGCCCATGATATTGGAAACATCCTCTTTCGGAAGTCCATTCCCCGATTTCAATGAAAAGCCGAAAGTGCCGTCAGGACGGGCATTGAAACTCCCGCATATATCAAGTCCATTATAAACGTAACCAAGCATTTCATTGGGTATGTTATCGTTGTAAGTTATAGTGAACCGCGCGGTAGCGGAGCCTGACTTCATTTCTCCCTTTTTCAGAATTTCCGTTATTTCCATAATTATATTCCTCCTTCTATAATTTCATAAATCTGTCCATAACCTCCGGCTGTCAGACATTCGCAACAAACATCCTTCACAAGCGTAGCTTCCTCCGTGGTAATATCCAAAGTCCCATCATTTTGGACGATACGCTGGCAAAGAACGTAAGCTTTAAACTTATCCTCGCGAGATACCGGCTTATCCTTCCCGTAATTGAACAGGGCCTCCGCTACGGCGGATGCGATATTTTGTCCGGCAAGCTCGACTCCATCATAATTTTTGAACTTTCTGTTAAAATCCACTTTCATATTTTTCATTCTTTAAAGTTATTCTCCTGTATATCCGACAATGATTCCTCCTCTTACAATGAGTCGTATCTTATCCAAGTCCGGATTCTGAGATGCACCATCTCCCCAATCCACACCTTTATAGTATGCGTAAGTTCCGTTAGTCTTACGTTCGGTTATGTATCCGAAGCCTTTAGAGGCACAATAATCACTATCCAGTTCTCCTCTCACACTTGTAGAGCCAACAAAAAAACCTGCGTAAGTCATACCACTTCCAGGATAAGTAAATGAACCTGTAGAAGCATATATAGCTGCACCTCCTGAATTTGCCCCTACAGATTTTATTCCGAAACGTCCAGTTGTTGCCGCATTAAACGATACGTCCACAACGCCATCGGAATCAGATGTGGACGTTCCCAACTTGAGACTGCGTGAATCGTTACCAAAATAATCGTTGGCCTTCCAGTAAAGTCTTCCGTTGTCAATGGTGAATCCTCCTACCTTGGCACCATTAGCATCAATACGGTTCACCTTTATATAATCAGTATTCAGATATCCTCCTACAATGATTGTGCTTCCAAGTTGTGCAGCCTCTACGGAATCCACATAAGCCAATTTACCAGCGTCCGATGAATTCATTTTTCCATCTATCAGATTGCTCAAATCAGCATTAAGCAAATCCTTTGCTATATTGTTCTTATAGGCCAAAGTACCAAGACTGGAAGAGTCAGCTTTACCATTAATGGTATCTTTCAATGAGGAATTGAAGGACTCGAAGGTCACAGCACCTTTTAGATCTATCTGGTCGGCGCGTATTTGGGCCTTGGAAATAATGTTCCCAACTTCGTCTTCTGTTACGAACACGGAAATGTCAGCCTGATGTACAAGCCCACTGCTGTCAACCGCTTGGGAAAACATGGATGCAAAATTGGAAGTCGTAACCAATCCCGAACGGTTCTTGAGAGTTCCATCCTCGTTGAAATATTCTGACATCATTCTATTGTATTTTGCCGTAGTGACAATAGAGGACGACTCGATGACATTACCATCCTTGTCAAAGTTGGAAGCTGCTATCTTTACCAGCTTCTCAGACTGTTCGAACAGCGTTTTGTATTTGTATGCCAAGGCTTCTGCGCGGTCGGTACTCAACACAAGCATGTACAGGTATATCTCACCCGTAAAGGACAGCTTGAAGTCGCCTGTTCCATTCCATAATCCGGAATGATTGAATATTTGGTATCCGTCCGTCACGTCCAGTTCGCCATCATAGGAGAACTCGTTGAAATTCTCGAAACCGGATTTATCCAGTCCTTCGAACTTGATGGTCATCCGTCCGGCTTTTGCTACGCGATAGAAGAAACTCAAATATACGGCTTCCGGCTTTTTCTGCCCCTCATCGTTTATATCGTTGTAGTCGGGAATAAATCGGAAGTTCTCATGCTTCTGGAGGATATATTTGTTCCGGATAAATACAGTGGTACGTCCGTCATCGGTCTTGACGGTGGCGTAATTGGTCTTATCGGACAAAGGTGCGCCGTTCGCCCAGATCCACTTGCTGCCCAGCAGGAAGAAGGTCGCTTCGTTCTCGGTATCCCATTTGTTCATTCCATTTCCGAATGACGCGTTGTCCAGGTAACTCTTATCTTCCGTGAAGTCTTTTCGCAAACCTTCTACGGCAGCTTCTATTTTTCCTTCAGTTATTTCAAAACGCGTCAGAATGTCCTCTCCGGTAGTCAGAACGAACGTCCCCATCAGGTACACATTATCACCGTACAACCCGTTACCGTGCGGCTGATTGTCTGCCGGGAACCGGCTGTCGCTGATTCCGTCCAGATTACCAAGGCGAACGCGCAGACAGTCGTTGAAATTCTTGGCACACACTCCGTCCAGTACGTCTACACGCGGCTGTCCGTCCTCGGTAGCCGCAATGGAAATGAGGTTCTGGCGAAGCCTGTTCTGCGTGTTACCCATCAACACACATTCGTCGCCTTCTTTCGGCTCTACACCGCCGAACTCGCTCACGGGTACAGTGATGCCATTCCCGTCCGAGGCGGACACTTCGACCCAGTAACCGCGTAAGGATGCGCCGGTGAACTCCGCACAGCGCATCAGGTCGTGCGCTACGAATTCATTGTCCTGCTCGAATGTGATTTTATAGTTGTCTCCATCCTTCGCTACAGTCTTTATTTTACCGCTGGCCGCACTGACGACAAATTGGCCACCAATGCTGCGCACCTTCTGGATGAGCAGCTCCAGGGCTACCAGCGTCTGTCGGATGGTTACCTTGTCAATGGTCAAGTTGCTTAGCCCCGTCAATGCGTCCATCCATAACTGCCAACCCTCACCGGTCATTCCGTCCACAAATTTCAATGAGCGCAGCAATTCACGGATGACTGCGGTCAGCCATTCGGCATTACCGTCACCGTCCACCGTTGCACCGCTTTCTCCGGCTTCATACTTGCCGAAGTCGGCCCCCTTCAGGAAACGTATCTTTTCTTGTGCGGTATCCTCGCGTAGCCTGCTCAGTGCTTCCTTCAATGTCCTGCGTGCCGAGAACACATTGTTGTCGGTCGGGTAAGTGTTATCCCAGCTGCGTATCAGGTCTGGGAAGCTCCCGGACGTTGCAGCCTTGACATAATTCTTCGCATCGGTGATGCTGTCGCTTATGGCTTCCATTGTTCCGGTGCTTGTCGCATCACTTATCTCGATATCCATCTGCGAAGGCAGGTTCACTTTTCGTGTGACCTTTGTAATGCGGCTGTTTCGGAAACCCGTTTCCGGAAAGTATTTGGTACTTTCCAGACGGACACGACGACCGATGTACAGGTCTATTCCGTGTTCCTCGATATAGACATGGTCCGTAGGTGATTTGTAACAGCTTACATCAATGGCGTGTTCCTCATTATATTTGTCAACTGCCTGCTTGAACTCCTGCTCCGCCAGTGGATAATACTCATCCGGCATGCGTATATTCCAAAGGATATATTTGTCTCCGACTTTAGGTATCAGGGTGTCATTCGGAAGCTGGGTATCATCATCATACGGCCAGATGGTTATGATTTCAAATTCGCGCGTATCACTATTGAAGTTAACCTCAAAATAATATGTTCCGTTTTCTTCATCACCAAGACCAGCCAGTTCACTACCTTCCTGGAATGACACACGTTTTACTTTACCGCCGATTTCATAATCGTTCGGATCGAATCCCATGCTGTCATCACGGAAATAATATATTTTGAATGGGTTACCGTCCTCGCCTGTAACCTGTTCGCTTCTCACACCGGTTACGGTACCAATGCGTTTCGGATAAATATCTGCGAAAGCGTCAGCCTCGTAATGATGCCATATACCATATTTTTCAACATTGACATCAATATGCTTTTCACCGTTCGGAAGCTGGAGGCGTGAATGTCCGTATCGCTCCGGATCTATATTCCGGCTGCTTCCTATCGGATATAAACGGGTGTAAAACTTTACATTGTCCGCCATGTCACATTCCAGGGAAGTCAGCCCCTTGCCGTAAGCCAGCGTCACTTCCTCCCCATGCTCACACCGGCACACATTGACAGTCTGACCTTCACACCACCATTCAGCACGGTTTCCGGCTTTCTCGGCCACCTCTTTCAGTGCCTCGTCACAGTATTTACCTTCATAGTCGATAACGATGTTTTCCGTGCCTTCCACCGTTCCGACTTTCCAGTCGGTGGTATTGTTCATTCCGTTGTTGATGCTCTTCACAATCAGGGCGACATGTTCTCTTGGTGGGGCGGTCAAAGTAAAAACCGGCTCATCGTCCCCGTCAGTATCATTCAATACGAGAAAACGTTTCAGAAGGCTTTCGATTCCGTACAGCTTTACATCATACTTCCACTCAACGGTGGACAGCTGCTCCGGCTTGTATTGCTCCATGAGCCAGTAGCGTTCGCCCTGGAATTCTGTGTAGTCATTCACCTCAAGCGCAATATGCTCGTACAAGGTAAAGGACAGGGTGAGAATATTGTCGCCCTGTATCTCCTTGACCTGTGTACTGTTGTCATCTGTTGCTATCTGTGCCTTTGCAATTCCGTCACTTCCGTATATTGTTATCATATTCTAATGCCGTTTTAATGTCGTTATAATTGTGGCTGCGGTTCACGGAAAGTCACGTAAAACCTGCTGGCCTGCTTCCCTTCCTTCCA
>ENA-UONW01004218-UONW01004218.1-human-gut-metagenome-genome-assembly--contig:-CS52-NODE-4218-length-10702-cov-7.825303_pt1 | contig 10702 bp, 9 predicted proteins | sample MGYA00242463_ERZ724010 | MGnify/ENA metagenome assembly ERZ724010 | reverse complement strand
TCATCCAGCCCTGGAGCGTCATCCTCTCGTTCGCCGTCTGCACCGTCACCGGCGTGTTCTTCGGATGGTATCCCGCCAAGAAGGCTGCCTGCCTCGACCCCATCGAAGCCATCCGCTACGAATAATAGAATCAGCTGCAAGCTGCGGGCTACAAGCAATCAGTACAAGTAGCAAACGCAACTTGCAGCTTTTTTCATTTTTTATCGTATCTTTGTACCACTATGATGAAACAGAACCTTTCACAGCGCACCTCCCTCGTCGAAGCACTGACCCACATCATCGGCTGGGGCATCGTCTTCGGCTTCCCGTTCCTCATGATGAGCCGGAGCGGATTCAACATCACGTGGAGCGGCTACCTGCGCCATGGTTGCATTGTCCCCCTGTCGTTCCTCGTCATCTTCTACCTCAACTATTGCCTGCTCATCCCGCGCTACCTGTTCAGCAGCCACATCAAGACCTACTTCGTGCTCAACGTCGTCTGCATCCTGGTCATCGCCCTCGGTTCGCACTTCTGGCAGGAATTTACCATTGCCTACAACGACATCCCCCGGCCGAACAAACGCCCTGACGCGCCGCCCAAGTGGATTTTCTTCCTGCGCGACGTCTTCTCCATGGTGCTCACCGTGGGCCTCAGTGCCGCCATCCGCATGAGCCGCCGCTGGGCTGCCAACGAAACCGCCCGCCGCGAAGCCGAGCAGCAGCGCACCGAAGCCGAGCTCAAGAACCTGCGCAGCCAGCTCAATCCCCACTTCCTGCTCAACACGCTCAACAACATCTACGCCCTCATCGCCTTCGACGCCGACAAGGCCCAGCAGGCCGTGCAGGAGCTGAGCCGCCTGTTACGCCACGTCCTCTACGACAACCAGCAGAACTTCGTACCGCTGGACAAGGAGATGGACTTCATCCGCAACTACATCGCACTGATGCGCATCCGGCTCTCGTCCAACGTAACCGTCGAGACCCATTTCGACATCCGTCCCGAAAGCCGCACCGAGATAGCTCCGCTCATCTTCATCTCGCTCATCGAGAACGCTTTCAAGCACGGCATCTCGCCCACCGAACCCAGCTACATCCGCATACGCTTCAGCCAGACGGGTAATCGCGTCAGCTGCGAAATCACCAACAGCTACCACCCCAAGTCGCCGGCCGACAAGAGCGGAAGCGGCATCGGCCTCGAACAGGTGCGCCGCCGCCTCGAACTCTCCTACCCCGGACGATACACGTGGCAGCAGGGGGTCGACCCCTCCGGCAAGGAGTACCGCTCCCTGCTCACCATCGAATGTGAAAATCCACCCCATTCCGAACTTTCCAAACAAAAGAACTTGATATGAAACTGAAATGTGCCATTGTAGACGATGAACCCCTGGCCCTCGGACTGCTTGAGAGCTATGTAGCCAAGACTCCCTTCCTCGAACTGGCAGGGAAATACTCCAGTGCTGTTCAAGCCATGAAGGAACTGCCCGAAAAGCAGGTCGACCTCCTCTTCCTCGACATCCAGATGCCCGAACTCAACGGGCTCGAATTCTCGCGGATGGTCGATTCGCGCACCCGCATCGTCTTTACCACTGCCTTCGAGCAATACGCCCTCGACGGCTACAAGGTCAATGCCCTCGACTACCTGCTCAAGCCCATTTCCTACACCGACTTCCTCCAGGCGGCCAACAAGGCCGTCCAATGGTTCGAACTGCTCAATCAGCCCCACGACGAAATCACCTCCATCTTCGTCAAGAGCGACTACAAGCTGGTACAGATCGAGCTGGACAACATCCTCTACGTTGAAGGGCTCAAGGACTATGTCAAGATCTACGAGGAAGGCAGCCAGCGCCCCATCCTTTCGCTCATGAGCATGAAGGCCATGGAAGAGCTGCTCCCCTCTTCGCGCTTCATGCGCGTCCACCGTTCCTACATTGTCCAAAAAAGCAAAATACGTATCATCGACCGCGGTCGCATCATCTTCGGAAAGACCAGCATCCCCGTCAGCGAAAGCTATAAAGCCGCCTTTCAGGAATACTTGGACCGCCGAAGCTAAATGGGCCACATTATCAACTTTTTAATCCACAAATTTGGAGTTTTAGGAAAAACCGTCTATCTTTGCCCGTGAATAGAAAACGGAGTTGTGAAACTCTCAATAGAATAGTTTAGTTAAGTCTAGTTTAGTTTTTGTTGGGCACTTCCACGTTATGCGAACGACGGGAGTGCTCATTTTTTATACCATCAAAGCACCAGTACTTCCGCACAAGTACCGCAGTACTTCAAGCAAAATACTCGAGTACTTCAATACAAGTACTGGAGTAATCGTTTGGAAGTACTAAAACGATAGGCTGGGAAAGCATCCGCCATTGCGCCGCCATTCGGTTGCTTTGCCCCGCACAAGGACAAGTATCGCCCCTGATGCCCCAATTCCTAATTAACATTAAAAACCGTCGACTGACTCGAACATTTGCCCGCTTCCCGTTTGTTTCAGCGCACAAATATACATCAACGAACCAAAACCTATGAACAAGGCTTTCTACCTGACCACATTTTGGAGCATCTGTCTGCTGAGCTTCTTCATGACTTCGTGCGACGAAGCACTACCGGAAACCGAGTCCATGCCGGCTGCCGGCAACCGTGTGGAATGGGACCTGTCCCTTCCTTCCACGCGGGCTACCTTCCAGACAGACGGAAGCGGCCGTTTTGAAGAAGGAGACACCCTTGTGGTCTACGCACAGAATCTGGACAGCGGGCAAACGCGGCACTTCACCCTCCACCTTCAGGACGGACAATGGAAACCCGAGCTGTACTGGAGCGAGATAGGCCGGGAGGTACAGTTCACGGCCTGGCACGTAGCCGGAGCACATCTCCTGCACCAGGCAAGCCAGACCTCACAGGAATACATCCACACCCTCGCCACAGAACAACAGCCAGACGCCTACAGACACTCGGATCTGCTGACGGCCCAGACACGCGTCACGGCCGGACAGCGGGTGCAGCTCCGCTTCGGGCACGCCCTGAACCGCCTCCGCCTACAGCTCGAAAGCAAAGACGCGTCTTATACTCCCGAACAGCTGCAACAGGCAGAAGTGCAGGTCTATACCCCCTGCCGCCTGCCTTTCGACCTGACGGACGGCACGCTCCACGAACCATCGACCTACCAATGGGTCAACCCGCTGAAATTGCAGGACGGCACATGGGTAGCCCTGCTCTGCCCACAGGCGACCCAACCGCTGAAAGCCGAAGGATGGATACGCCTCCGCATCGACGGCAAGGAAACCGTCCTGCCCGTCCCCGAAACGATGGACGGCAAGCCCTTCGAGCGACTGGAGGCCGGCAAGGAAATCACCTACCGCATCCACGTACAGAAAGGCGTCACTCCCGATGATTTTGCCGCCACGACCCGATGGGTGTACGGCGTCAAAGAACCTCTGCCCGAACAATGGAACGCCGACCGCACTCAGCTGAAGTGGACAGAAGGATGCGGATGGTTCGACTGCAACAAGACCAACCCCTCGGGCATCACGGCCGGAAGCGACGGGCTGATGTGCTGGGCGGCCGCCACCTCCAACCTCCTACACTGGTGGCTGAAACAGAACGAAGAGACCGAAGCCGTCAAAGCCTATACCGGCCCTGCAGCCATACCGACCGACATGCTGCACAGCGAAATCTTCCAGTTGTACAAGGACCATTTCCCCAATGCAGGCAACTATCCGCTGAAAGCCATCAACTGGTTCTTCAACGGTGTCTTCCACAATCGGATATATGATACCGATCCCATTGACCCTGCCGCAGGTTTCTTCCGTACCCAACTGGGCACCCGGACTTTGGGAAAAGAATACATAGGCAACGAACTGGCACGCGACCGCTTCAATGCCATCATCAAGCAGGCTCTGACGTCCCGTCAGGGTATATTGTTCATTATCAATCAGGGGAAAAACTGGTCGACACATGCCGTCACGCTGTGGGGAGCCCGCTTCGACGACGAAGGCCTGATAGATACCCTCTATATGGTAGACAACAACGACGGCCGCAGCGACACCCGCGGCACTATCCGGGTGATGGGTGTACAATACCGCCCGTACTCCAGCTCGAATCCCGAACTGTACCCGTATGTTCCCAACAGCCTCGGCGACTTTACCATCCGCATCGAGTCGCTCTGCACCCTCAGTCTGGGAAGGGAATGGATTAACTAAAAGGAAGGTGCACACATGAAAAGATTGACGAACTTTTTATACTTTTGCAAATCCAATCAGAAAATCAATTATGCAACAAGAGGATGTCAACGACTTTTTTCGTCCTATCCATTCACAAATGGAGATTCCAGATGGTGATTATGACAAGACTGCGATTTGCATTGCCATGGCCAACGCGTTGGCCCGCAATACAAATCACAGCCTGTATATCATAGACTATAACCGAAAGAATTTCCTTTACGTATCGCCCAATCCGCTGTTTCTCTGCGGCCACTCGCCCGAAGAAGTACAGCAGAAAGGATATGCCTTCTATTTCGAAGTCGTTCCTCCCGATGAAATAAACCGGCTGATGGAAATCAACGAAGCCGGCTTCCGCTTCTACTATGACCAGCCGGTAGAAAAAAGACTTGACTTGTCTATCGAGTATAACTTTCATATCCGCACATCAGAAAAGCATTCGCATCTTATCCACCACAAACTGACACCCGTCATGCTGAGCGAGAAAGGCGATATTTGGCTGGCTCTCTGTACTGTTTCTTTGTCCCCAGAAAAGAAACTTGGGGAAGTCCTCATTACAGACCATACCTGTACCGACCGATATGTCTATTCATTCGAGGGCAGACGATGGAGAAAACAGCCCAAACTGATTCTGTCCGACCGTGAAAAAGAGATTCTCCAGCTCTCCGTCAAAGGACTGTCGAACACGGAAATTGGAGCAACTCTCTTTATTGATGCCAATACCGTCAAGTTTCACAAGAAGAAACTCTTCGAGAAACTACACGCAGAAAACATCACTGAGGCCGTGGGCATCGCTGCCAATCTGAGGCTGATTTAGAAAGACGATGTAGAACTTCGGCAAAGTAGCTACAGGTGGATGTGAGGTGATGTATTCCTCCAGTTTCTTCCGCCCAAGTTCGAAGACCTTCTCATCGTGACATCTGTTCATCTTTTCTTTATCAATATAGGCAATATGCCAGAAGATCAGATAACCTACAACATACCTTTCAATGGTAACTTCTATCGGTTCGTCCGAACGCTTCATGGATTGAAGGCAGTTGTGGCCATCCTTATCGATGATGCCTACAACTGCCCATGAGAGATTTATATAAGAAATTGATGTTGTCATAAATTACATACGGTTTATCGCATCCTGTCCTGCTCCTGTACCTTTATACTTGCTTTTGGCTGCATTAAACTTGTAGCGGACAGTAAGGCTGAATGATCGTGTATCACTCCAAGACAAATCTTTCATCTGTGAACTCTCCATATAAAGAAGTGCTTCCTGCTTACAACCTAACAACAAATCATTGGCACGTGCTTCAATACTGAGCGCATCGTTCAAGAAGGATTTACGCAAGCCTATATTGAGTGTATATTGTGGACGTTTAAGAGTGATATTCTGGACCTGCCCACAACTTTGATAACTGAAGTCGGCTGTCAACAAGAATCCGGCAGGGAGAGTAAAAGTATTGTTTAATGAACCTATAAAGAGCGGATTGTTATAAGTCCTTTTTTGACCGGCAGCATCCAACGAAAACCACTGCTTCATCATAATTGCGCTGGCATTAAGATTCCATATACCAATAGTAGGCGAAGCTGCCAGCATTACTGTCAGACTCGGTAAACGGTCGTGATTGACATAGTTAATCAAAGTAGTAGCCGACTGATTTTCTACCTGTGTTCCCCAATAAAGAATATAGTCTTGAACCATTTTGTAGCTGACCATTGCCTGCAAGAACCGCCAGACACCAACAGCGGTTACATCGTGGGGGATACTTGGTTTCAGAAGTGGATTTCCCGTTTGCCATGTAAACCGATTGGCATAAGTGATATTATTTCTTAACTGGCTGTAGTTAGGCCGCTGTGTTTTTGCTGCATAGCTGACTTGGAATTGTACTTTGCCCAACTGCCCGTTCACAGATGCATTAGGAAAGACATTATCATAGACACGACTTTGTCCGGGTACAAATGTACCATTTTCAAAATAATCAAAATCTACATGCTCATATCGCAAGCCGATGTTTGCCTGACCGAATGGTAAAGGATGGCTGTACTGTGCATATCCGGCAAGATTCTGTTCGCGAATGCGGGTATAAGTTGTAGGTACATATCCTTCCTGATTTACATAATCATCATGCCGGTTGGTATAGGTATATTCTCCTCCCACCGAGAAACTTCCTCCCCACAAAGGATGCGTGTATGAAGCTTTGGTAGCAGCTAGCTGATTATCCACTCTGTTGTCGGAAGTGACGGTACGGTCTTCATGGTCCTGGCTATTCTCCGTATTAAGAGTATACTGCGTGTAAGTATTGCCGTAATAGTCGGCATCCCAGGTAAGTTCTCCTTTACCTATTTGTCCTGCATAGTAAATATTAAGCTGATGTTCCGGTTGTGATTTTGCATTGGCAACGATGGAACTATGCAAGATATCGTAGGGCAATCCATCTGCCCAGATTTCGCTATCGAAGGCTGAATGCATATCTGTGTGCAGGACGTTGCTCAAATCATAGCGCAGACCGATGGAATGATATTCATTAAAATCATAATTGAATCCGATGCGCCCGTCTATATTGCGAGAATCGGTATTAGAGTGCTGATAATTCTTTTGTGTCCATATAGTATCGGTAAAGGCCGTTTGTTCCAGAAGGTCATTTTGCAAGGCGGTCGTCTTATCAAAACGGATCATACCGAAAACATCAAGGCCATTATGCCGATAGTTTACATTGGCTTGCTCTACAAAGTCGGAATTTTGAGACTGATCATAAGAACTGCGCAGATTCATTCCAAAGCCATCTCCTTGTCGTTTGACAGTACGGATACGAACAACTGCCCCTACAGTTGCATCATAACGGGCACCGGGATTGCGAACAACTTCTACGCTTTTAATTTCCTCCGATGTCAGTTGGTCGAGTTCAGCAAAATCACGCAATTTTCTACCATTGATGTAAATAAGCGGTGAACCTTTACCCAACACCTCAAATCCATCAGTCTTTTTTTGCAAACCGGGTATATGCGCCAATACATCTTCAGCTGTTCCGGCTTTCGAGAGAACTGTGCCCTGCACATTGGTTTCCAAAGCATCGTTCTTTATGCGTGTCACAGGAAGATTGCCTTTTATCACCACCTCACCAAGCATCTGTGCATCCGATACCAGCTGCACGATACCGAGATTGGCCGGAGTAGTTGGTTTATACACCGTTTTATATCCAATGGTGGATATTTTCACTATCTGATTTTCCGATGTTGCCTCCAGTGTAAAAGATCCGTCTTCACCGCTGATAGTTCCGTTAACAAATGCCGAATCCGGCAATGACAGCAGCACCACATTGGCGTAAGGCAAAGGCTGGCTGTTCTCGTCAATCAATTTTCCGCTAACGGTCTGTGCGGACAAACTTACAGGTAGTATGATACCAATAAGTCCTAATAAGAATACTTTAATTAATTTCATTGTATGATAGTTTTTTAGTTTTCTGCTGCAAAGTTCCATACTTCGCGGGACTTTTCCACTACCCTGTAGGGTAGTTCTTAATTCAATCACAAACGGAAGATGATATTATTTCAAACAGCAAAGGGAGACCCCACCATTCGTGTGAAGCTCTCCCTTTACGTTACTTCTCATACAGCAGCAAAAACTCCATCTTCCGTCGCCGCTCTATCGAGCGGATTTTCCGCCCCTTGTAGTGGCAGTAGGATATATACTCCTTATAGATGTCCCTGTCACCGGCTTCCAGCTTTTTCACCAGACGGCTTTTCGGGTGTTTCCCATATCCGAGCAGAGTTCCGTGACCCACATTGTAGCTGAGTACGGTCAGGATCAGGGCATCTTTCCCATACTTGCCGAACAACCTGTAACGCTTCTCCAAATCCCTTATCAGCAGTTTTTCCGCTTCCGCCTCCGTCATATCATAGGACAGTTCCTCTCCCGGAAGTTTACAATGTCCGTAACCGTAGTACGGATAATCAGAACGGTCATGGAGTCCCTCGTATTTCTTAATCAGCTCTACGGCTAACCCGGCCTTCGCTTCATCTTTGAACGAGGCGGGTGTCCCAACCGTACCCGTATTCTGCGCCGGCAGGCTGGCGGAAAAAGCAACCGCCAGCACCGCCGGGGCAAGCAGCCTTTTCATTACCCCCTTACTGATAGACACCTCCTTTCACCGTATTCAGCGTATCGTTCCCGGACGGAACCTCTTCCGCATCCGAATCGTTGTTGAAATCCGTTTCCCATTCAAAAGAGTTCCCGAAATTATCCTCCACCGTAATGGTCAGGCTCTGTGACTCGTCACACTCCGATGTGTAGTACAGGCGGAACTTCTCGTTCTCCAGCAGGTAACGGTCGTTGGGCTGGAACACCAGCCCGTTGTCGAGCTTCAGCGTACCTTTGCCGTCAAACTGGAAATATCGGATGGTATAGACCGCTCCGTCAAACTCGCCCTCACGTACCAATTCGCAGCGGATTTCAGCCGTTTCACCCTTTGCCAGCTCCTTCGGTACGGGCATCGTTTCCACCGTAAACGGATAAGCCTGCGTCACGTCCAGCCCATCATCACAGGCCGTCATGCCGATAGAAAGCAGTCCGGCGCAGAAGGCTGCCAGCATTTTTACTGTATTTACCTTTTCTCTTATTCCATCTTTAAGTCTGTTCATGTCCATAATCATTATAATTTTATTCCGTTGTTTTTTCCTTTCTTTTCGCTTTCCCGCCATGCCTGCCTTTCGGCAAGCGTCTTTTGCAGATAGTCGTTCAGGTCCTTGCAGCCGCCGTACAGTCCGGAGCAGTCCGTCACCTTTCCGCCGTACCGTGTACGCAGGGCTTCCAGCGTCCTCCGTCCGGCTTCATCATTGTCAAAGTGACATTGCAGCTTTCCGTAACCGTCCAGATACCTGTATGCCTTCGTCAGGTTCGACACCGAGTTCAGCACGAGGTGGTCTTCACCGTTTCCAATTCCAAGCACACGTGCCGACAGATAGTCCATGAACCCCTCATACAGGTTGCAGCTTGCCGAACCGTAAGCCAGCAGTGTCACATCCTTGGGCGGCAGGCATCCCTTGAAGAAGCGGTTGCGTATCTCATAGCCGCCCCCTCCGTTACCGAATGCCACGGCAAAATACCGCTTCCCGTGTGTGGTGTAGTGTATCTCCCTGCATCCGCCGATGGCCACCCCCGACGATATGCCCCTTTCCTGCATGTAGCAGAGCAGCGCCCGGTTCTGGAGCGGCATCAGCTCCACGTCCTCGAAGGACGGCTCTACCGGCCGCCTCACTTCGCATGGGTGGTACACCTTCTTTTCCGGCAGCGGCATACCCGCCACTTCCGCCACATACCTTACCTGCGAGAGGAAATCGGCACAATGGATGAACTCCCCGGCAAGGGCGAAGATATTGCCGCCCTTGCCCAGCCCGTAGTCATACCACAGGTTTCGCTCCATGTTCACCTTGAACGACGCCGTGCGTTCCTCCCTGTACGGAGCCTTGTACCACAGCGCGTTTGTCCTGCGCTGCACGGGCGAATGGCCCAGCCGTGCGAGGAACTCCTCAATCGGTATCCTCTTCATTCTGTCTATTTCCGTTTCCGTACTCATGGCTTCATCCCCCGTTTTATCATCCTGTTCTTATGAGGCTGGTCATACTGGAACCGGCTGTTCTCCTTCGAGAAGCGGATAACCGTATCATTCATCACTCCTGTCGGTGTGGTGAACTGTTTCACCCGCAGCGGCTTGCCTTCATAGACCCGCTTTACCGTACCTGCATCGAATCTCTCACCGCAGGCCTTTTCCAGCAGATTCCCCAGCGTATATATGTTGCATCCGTTCCTGACCGCCTCCGGTATGGAGTCCGGTCTTGCACGTACCACGTCCGGATACAGCTTTTCCGCCACGAGGCATATTTCCGGCGTGCGTCTGTCCGGTGGGATATGCAGGAACGACTGGAAACAGCCTTCTTCCATACCTGCCATATAGACCTTTTCCGTTTTGATGTCCTCACGTACGCTGCGGTGCAGCAGCGCCGCATTCCCCGATGTCCTGACTGCCATCAGCGCAAGCTCTTCCGTCTGCAAGTGCACGGGTACATACTGCAGGCAGTGCCCGTCCTTCCCGACAAGAAAACCGGCAATCTCCCTGTCCATGACTTCCGGGCGGACAGTTGCCGCAAGATCCGTCATGTCCGTTCCTCCGGCGGAGTCCTTCAGGCATTCGAGTACCACGTCCGCAAAAGGCATGAAGCCGATGATGGCGCAATGCCCGTAATCGAGGTCGGGACTGGTGTTGAACGCTTCCCGGCACATCTCGCGTGTCTTCATTTCTTCCGGCACTATTCCCAGATTGTATCCCCATCCGCGCACCGCCTCCAGACAGAGCTGCGGGCTGCGGTATTCGTGCGGAACTTTATAGAAAGTTTCCGGCTTTTCCCGGACCTGGGCATGGTACTTCTCCGGTACATGCCATTCCTTTTTTATCGCTTCCTTCTTCATGATTGCCGTCAGTTGATGATGAACTTTATACCTATCCCGTACTCCGTGCGGCACACGCCCG
>ENA-UONW01004215-UONW01004215.1-human-gut-metagenome-genome-assembly--contig:-CS52-NODE-4215-length-10710-cov-26.909057_pt1 | contig 10710 bp, 9 predicted proteins | sample MGYA00242463_ERZ724010 | MGnify/ENA metagenome assembly ERZ724010 | reverse complement strand
ACCAAACGTAGTGCATGCGAGTTTGCGATAGCCACCTTAACTACTGACATAAACCTACAGAAGTAATTTTTACTTTTTAATTTTTACTATTTAATTTTTAACTGCGCTCCACTCATAGCCCGTAGGGCTACACTTTCGTAACCGGGTGTCATGACGCCCGGATGTGGTGTATGTAGTGAAAGCACCCGGAGTGGTGCTACTTTTTGCTTATAATAGAATGTATTAAGAAGTATCACCACTTCGGGTGATTCCGCTTCTGTGATTAATAGTCCGTGGGTGTGTCACCCACGGTTACGGAAGTGCAGCCCTTCAGGCTCTTCAATTTTCATTATTTATTTTTCACTTAAACACGCGGTATTTTTAGCGGATTGAAAATCCTTATACTCAATTCCGGCGGAGCGCAGATCCGCCGGCACAATACCTAACGTAGTGCTTGCGAATAGAAGCTACAAAGCTAATGTCTTTTTTCGCTGCGCTCAAGGAACTTCTTCTTAACTTCAGCCGGTACAATACCAAACGTAGTGCATGCGAGTTTGCGATAGCCACCTTAACTACTGACATAAACCCACAGAAGTAATTTTCTTACTTTTTAATTCTTAATTTTTAATTGCGCTCTGCGCCTGTTCTTCACTTAAATAAGCACTACGTTGGCTATTGGATTTTTCACTGTTCTCTTTTCTCTTTTCACTTAAACACGCGGTATTTTAAGCGGATCACAAATTAGCTGCGCTGAACTTCGTTTCTTATACTCAATTCCGGCGGAGCGCAGATCCGCCGGCACATTACCAAACGTAGTGCATGCGAGTTTGCGATAGCCACCTTAACTACTGACATAAACCCACAGAAGTAATTTTTAATTTTTACTTTTTAATTTTTAACTGCGCTCCGCTCATAGCCCGTAGGGCTACACTTTCGTAACCGGGTGTCATGACGCCCGGATATAACGTAAGTAGTGGAAGCACCCGGAGTGGTGCTACTTCTTGTTTGTAATAGAACGTATTAAGAAGTATCACCGCTTCGGGTGATTCCGGTTATGGGTGTAACTGTCCGTGGGTGTAGCACCCATGGTTACGAAAGTGCAGCCCTTCAGGCATATTTAAGTGAAGAACGAAGAGTGAAGAGTGAAGAGTGAAAAATCCAAATGTAAACGTAGTGCTTGCGACAAGAATCCACAAGGCACATAATAATTATGAAACGCAGTTCGGTCTAACCCAATTATGAATTATGAAACAATGTTCAGCGTTAGCTAATCATGAAACAACGTTCAGCGTTAGCTAATTATGAAACGCAGTTCGGTCTAACCCAATTATGAATTATGAATTATGAAACAACGTTCAGCGTTAGCTAATTATGAAACGCAGTTCGGTCTAACCCAATTATGAATTATGAATTATGAAACAACGTTCAGCGTTAGCTAATTATGAAACGCAGTTCGGTCTAACCCAAACGCAGTTCAGCGTTAGCTAATTATGAATTGTGAATTATGAATTATGAATTCAACCCCATGCTCCTTTAACTCCCCGAAAGTAACAAGGCATATGTCTTAATTCCTTTTACTCCCCGAACGCAACAAAGCACATTATATTTTTGAACCATTATGAACTTACGCTGGCTTTCTTTTGCGGAGCATGTCGTAAAACATTAATTGTCAGAGGATTATGACTCTGTGTCGTGCCGCTTTAAGTCTTGTCGTATATCAAGTCTTATACTTGTTTGAGCAAAAAGTTCAGTTTTTGTTTACATATTAATATAAAAAGTATTACTTTTGCAGCGGTGCTTATAGTCCGCTACAGTGGACGCATGGCACGTAAACGGGCAAACATAAACCGGACTTTTATGGACGGAGATGTAATTTCAAACGACACTCTTGCGACGGCTCATAATGACGCTGGCGACGCCGTAGGCGTATCTAAACCGCTCAAATGGTATGTTGCCATAGTCAGTAACAACACTGAAAAAGTGTGTGCCGAAAAGATAGCCGCATTGGGCTACGACACATACGTTCCTACGCAAAAGGAAGTGCGTCGCTGGAAAAACGGACGCCGTAAAATTATCGACCGCATTGTTATTTCCACTGCCATCTTTGTGCGCTGCACCGAGGCCGACCGCCGTCATCACATTGTCAATCTTCCATTCGTAAAGCGTTTCATGGTAGACCGTGCCGCCGCAACCAACCAGTTTGGCTTTCATCCTGTTGCTGTGGTGCCCGACCGTGAGATACAGAAGCTTCGCTTTATACTTTATAACTCTGATGCTGCCGTGACGATAGAGCCGCTGCCTCTGCGTCTTGGCGATAAAGTTCGCGTTATCCGCGGCAAACTCATAGGTCTTGAAGGCAACATCGTAAGATGTGAAGGCCACGACACCTCCGACTCCTCTAACCTCGACATAGTAGTACAGCTCGACATCCTAGGCTGCGCCCGCATGAACATATCGCCTGTGGATCTGGAGAAAATAGGAGGATAAAGAAATAATTTTTAGGAGTTAAGGAGTTATGAAGTTAAGGAGTTAAGACAAATGCCTTGAATGGTATTGTCATTTGTAGTAAAAGGAGTTATCGCCAGCATAGTTGACTATGAGTAACTCCTTGAGCGCAGCGAAAAAAGTCATATAGAGAAGAAACTGAGTTTGACGTTAGGCAATCCAAATGCCTTGCTATAACAAGAAGCAACAGGGCTAATGTCTTAACTCCTTAACTTCATAACTCCTTAACTCCTAGAATAGACTCCTATAATAAAACCCTATAAATTCCCCTTCACCACAAATCCCGGGCATGCTTTAGCTGGGTTAAGGTCATGATGGCCTACTATCAGGGCTTTAGGGAAGCGGTGATGAAGGTCTTCTATTAGAGATTTAAGAGCCTTACGCTGGGCGTCAGTCCTGGTGTCGGCCGGCTTGCCGTTGGCGTCAAGTCCGCCTTCGTAGCAGATGCCGATAGAGTGGGAGTTATGACCTTCACAGTGCGCCCCGACCTTTTCAATAGGTCGTCCTTCGTGCACCACGCCGTCACGCGTAATATAATAGTGGTATCCGATATCCCGGAAGTGTCTGTGCATGATATGATCACGCCGGCACTCCTCAAAACTCAGACTACTCCCTTGGGGAGTAGCCGAGCAGTGAATGATAATAAGAGTAATGGTTCTCATGGTTCAAATGCGTTTACATACAACTCTGTAAGCCAAAAGCCGCAGCCACGGCCGACAGCACACTGATGATTGTCTGTACAATAATTTTGAAAATCGTTTTCTTTTGTTCGTTCATAAGCTTAAAGTATTATATATAAAGGAGTTAAGGAGTTATGTAGTTAAGGAGTTAAGACAATAGTCTAGTTGCTTCTTATCGCAAGCACAACGTTGGCTATTGACTTTTTCTCTGCGCTCAAGGAGCTACTACTTTAACTCCAAACGACAATACCCACCAAGGCATACGTCTTAACTCCTTAACTTCATAACTCCTTAACTCCTATAAAGAATTAACTCCTAAAAAAATTCTACTCCTGCACTGTCTCTCCCTCGTTTACCGAGTACTTCGTGAGTTGTTTTATCACGGCGTTTTGTCTTAGCGTTGAGGTCGAGAGGCTGCCGGTAGCGCGGGCTCGGAGTTTTAGGCCGGTTACATTTTCGGCTACGTTAAAGTCGGCAACGTTGGTGGCGCCTTTACTCTTTATTCCTACAGAGAATATCGCCAGGTCGTCCAGCTTCACGTTCTTGCCGTCGAGCAGCAGTTCTTTGATACATGCAATCATGTCTTTCAGCACACCATGGATTACGCCGGGTGAGTAGGGCGTGTTATGGCTCGCCATGTGCTTAGCCAGCGCCTCAGTGTCGTAAGTTTCATCACACACGGCACGTGCATACCAAAGGTTATAAGCAGTGCTGCCTTCCATCTTGTTCTGATACAATTTGTAACGAATCATAATTTTAAAGTTTTAAAGATTAATAATAATATAGAAATAATTCACGTGGATTAATTCATAATTCATAATTCTTAATTAGCTAGCGCTGAACTGCGTTTCATAATTGAGTTACGATTAGCTAACGCTGAACTTCGTTTCATAATTGAGTTACGATTAGCTTACGCTGAACTTCGTTTCTTAACTCTTAATTCTTAATTCTTAATTAGCTTGCGATTAGCTTGCGATTGGATTATACCGAAAGGCATATCATAATTTTCAATTTTCCATTTTCAATTCTCCATTTTCTAACTCTGTTACAAAGTTACAACATGGAGATTTGTGAAAATGAGATAATGTGTAAAATGGTGAATTACAGTGACTTAAAGTTACAAAAAGGCTTGTGTATCTCATAAAAATTTCGTATCTTAGCTACATAATAACCGTTCTCCGCGCCGTAGGCTATTGACTGCTATCTATGGAGCGACAGAATCTTTAAATAGTAATAGATATGGAATGTTTTAAGATACGCACATACGGCCGCATGGAACTTGCCCAGGCTTACTGCCCCGACATGAATCCGCGTGCCGCCTATCATAAGCTCTCCCTCTGGATCGACCGCTATCCTCACCTTCGTGAACAACTCGCAGCCATAGGCGCATCGCCCAAATCACGCACCTATACACCCGCACAAGTCAAAATGATAGTTGAAGCGTTAGGGGAACCGTGAAAAGTGAAAAAATAAAAGTGAAAAGTGAAAAATCCAATAGTCTTGTGGCTATCAGTCTTTGGGTAAGAATCCACAAGGCTAATGTGTCGTCGGATTTGACGGGTGCATTGTAGGGACGTACCCCAGGTGCGTCCAACTGATAACATCCTGTATTACAATGCCGACAATCAATGAAATTAATCTGCCGGAATTGAGTATTAGGAACCAACGGTCAGCGTTAGCTAATTTCAATCCGATTAAATACAAATGAATGAATTAAAGGCAATACAGAGAAAGGAGATAAGCACAAAATAATAATCGTATAATATTGATTAATAGGAAGTTAGCGGATTGAAATTAGCTAACGCTGACCGTTGGTTCCTTATACTTCTTACCGGCGGATTTTTCGCTGCGCTCAACAACTCGTGCAAATCCCCCGGAACATTAGCCAACGTAGTGCGTCTGACGAAAGTGAAGAGCAGGCGGTGAAAGCAATTAAAAATTAAGAATTAAGAAGTAAGAAAATTACTTCTGTGGGTTTATGCCTGTAGTTAAGGTGGCTATAGCAAACGTCAACGTAGTGCGTTTTTAAGTGAATAGTGAAGAACGAAGAGCAGGTGGGAAACGCAATTAAAAATTAAGAATTAAGAAGTAAGAAAATTACTTCTGTGGGTTTATGCCTGTAGTTAAGGTGGCTATAGCAAACGCCAACGTAGTGATTGTGACAAGAATCCACAAAGCATTTGGATTTTTCACTCTTCACTCTTAACTCTTCACTTAAACATGCCCATGTGCCTTGTGGCTTCCACTCGCAAGCACAACGTTGGCTAATGTGTCGGCACCAAGGGATATGATGCGGCTTTGCCATAAAAATAAAATGTTTTTTATTTTGTATTGCTCTCGCCTTTCACTATCTTTGAATAAGATAGGATGCGGCTCTGCTATAAAAATAAAATGTTTTTTATTTTGTATTGCTCTCGCCTTTCACTATCTTTGCAGTGTTAATATTAGATATAATAATACTTGCCGGAGATGAAAAATCAATTTATAAATATAGAATTGTCTAATTTCAGGGGGTTCGACCATGTTGAAATAAGCGAGCTGTCAAAAATAAATATTTTTGTAGGTGCCAACAATGTGGGGAAAACATCTGTTCTTGAAGCCGTTTTCATGCTTGCAGGTATGTCAAATCCGTTTATTCCCACAAGAATAAACTATTTGAGGACCATGTCATCTGTAAACGCAGACTTGAACAATGCACGATACATGTTTCATAACATGGACTTCAATAATATTCCTTTATTGCGTGCAAGTATGGATAAAGGTGTAAGGCGTCTTACATTTTCACCAACTATGCGAGGATCTGACGGGCCTTCTAACGGTACTTCTATCCATTCGAATATAATGCGGCTTGACTTTAAGTTTGACACAACGGATGAGGGTGATTTCAAATTCCATTCTGCGTTGTTCGTCGGAACTGATGGCAATCTTCAGCAGATTACAGATAATAAATATAATGAATGGTTAAACTGTCTTTTTATTCCTACAGATAAGAATGACGGTAACGCTACAAATAATTTTGCAGCCATAGTAAAATATGGCAAGAAACAGCTTGTTGTTGAAGCCTTGCAGGAATTTGACCCTGCTATAGAAACGATAGAGGCATTGCCAGACGGGCTCTATTTGAAACTCCGCAACATGTATGAATTGTTGCCTATAAGCATGGCCGGTGACGGAATAAGGCGTATGATAAATATCATATCTTCTGTATTCGTTGATGATTATAATATTCTGTTGATTGACGAAATAGATAATGGTATGCATTATAGCGCGCACAAATTGCTGTGGCGTGCCATCATGAAATTTGTAATACGTCACGATATCCAAATGTTTGTTACAACTCATAATCTCGAATGTTTGCAAAGTCTTGCCAATGCGATGAAAGAGAATCCTGAGTTTCAGACTGTTGCAAATGTGTATAATATAGCCAAGACCGTAAAAGAAGGTTTTCAGGCTTATAGATACTCTTATGAAGAACTCAAAGAGGCGATAGACAACGAGATGGAGATAAGACGATGAAAACAATTCATAGCATTTTTGTTGAAGGTGTTGCCGATAAACGGTTCATAGAGCAATTGATAGAACATCTTTTCGGAGATATTTCAGAATGTATAAATATAATAAATACAGATGGATGTTCAAATCTTACATCACCCAGAATACATATATTAATCAGATGAAAAGGACATCTGCCGATAATGGGGTTAATCTTGTTATATTCGACGCAGACGATGATTATGACAAGAAACGGAATGAACTTGTCAAATGGAAAGACCAAAATAATCTGGATTTTCAATTGTTCTTGTTTCCTGATAATAATTCTTCCGGTGAACTTGAAGATTTGTTAGAGAATATTATAAATCCGGAAAACAAACCTGTCATGGATTGTTGGAAGACTTATGAGAATTCTCTAAAAAACGTTGATTTGCCTTGGAGAAATGGTCAGCCCCTTACCATACCGGCAAAAAAGACAAAGATATATGCTTATTTGGAAGTATTGTTAGGAGCATCGGAGACTGAAAAAAAGAAAATTAAGGAACGTGAAAGGAATTATCTGGATAGCAATCATTGGAATATGGATGCTGAAGCCATGTCGAACCTTATAGATTTTCTGAAGACTAATTTGAGTCAGAAACTAGCGCAGAACGAAGTGTGCAACGCGTAAATGAAAAATTAAAAAGTAAAAATTAAACAACACTGGAGGAAAGAGAAAGAAGAAAAGCAGGCGGTGAAAGTAATTAAAAATTAAGAATTAAAAAGTAAGAAAAATAGCCTTGTGGTTTCAATTCGCAATCGCAACCCAATCGCAAGCTAATTAAGAATTATGAATTGTGAATTATGAAACGCAGTTCAGCGTCAGCTAATTGTGAAACATCGTTCAGCGCTAGCTAATTATGAAACGTAGTTCGGTCTAACCCAATTATGAAACGAAGTTCAGCGTTAGCTAATTATGAAACGTAGTTCGGTCTAACCCAATTGTGAAACGCAGTTCAGCGCTAGCTAATTATGAATTGTGAATTATGAATTATCAATTGTGAATTGTGAAACGCAGTTCAGCGTCAGCTAATTGTGAAACATCGTTCAGCGCTAGCTAATTATGAATTATGAATTATGAATTATGAATTATCAATTAAACTTTCTCTCGTTCCACCACCATATACATTCTGCCATGGCTTGTCGCCTTCTGCTTAAAGCCAAGCTTTCTCATGGCTACGCCCACTTTGATGGTCGAGAGGGCACGTTTGATGAAGATATTTATATGTTCAATTATATTTGTGGCGTTCACCAGCTTATACGGCTCATCCTTCAGCGGCAGCCTGTAGTAAGTAACTATCAGTTCCTCCTCGAGGTTAGGCACCTCGAACGACTTGATGTGGCGCGCCAGCACATTTATCTCCGAACCGTTAAACCAGTAAGCCATGCCGCCGCGCCATAGAGCCAAAGCCTGACTGTAAATGCCATTGTAGTCATACTTCACCGTCCTCGGGTCGTCAATATAGTCGGCCTCAAAGGGCAGCCAGCGGCGGTTGCCCGTCGGGTCGGTCAAAAACTGCATGTTGTTGCCAGTGCCGCAGAACGACGCTATGTGCGCCCTGTTCTCCTTATACCGGCTGTAAGCCGCGCGCTCGTTTATCGTCTTTGTCGTAACGAGAGCCTTCAGCTGGTTCAGTTCCGGCGTGCGCATCGAGTCAATCTCTTCAAGACAAATAATGGCATACTCCGCCAGCGACAGCCTGTCGTCCTTCGTCATCGTGTCGCTGTTAGTCTTGGTATAAAAATACGGCCGCAGCTCCTCCGGCAGCAGATAGTTGAAAAACGTGGTCTTGTAGATGCCCTGACGTCCTATCAGCACCATTATCACGTTGTTCACCACATCCTTGTCGAGAAGCGACGCCACCATGGCCACGAGCCATTTTCTGAAACACATGTCAAACAAGCCCTGAGGGTTGTCGGTGTCGTCCCATAGGTCGCCCTTCCTGATGTGCACCATAGCCGTCAGCCGGCCTATATAGTCGGTGGTGCCGTCCCATTCAGGCAGATTGTCAAAATATTCCTTAAACGGGTTCCATTCGGCCACGAATTCAGATCCCAGCACACTGTGCACGTCGCAGCTCTTTACTTTTATGCCGTTCTTGCACATTCTCGACCACAGCGTGTTCTCGTCGCGGTCGGTCAGCTCTCTGAAGTGTCCGTCGCCGTTCCCGTCAGCGTTGAAGTTAGTCTCTATCTTCCTCGTTATTATGTTAAATCTGAAGGCAGCCTGATTGTTCAGGAAGTCCTCAATGTCGCCCACCGACGCGTAGTCGGCCTTCGGCTTGCCGTTTCTGGTGTCAGCCTTACGCTTGCGTTTCCCCTTGTCGTTGCCGTGTTTCAGGGCATTGATAGACAGCGAGCCAAATTCATCAGAGTGAGAATAGCACGATTTGAAAATATTTCTCACGTCCCTCTCGTCGTAGTCGCTGAAGTTGCTTACGGCCCATTCCGTAGCTTCCCCTTCGTCTATTCCGAGCATGTTGAGATAATATCCCGTGCGCGACACATACCTGTTGTAAGAGCCTTTGGTATATCTCACACCGTCGGCGTCAAGCTTTCTCTCTATCACATCCACGGCATTGCCTATCTTAGGCCGTCTTCCGTGCGTCTTTTTGCCGTTCCTCTCAATGTCGCTGTTGTTGCGGCTTATGGTGAATGGCGTGCAGTTGAGTTCGGTCACGGCCATATCGTCGTGGCATAGCACCGACAGCCGCCCCAGGTTCTTACACTGTCCGTCGGCCTCGCAGCCCAGCAGTTGTGCAAAATACTCATTACCTTCGGCAAAGGCCCTGCCATACATTTCGGCCATGCCTTTGGCGTCGCCGTTGTCAGGCCACTCTTCGCCTTTTGCCGGTTCGTAGCGGAAAAGAATTCTGATGCCCTTGCCCGATATGGTTCTGTATGCCATCATCGTGTGTATGTCGCCGGCAGCCGCAGCCATCGCCTTGTCGGTGTCGGCCACATGGTCAAAGTCGCACATGCCGACGCCCGTCAGGCCCACAAAGTTCTCAGGCTTTCTTCCGCCGTCACACACCACCGCCGGAGTAAACGCCGGCATAGCCCTTTTCAGCTTCTGTGCGTCGTCGGTCAGACCGTTGTCGTTAAAGTATCTGTATTTGGCAGTGTCGCTTTCCAGAGCTTTGCCGCATACCATTGCAGACAGTTCGTTCCATGTTACGTTACGATTGCAGTTGTCAAACATATTGTTAAACAGAGATGTAATATCTCTCATTCCGTTGTGTTTCATTTCAATATCGTTTTCCATTGTATGTTGATTTGTGATGCAAAAGAACAAAAAAACAGCGGTCCGTTCAAATATCTGTCCCACCATGGGACAGGATTATGATTTAAGAAGTTAAGAAGTTAAGGAGTTAAGAAGTTAATGAGAAGTTCCTTGAGCGCAGCGAAAAAAGACATATGCCTTGTTACTTTCGGGGAGTTAAAGGAGTTAAAGTAGTTATCGCCAACAAGTTGGCTAGGAGTTAGAGTCATATGCCAACGTAGTGCGTAGTTAAGTGAAGAACAGGCGCAGAGCGCAATTAAGAATTAAAAATTAAAAAGTAAGAAAATTGCTTTTGTGGGTTTATGTCAGTAGTTAAGGTGGCTATCGCAAACTCGCATGCACTACGTTTGGTAATGTGCCGGCGGATCTGCGCTCCGCCGGAATTGAGTATAAGGATTTTTTCAATCCGCTTAAAAATACCGCGTGTTTAAGTGAAAAGAGAAAAGAGAAGAGTGAAAAATCCAATAGTCTTGTGGCTATCAGTCTTTGGGTAAGAATCCACAAAACATATGACTTTTTTCGCTGCGCTCAAGGAGCTACTCCTAGCTCACCCCAGTGAGCGATAACTCCTTTAACTACCAAAAGTAATCCACAAAGCACATGGATTTTTCACTCTTCACTCTTCGTTCTTCACTTAAATATGCCCGAAGGGCTGCACTTCCGTAACCGTGGGTGCCACACCCACGGACAGTTAATCACAGAAGCGACATCACCCGAAGTGGTGATACTTCT
>ENA-UONW01004212-UONW01004212.1-human-gut-metagenome-genome-assembly--contig:-CS52-NODE-4212-length-10718-cov-5.256682_pt1 | contig 10718 bp, 7 predicted proteins | sample MGYA00242463_ERZ724010 | MGnify/ENA metagenome assembly ERZ724010 | reverse complement strand
CGCGTAGCCGGGCATGTCGATGGACCGGCGGAAGTCCAGCGTGGCATGGAGCACCGCCAGAGACTCGTTCTTGGCCATGTTGATCTCGTCCAGCACGCCGAAGCCGCCCACCTCCGCACACTGGTAGATGGGGCCCTTGCGCAGTGTCACGGCGCCGTTTTCAAAGGTGTCCGTGCCCAGCAGGGTGGCGGCGTCTGTGTTGATGTAGAAGGACACGTTCCAGCTGGGGCGGCCGAACACGGTGGCCAGGTTTTCCGCCAGCACATTCTTGCCAGTGGCCTTGGGGCCTACCAGCAGCAGATTCTCCCCGCAGAGGATGGCGGTGATGGCCTCCTCCCAGATGTCCTTTCCATAATAGAGATACCGGGGATCGGGGACCCGGCGCCGCAGGGTCTCGTCCTCCTCCGGATAGGCGTCCCGAAATTTTTCGATCTCCGCAGTGATGTCGGCGCTGACGCCTTCATCCCGCAGAAATTCCAGCATATCCAACATAGTGTGAACCTCCCGTGTTTTCTGACTCTATCATAGCATGATTCCTGAAAATGGCAAGAGAAAAAGGCGCGCCCGACATTCACCGGGCGCGCTGAAAGGATCAATCTGTATTCTCCAGGGGAAAAGTCACTTGCCAGAGGCCCTCCGTCAGGGTGGCGGCGGTATAGAAGTTGCCGTGGAGGGTGCATCCTGCCAGCTCCTCCGGCGGGACAGCAAAGAGAAAGTCCATATAATCCGTCCGGCCGCCAGCCGTCTCACCTGTAAAATAAGAGATACCGGTACAATGGAATTCCCTGCCGTCGGCATCTTCCATCCACAAAAACGCGTGGTTGTCCGTCCTGGAGGCGTCTCCCCGGCACAGCTGGATGTGGAAGAGGCCGTCTGCGTAACCGGCGGCTGTGATGGGCAGGCCCTCCGCGGGCTCCGCCAGGACTTCACCGGGTTGCAGCATTACGGAAGCCAGATCGCCGCTTCCACCGGTGGCAGAGTAATAGGTCACCTCCGGCTCCCTCACCCCTGCGGCAGGGGGATCAGCCCCCCAGGTGAGGGCGGTCTCCGCCTCTTGGGCATAGTTCGTCAGCTTCAGGTCCACCGTCACGCCCTCCATCGCCTTCTTGCCTGTCAGCAGCTGCCGGACGGAGAAGGTCATCTTGCCGCCGGTGGGAATGGGGGAGCCGTCCATGGTTTTCACAGTGCAGAGAAAAGTGACTGTCCCGGTGGCCTCGTCCCAGGCCACCCGCTCGCAGCGGCCGGGCTGGTCAAAGGGCAGGTGGAAGGACCAACTGTCAAACAGGTCTGTGGTGGCGTCCACGGGACCGCCGGAGAGGACGATGTACGCCTGGGCAGTGTCTCCCTCCACCCGGACGGCCGCTACCTCCATGGTGATGCCGCTGTCCGTGCAGGCTTCCTGTATCGGCTGGAAGAACTGGGCTACGGCGGGGGCAATCCGGTATAAAACCGCATATCCCGTCTCCGACCGGACCGCCAGGGCTGGGGTAGCCAGCAGCACTGCCGCCACGGCAGCGGCCGCCGCCAGCCGGCGCAGGGGGAGGCGGTGTCGGTCAGGGTGGGAGAGAGTATTGCGGATCAGGTCCGGCGACGGGCCGACAGGCTCGTTCATCCGGCGGTAGGTTTTGGAAAAGTTCATATATCCTCCTTCAGCAATGTCCGCAGCTTCTGCCGGGCCCGGGTCAGCTGTGCCCGGACGGTGGAGGGAGACCGGCCCAGAATCCGGGCGATCTCCTCCGTCTGATAGCCCTCATAGTAGAACAGGTGGATGACGGCCCGGTATTTGCCGGGGAGATGGGCCAGAGCCTCGTCCACAGCGGATTCCACGGAGTCTTGGTAGGAATAGACATCCTCCAGCGGGAGGGTCCGCATCCGCCAGGGGGAGGCCAGCAGGCTCCTTGCGCAGTTGGCCGTCACCCGCAGGAGCCACGCCCGCCGGTGTTCCTCATTCGCAAAATCCGGAGCGGACCGGTGGAGCCGGAGAAAAACCTCCTGAAACACGTCGTCGGCGTCGCTGCGGGAGCGGGTCATGGCGTAGGCCAGCCGGTAGACTGCGGAGCCGTATTGCGCCACGGCTTCGGCGGTATCGGGCATGTGATCACATCCTTCTGTAAGGAATACCCGGCAGAGGGCGGAATTGCTGCAAAGAGAAAAAACATTACATTTGTTTTGGCGGGAATGTTGCGTTTGGTTGCGGCGGTGTCAGGTGGCTGTGGTGGACTTTCCCGGCGGCGCTTGGTATGATGGGACCAGCGAAAGAGACTGGAGGAGGAAGACTGATGACCTTTGGAGAGAAGCTGACCGGGCTGCGGAAGCGGGAGGGGCTGAGCCAGGAGGCCCTGGCGGAACAGCTGGGCGTCTCCCGTCAGGCGGTGAGCCGCTGGGAACAGGGGGCGGCCCTGCCGGACGCGGCGAAACTGCTGCCCTGCGCCCGGCTGTTCAGTGTGGACGTGGAGTGGCTGCTGGATGAGGAACAGGATGGGGAGGATCGGCTTTCGGCGGCGGAGTTCCTGCAGGGAACGGAAAGGCCCTCTGTTCACAGAGACTGGCCCTGGTATATCGCCGGCGGCATCGTCACCGGCGCGGGTTCTTTGGGTATGGTGACCATGGGGATTCTGAGCGCCGTCTTTCCTGTCGTGGTTTCCGAGGCTCCGGCGGGGGTGGAGTGGGTTCGCATCTACACCGGCCTGGCTGGTTTTCTGAAAGCTCACGGCGTAGAGTGGCTCTTCGCCCTGTGGGCGGCGGTGGCCCTGGCGGGGCTCTGGCTGCTGGCCCAGCCGCCTATCCGGCGACGGGAGCAGACGGCCTCCCAGTTTTCCTCCTGGTACGCCGCGGGCGTGGCGGTAGGGCTGTACGGCGTCGGTCAGACCGCCTGGTATGTCCAGCTGGGCAAGCTGAGAGACCTGCCTCTGCTGGCCCTTTTCCTGGCGGCGGCGGTCTGGTGCACGGTGCGGCAGTTTTGGCGGCTGGGCGGGGAGCCGGACGAGACCCGCAGGCGGCAGGAACGGATCATTGCCCTGCTATACACCGTCGCACAGGGAGTCCTTCTCCTGCTGACGGCGGAGGCGGGCTTTGGCCTGGTGGCGCTGGTGCTCCATATTGGGGTGTATTTCATCTGCGCTGCAGCCATAACCTGGAGGCGGTCCGGCAGGGGAAAGCACTAAACACAAAAACAGGAGGCCGGTCTCCCGGCCTCCTGCCTTTGTGTCTGTTCGGTTATCCCATCAGATAGGCGTACTTGGTCAGCACCGTCCAGATGAACACCTCGATGTCGGCGGGCAGGTCGTTCTTGGCGTCCAGATCTGCCTCGAACACCTTGCTGTCCAGGCGCACCAGCACCTTCTTCCCGCCCAGAGGCAGGAAGCCCTGATTGTTTACACTCTCGTCAAAGCCCTCCCGGGTCAGGAACAGGGTGAACTTCTCCCGGTAGGGGGCGGAGTCGTAGGGGCAGAACACGGCGCAGTTGCCGCACTCGTTGCACATCCGGTCCACATGGAGGATCTGCTGGCGGCCGTCCGGCAGCTCGATGACCACATTGGCCCGGTTGGGGCACACGTCGGCGCAGACCTGGCACACCACGTTGCAGGTCAGGCACCGGTCGCCCTCGCACTTGGCGCTCTCGCAGAGGACGCCCTTCTTGGCGACGGCCTCCTCCCGGGTGGCTACGGCCTTGGCGGGGATGGCAAACTTGTGGGCCTCGCCGATGACGGCATTGGCGAAATACTGGGCGTCGGCAATGCCCTCCACCACGGTGGCGGGCCCGCGCATGGCGTCGCCGCCGGCGTAGACGCCCTCGAGATTGGTCTTGAAGGCGGGGATGCCCTTCTCGTCCACGGTGATGCCGTTCCGGGTGAAAACCTCGCTCTCAACCTTCTCGCCCACGGCGGAGACCACGGTGTCGCAGGGGATCTCCACCATTTCGCCGGTGGGGACGGGCTTGCGGCGGCCCTTGTCGTCCGGGTCGCCCAGCTTCATCTTCTCACAAATCAGCTTGCCGTCCTTCTGCTCCACAGGGGCTACCAGCTCCAGGAACTCCACGCCGTCGGCAATGGCCATCTCCAGCTCCTCCGCATCGGCGGGCATATACTTCTTCGTCCGGCGGTACACCAGGGTAGAGGATTTGGCCCCGGCCCGCAGAGCGGCCCGGGCGGCGTCCATGGCGGTGTTGCCGCCGCCCACCACGGCCACATGGCCCAGGGAGACGTCCTTACCCGCCTTCATGTCGCGCAGCCAGCCGATGACCGGCACCACGTTGCCGGGGATGTCCAGCCGTCCGGCCTTCCAGGCGCCCACGGCGAAGAAGATGTGGGTATAGCCCTGTGCCTTCAGCTCTGCCACAGAGGGGGCCTCGGTGTTCAGCTTTACCTCCACGCCCATCTTCTCCATCAGAGCCACGTCCTTGTCGATGGCCTCGTCGCTGATGCGGAAGGCAGGGATCACCTGCCGGACGATGCCGCCCAGGCGGTCCACTTTTTCAAACAGCGTCACGGGGATGCCCGCCCGGCCCACGAAGTACGCCGCGGACATGCCGGTGGGGCCGCCGCCGATGACGGCCACCTTCCGGCCGTCCGTCACCGGCGCGGGAGGCGTGATCTTGGACATGTAGGCGTCATAGCCCTTTTCGGCCGCCACCAGCTTGGTGGCCCGGATGTTCACGGGCTCGTCGTAATAATTCCGCATACACTTGGTCATGCAGTTGTGGGCGCAGATGGTGCCCGTGATGAAAGGCAGGGGATTCTTCTCGGTGATGAGCCGCAGGGCGGAGGCGTACGCGCCCTTCCGGCACAGCTCGATATACTCCGGAATGTCCTGGTGGATGGGGCAGCCGCCCTTGCAGGGAGCGGTGAAGCAGTCCAGCAGGGGAACCTTTTCATAGAGTTTGCGGCGGGGCAGGGGCTTGATGGCCTTCACGTGATACTTGTCGGACCGGGCCGCCAGAGAGAGGGCCTCGATGCCGACCACGTCCACGCCGGTGAAGGGCTTAAAGTCCAGAGCGTCCAGCTTGTCTCCGATCTGGGTGAACCGCTGGTAGCCGCCGGGCTTCAGCTCGGTGGTGGCCATGGTGATGGGCCAGATACCGCAGGCGAACAGCTTGTCGATGTTGAAGGCGTCGGCACCGCCGGCATAAGAGAGGCGCAGCTTCCCGCCAAACTCCTTGGCCATCATGGCGGCCATGGTGGTGGTCAGGGGGAAGAGGGACTTGCCCGCCATGTACATCTCGGCGCTGGGCAGTTCCCCGGCCTTCACGTCCACCGGGAAGGTATTGGAGAGCTTCAGGCCGAATTCCAGGCCCTCCCGGTCCGCCAGGGCCTGGAGCCGGTGGAACATGGGCACCGCGTCGGCATACTGCAGGTCCTCCTTGAAGTGGTGGTCGTCAAAGGCGATATAGTCGTAGCCCATGGAGTCCAGGATGGACCGGGCGGTCTCGTACCCCAGAATGGTGGGATTGCACTTGACGAAGGTGTGCAGGTGCTTCTTCTCCAGCAGGTAGCTGGCGATCCGCTCGATCTCGTCCGGCGGGCAGCCGTGGAGGGTGGACACCGTCACGGATCCGGACACATGGGGAGTGATCGTGTCGATATAATCGCTTTCTCCCGGGAAGAACTCCTTCAAAACGGCGATGCACTCCTGGAAGATGGGCGTCTTGGAGGCGTCCACCATGCCGTTCAGGAAGGTGTCGATCTTCTCACCCTGGATGCCTGCCAGGTCATAGCCCACGGACATGTTGAACACGAATCCGTTGGGATCGCCCAGACCATAGACCTTTGCCATGATCTTCAGGGCGCACCAGGCCTTCACATACTCCTCAAAGGCCTGCTGGACATACAGCTCCGTGGACCACTCGCAGTTGTAGCACTCATCCTCCGCCAGGATGCAGGGGCGGTTGATGCAGGCGGCCAGATCTGCGCCGTCCATCTTCTGGACGGTCTTCAGCTCGAAGAACCGGGCGCCGGCGAAATAGCCGGCAATGATGTTCTGGGCCAGCTGGGTGTTGGGGCCGGCGGCGGGGCCGAAGGGGGTCTCGATGGCCTCGCCGAAGATGGGCAGCTTCTTCACGCCGGCCTTGTAGGGCTTGTGGACGCCGAACACGGCGCCGTCCCGGCGGTATTCGGTGGTGATCCAGGTCATCAATTCCCGAAAGGGAATGGGGGTCATTAACTCAGACATAGTTTTTCCTCCTCAGAATAACTCCTGAAATACGAATGCGCACTGCTTCCGCAGGGGCACATCGGCCGGTCATCAATACTCCTTGTGGTTCAGCCGGCCCCACAGACGCTTGCTGCTCTCCAGAATGTGGGCATTCACGGCCTCCTCGTCGATCTCCGTCAGGACCCGGTCCTTCATCAGGATTCTGCCGTTAATCATGGTGGTCTGGCACTGCCGCCCCGTCATGCCGAAGAGCATGTGCCCGTCGATGTTGGCATCAGAGAACGGTGTGAAGGGCTTGTAGTCCATGACGATCACGTCCGCCGCCGCGCCGGGCTTCAGCACGCCCAGAGTGGGGAAGCCGGTGCGCTCCGCCATCTTGGCGTTGTTGCGGAACAGCATGTCCGTCACCTCGCACCAGCCCACGTTGGGCATACAGGCGTTGTGCCGCTGGGAGCACAGGGCCACCTTGATGGACTCCAGCATGTCGTTGGTATAGGCGTCGGTGCCCAGGCCGATGAGGATGCCCTTTTTGTAGAGCTGCAGCACGGGAGAGATGCCCACGGCGTTGCCCATGTTGCTCTCCGGGTTGTTGACGCACATGGTGTCCGTGGCCTTGATGATGTCCATCTCGGCGGTGTTCACGTGGATGCAGTGGCCCAGGATGGTCTTAGAGCCCAGGATGCCGTGGTCCTGGAGCCGCTGGACGGGCCGGCGGCCGTAGTTCTGGAGGGAGTCGTACACGTCGTTCATGCCCTCGGACACGTGGATGTGATAGCCCACCCGGCCATTGTTGGCCGCCACCATCCGGTCAAAGGTCTTGTCGGAGATGGTGAACAGGGCATGTCCGCCGAACATGGCCTTCAGCATATCGGAGGGGTTCTGCTCGCAGTAGTCGATGAAGTCCTTGTTCTCCTGCACGGACTGAAGGGATTTCTCCTCCCCGTCCCGGTCGCTGACCTCATAGCACAGGCACGCCCGCATCCCGAATTCCCTCGTCACCTCGGCGATCCGCATCAGGGAGCCGGGGACCTCACAGAAGCTGGCGTGATGGTCGAAAATGGTGGTGACGCCCTGCTTGATGGAGTCGATCACCAGGGCCTGGGCGCTGGCCTTGGTGGCCTCCAGGTCCAGATTCCGGTCAATGTACCACCACTGGCCGTCCAGCACCTCATAGAAGCTGGTGGGGTTGTACCCATCGATGGAGAGGCCCCGGGCCAGGGCGGAGTAGATGTGGGTGTGGGCATTGATAAGGCCCGGCATGATGACGCCGCCACGAGCGTCCACAAATTCCGCCTGGGGGTACTTGGCCTTCAGATCCGCGGTGGTGCCGACCTCCACGATCTTGCCGCCATCGGTGACCACGCCGCCGTCCGGCAGGTAGCCGATGCCCTCCGGATCCCGGGTGATGACCTTGCCGTTTGCCAGTAAAATCATAAAAATGACCTCCTTTTGTCCGTCTTTTGCATATCTGATAAAAAGAAAAGGCGCTTCAAACCGCTGTCGGTTTGAAACACCTACCAAAAGACCGGAATGATAGGTGTCAGCCCGTGCGCGCAGCACTTCGTTGCAGCTATCATTCTTCCCTTGTACTTGTATTTTACCGGACAGCAGCCTAAAATGCAAGCAGGGAAGCTCAAAAATTTTCAGATGGATTTTGTGTAGTTTGCCGGAAAGCGGCGGAACTTATTCCCAACCGGGTCCGTCTACATGAAATGAAATAAAGAAAGCGATGGAATCAGAGAAAGAGGAGGCGTCAGAATGAAACGGCTTTGGATTTGCCTGCTGGCTTTTGCGCTGCTGACGGGATGCGGCGATTCCGGCGACATTGCGGTGACAACGGTATACGAAACAGATGACCCGCCCCGGACCGCCCTGACCACGGAGTGGGAGACCTACGACCCGTCGGTGGAGACGGTGTGGTGCATCCTGTCCTATGAGGGGGAAGGGGAATCTCTGGAGTATGGGGCGCCCTATTGGCTGGATGTGCGGGAGGCGGACGGCAGCTGGACCCAGGTGCCCCTGGCTGAGAACGCCGGATGGGATGCCATGCTGTATACCCTGCCGTCCGGTGAAAAGCAGGCGTTTCCGTGCATCCTGTCCCTGTTTGACTACGACTTCTCCGGCGGCGGTACGTTCCGCGTCATCAAAGAGATCGGAGAATATACGGCCGCGGCGGAGTTCACCCTGACAAAGGGGGCGGTCATCTCCGCAGAGACGCCTTACGGCTTCGGCCCCATGGAGGAGGTACCGGAGTACGGCGACCCGGCGGAGCTCTCCGCCGGCGGTGCCGTGGTGTTCACCGAGGCGGGAACGGAGAATGCGGATGCGGCGGAGATATTTTTGGAGAAGGTCTCCCTGGGCATCCCCTGCCAGCTGCGGACCCTTCAGAACTACTATGAGAGCTGGCCCATGCTGATCGACGTCATCTATGACGGCCGCGGCTTTCTCTGGCGGATGCGGACCGGCGGAGAGATCACGGAGAAACGATTTTCCTACATCGTGACGGACGGCACGGACGTATACCTCTCCAACGGCGCAGACTGGGAGAGCACAGAACAGTACGACAGTGAGAAGGCGTTTCTGCTGCCCTCCGGCTCCGGATCCTTCCTGGTACCCGCGGCGGAAGCGATGACAGATGACCGGCTGGCGGAAAATACCGCCCGCTATCGGATCTGGTCAGGCGACGGGATGCGGGCTGCTTCCCTGACGGAGGACCCTGCAGAATTCAGCGTCATACGCTGTGACCCGGAGAGCGGAACATGGAGCAGGTCCTGGACCATCCGGGAGCTGGATGACCGGGCCACGGCAGTGAGGGACCTTTCCTGGCTGGAATCCGGAGCACTCCTGCACATCACTTATGAAACGGAGAAGGACGGCACGCTGACGGTTGACTTTGTGCCGGACGCTGAACTGACTGATCCCGGCGATCTCTGCGGCTATCCGGCGGAATAGAGACTGCGGGGCCGGCGGTTTGCCGGTTTTTCCGTAGAATACTGCAAAATCTTGGGATTTTCCATTGACAAGGGCACAAAAGCTCTGATATTCTATTCGGGCTGATTGAAACGATTTCCCGACCATTCCCCAACATTAAAAAGGAGAGAGATGCACACATGCTGGGAGAGATCATTGCGGATTTGAGCAACTGGATGTATACATACCTGCAGGTGATTCTGCTGCGGGAGGCCATCCGCGTGGTGGTGGAGCGGCCGGAGAAGGAGGGAAGCGTGTCCTCCTTCCAGGCGCTGATGGTGTCCACCGCCTCCCGGGTAGGTACGGGCAACATTATCGGCGTGTCCGTGGCCATCTGCATGGGCGGCTACGGCGCCGTGTTCTGGATGTGGCTCATCGCCCTGCTGGGCGGCGCCACGGCCTTTACCGAATCCACGCTGGCGCAGATTTACAAGCGCCGGAACCCGGAGACCGGCGAGAGTTACGGCGGCCCTGCCTATTATATTGAGGCGGCCCTCCACAGCCGTCCCCTGGCGGTGCTGTTTGCCCTGAGCCTCATCGCCACCTACGCCGGCGGCTTCAACATGCTCTGCTCCTACAACCTCCAGTCCACCTTCTCCGGATACAGCTTTTATTCCCCGGAGTGGACGCCCTGGATCATCGGCGGCATCGTGGCGCTGCTGACCGGGTACTGCGTCATGGGCGGCGGCAAGCGGATCATCGCCTTCGCCTCCACTCTGGTGCCCATCATGGGCGGACTGTACGTGCTGGTGGCCCTGGTGGTCATCGTCATGAACGTGGGGCTGATTCCCCAGGTGTTCGGACGGATCTTCTCCGAGGCGTTCGATTTCCAGGCCATCTTCGCCGGCTTCACCGGCTCTGCCGTGATGCAGGGTGTGAAGCGGGGCCTCTTTTCCAACGAGGCCGGCGTGGGCTCCGCCCCCAACGCTGCCGCCTCTGCCAATGTCAGCCATCCGGTGAAGCAGGGGCTGGTCCAGATGCTGTCTGTCTTCCTGGACACGCTGGTGATCTGCTCCGCCACCGCCTTCATGCTGCTGTGCTCCGGTGTGGAGCCCGCGGCGGAGCTGCAGGGCGCCCCCTATGTGCAGTCGGCCCTGGCCGCCTCCTTCGGCACTCTTGGCCCCATCTTCATCACCGTGGCCATGGTGCTGTTCGCCTTCACCACATTGATCGGCAACCTGTACTACGTGGACAACGCCCTGGCCTTCCTGCTGGGCCATGTGCCCTCCAGGCGGTTCATGGTGGTGTTCCGGCTGGTGGCCATGGGGCTGATCTTCCTGGGGGCCGGGCTGACGCTGGATCTGGTGTGGAACCTGTCCGACGTGCTGATGGGCATCATGGTGCTCATCAACATCCCGGTGATCGCCATCCTGTCCCGTCCGGCGGCGGCCGCCCTGCGGAATTACACCCGACAGCGGAAAGAGGGGAAGAACCCGGTCTTCCGGGCTGCGGACATCGGCCTGAAGGAAAAGACCGACTACTGGAACTGAGTTCGTTTCAGCGGCTGGGCCGCTGAAACGAGAGGAGATCACATGGCGGAAGGACCTCGATTTCTTGCGAAAAAGTCGGCCCTTCCGCCATGCAAGGTGTCCTTTCCG
>ENA-UONW01004211-UONW01004211.1-human-gut-metagenome-genome-assembly--contig:-CS52-NODE-4211-length-10722-cov-7.944220_pt1 | contig 10722 bp, 10 predicted proteins | sample MGYA00242463_ERZ724010 | MGnify/ENA metagenome assembly ERZ724010 | reverse complement strand
AGATCATCGGCTACGAAGGGGAAATCCTGTGGGACCCCACCCGACCGAACGGCACACCGCGCAAGCTGCTGGACGTGAGCAAGGCGAAAGCGCTGGGATGGGAAGCACGGAAGGAACTGGACGAAGGCATCCGACTGGCCTACGAAGATTTTTTGAACAATCCGATGAGGGCGGAAAGGTAAAATGTGGATAAATGAAACAAAGAATTCATCTTTACAAAAAGATTTCGCTTCTATTAATAATAATCAAAAAAAATATTCTATTTTTGCAGCAAAAATAAATAAATCTTTAATTACTAATTATTCAATCATGAAAAAAATACGTAACTTATTTTTCATCGCGATTTGTGCAATGTCTGTATTTTTTCCTAATATGGTATGGGCACAAAAGGAATGGGGAGTGTTTAATTCTGTAGGAGTAGGCGTAGGAGTAGGCCTAACTGGCATTGATGTTGAACTGGCAACTCCAATTACCCCATATTTAGCTCTTAGAGGTGGTATATCTATTATGCCTGATTTTAATATGAGCACAGATGTTGATGTGGAGTTAGATGGCAAAACAGAAGGGAGCATGAATGTCAACGGATCAGCTAAACGTATGTCTGGACAACTCCTATTAAATGTTTATCCTTTTAGAACAGCATCTTTTTTCCTAACAGCAGGAGCTTATTTTGGTGGTTCATCTTTGGTAACAATCGATGGTACTAGCGACCAAGAATTAAAAGATAAAATTGAGATGGCAGAATCCTCTGGTATCGTCATTGGAGATCAAGTGATTCCATTTGATGAAAATGGTAATATTTCTGGTGGACTAAAAGTTAAAGACTTCCGCCCATATGTAGGGTTAGGATTTGGAAGAGTGATACCTTCTAGAAGAATTAACATGAACTTTGAATTAGGAGTACAATTCCACGGTAAACCAGAAGTATATACAGATGCAGGAGAAATTGATTTAAGTGCTTTTGGAGAAGATGGAGATACCTTTTCAAAAATAGTAGACAAATTAACCGTATATCCTGTTCTCAAAATACGCTTAAACGGACGTATTTTCTAAAAGAAGAATACATAATACAAATCAAAAGCAGGTATGGATATACGTTTTGCTTATTTAACGTGTATTCATGCCTGCTTTTGATTTACTGACTTTTCAGTAATTCCACATTCTAAAAAAGTATCCAACATTCTATTAACTTCAACGCATATTTCTATTTTATCGCTTTTAATTCGTATTTTTGTTTCCCGTTAGAAAAACAGATGGAATGAAACGGATTGTATTGATAACAGGCGGAGCACGCTCCGGCAAAAGCAGCTATGCTGAAAAAATGGCACTAAGCCTCTCTCCCACTCCGGTTTACATGGCCACCGCACGTATCTGGGACGACGAATTCAGACAACGGGTCGTCAAGCACCAGCAACGCAGGGGACCGGAATGGACCAACATTGAAGAAAACAAGGAGCTGAGCCGGCACTGCCTGGACGGACGGGTGGTACTGGTAGACTGCGTGACGCTGTGGTGTACCAACTACTTCTTCGACCTGGACAGCAACGTGGACGCAGCCCTGCAGGCTGTACGCTACGAATTCGACCGACTGACCCGACAGGATGCCACGTTCCTCTTCGTCACCAACGAAATAGGAAGCGGCGGCACTTCGGAAAACGAAATCCAACGCAAATTTACCGACATGCAAGGCTGGATGAACCAATATATCGCTTCGAAAGCCGATGAAGTGATTCTGATGGTGTCGGGCATTCCCGTGAAAATAAAGTAAAACTGAAGATAGCATGAAAACATTCGAAATCGCAAGACCGGACAGAGGAATGGAACCGGCCATCGTGGACAAAATCAATAATCTGACCAAACCGAAAGGCTCGCTGGGCCGACTGGAAGAAATAGCCCTGCAAGTGGCACTGATCCAACAGACACTGACACCTGCCTTACAGAAACCACAGAACATTATCTTTGCTGCCGACCATGGAATTGTGGAAGAGGGGGTAAGCCTCTCGCCCAAGGAAGTGACGTGGCAACAGCTGAGCAACTTCCTGCACGGAGGGGCCGGTGTGAACTTTCTCTGCCGCCAGCACGGGTTCCAACTGAAGCTGGTCGATGCGGGAGTGGACTATGACCTGCCCTACGACAAGGGAATCATCAACATGAAAGTGCGTCGCGGTACCGCCAATTACCTGTACGGACCGGCCATGACGGAAGCCGAAATGGAACTGTGCCTGGAACGGGGAGCCGAAATGGTACGCCGCTGCCACGGGGAAGGAAGCAATGTTCTGAGTTTCGGCGAAATGGGAATAGGCAACACGTCGTCGTCGTCGATGTGGATGACCTACTTCACCGGCATTCCGCTGGAAGAATGTGTCGGTGCAGGAAGCGGACTGGACAGTGCAGGCATCCGCCATAAATACGAGGTACTGAAACAGAGTATGGAAAACTACCACGGTGACGGGTCGACACGCGATGTCCTGCGGTACTTCGGCGGACTGGAAATGGTAATGGCCGTAGGTGCCATGCTGCAGGCCGCAGAGCTGAAAATGCTGATTCTGGTGGATGGATTCATCATGACCAACTGCATGCTGGCAGCCAGCCGGCTGTATCCGGAAGTCGTGGACTATGCCGTCTTTGGTCATTGCGGCGACGAGACCGGACACAAACGGGTATTGGACTACATGCACGCCAAGCCGCTGCTGGACCTGGGATTAAGACTGGGAGAAGGAACTGGTGCCATCTGCGCCTATCCCATCGTGGATTCGGCAATCCGCATGATCAACGAGATGGACAACTTTGCCCACGCATCCATCACCAAATATTTTTAAGCAATGAATTTTCTGGCTGCATTGATATTCTTCACACGCCTGCCCTTCTGGAAAATCAGGGAAGTGCCGGCCGAGTGTTTCAAGCATGTGGTGCCCTACTGGCCGCTGGTGGGATGGCTTACGGGAGGAATCATGGCCGGTGTACTCTGGCTAGCCGGCCAGGTATTGCCCTTGCCCGCAGCCTGGCTGGTGGCCATCGTGGCCCGGCTGGCCGTGACCGGCTGCCTGCATGAGGACGGACTGGCCGATTTCTTTGACGGGTTTGGCGGGGGAACAACGCGTGAACGTATCCTGGCCATCATGAAGGATTCGCACATCGGTACCTACGGTGTGGCGGGACTCATCTTCTACTTTCTGCTGTTGTGGCAGCTTCCGCTGTCGCTTCCGTTGCCGGTGCTGTGTGCGACAGCCCTCTGCGCCGACTGCTGGAGCAAGTTCTGCGCCTCGCAGATTATCAACTACCTGCCCTACGCCAGACCCGAAGCCGAAAGCAAGGCCAAGGTTGTGTACAGCGGCATGAGCCGGGGCGAAGGAATTACGGCCTTCGTCAGCGGCATCCTGCCCTTGTTCTTCCTGCTGCCACTGCGTACATGGCCTGCTACGGCCGTTCCCCTGTTCACCTTCCTGCTGCTGCAGAGCCTGATGAGGAAACGGCTGCAAGGATATACAGGCGACTGCTGCGGAGCCATGTTCCTGCTATGCGAACTATCGTTTTACCTATCTGCTGCGATTATATGGAACTTATACTGATACGCCATACCTCGGTAGACGTACCGCCGGGTGTATGCTACGGGCAGACCGACGTGCCCCTGAAACTGACGTTTGAAGAAGAAGCGGCCACGACACTGGCCAACCTGAAAACAATCCTGGCCGACGGACAGATGCCGGAACAGGTCTATACCAGTCCGCTGACCCGCTGCGTACGGCTGGCCGAATACTGCGGTTATCCGGATGCCGAACGAGAGCGGCGCATCATGGAAATCAATTTCGGAGCCTGGGAGATGAAACCTTTTGACCATAACGACGACCCGAGACTACAGGAATGGTATGCCGACTACCTGAACGTAGCTGCTACCGGAGGCGAATCGTTTGCCATGCAGTACGAACGGGTCGGCCGTTTTCTGGACGAACTGAAACAGAAACCGTGGCAGCGTGTCCTCCTCTTTGCCCACGGCGGGGTACTGATTTGTGCCCAGATTTATGCGGGGCTCATCAAGGCCGAGGAGGCCTTCAGTGCCCTGACACCCTACGGAGGCATCATCCGGGTAACCATCTGATCCGGCATCAGGCCAACAGCCGGACTGCCAGCGTAAGTACAACGAGCAGCATCATCAGCGCCTCAGCGCGACGGTTGATGCGGATGGCCACCTGCATGTCTGCAGTGGTCAGCAGACGGTCGTTGTGCCCGATAAAGGGCTTCCAGACCTCCTCCCCGAAATAGAAGTGGGGACCGCCGAAACGGCAGTCCAGAATACCGGCCAGTGCCGACTCCGGATAACCGGAATTGGGGCTGGCATGCTGGTTGCCATAACGGGCCACAAAAGCCAGCAGGGACAGCCTTCCCGACGCCAATACCATCAGCAGAGCGGTCAGACGGGCCGGTATATAATTGGCCACATCGTCCAGACGGGCTGCAAAACAACCGAACTGACGGTATCGCTCATTGCGATACCCGATCATGGAATCGAGCGTGTTCACCATCTTATAGGCCAGCATGCCCGGCACTCCCAACAAGGCATACCAGAACAAGGGGGCCACCACGCCATCGCTCAGGTTCTCGGCCAACGTCTCCAACGCCGCCGTACGGACTTCCTGCGCAGACAATTGCGAGGTGTCGCGCCCTACAATGCGGGCCACCTGACGGCGTCCTTCCTCAAGCGAACGGTCGGCTGCCTGGAAAACCATCCGGACCTCACGTACCAGCGTGGTGCCTGCCAGGCAATAAAATATCAGCAGCACCTGCAACACCAGCAACAATCCCGGAGAATACAGGGCCGCTCCACGCAACAGATAAAGCGTCAGGACAAAGACGACCGACACCCCTATCACACTCAGGGCTGTTCCTTTCCAGAACCGGAATTTACCTTTATTCAGGTGACGTTCGCCCCAGGCAATGGCCCGGCCAAACGCCACGACCGGATGGGGCATCCAGAGAGGGTCGCCCAACCAGCGGTCGAGCGCCCAGGCTGCCAGCAACGGCAGACACAAATAGCATATAAGCAACAGTTGTTCCAAAGCAGAAAGAGTTTATAAGGATTCGTTATTCCTGAAGCCAGGAAGCAATGGCTTCCACCAGACGGTCGTTCTCCGCAGGTGTCTGGGTGGCTATGCGGAAGAAATGCTCGTCGAGTCCTTCGAAATTCGACGCATCGCGTATCAGAATGCCGTGCTCGGCTGCCAGATATTCTTTCAGCGCCGAGGCCTTGCCGAAACGCAGGCGCACCAGCATGAAATGTGTATGTGTGTCCCACACATCCAACGCTCCCAGCTGCTCGAGCCGTCTGCGCAGGCGGGCTGTCTCCTGCAGGCACTCGTCCAGACGGACCGGGTCGGGCATTCCTTTCGAAGCCAGATAGAGACCGGCCTCGATGGCGAACGCATTGACCGACCAGGGCATGCGGTGGGTACGTATGCGGGCCAGCAGACCTTCGTCACCCGTCAGAAAACCCAGGCGGAGGCCCGGAATGGCATAGTGCTTGGTAAGGGAATGCAGCAACAGCACATTGGGATAGCGGGCTGCCTCGGCTGCCGGAAACAGCGGCCGCTGCGTAAAGTGTTCGTAGGACTGGTCGATGACGAAGCATACCTGCGGATTGCGTTCGACAAGTGTCTCCAGCCAAGCCTTGTCGACGACACTGCCCGTTGGGTTGTTCGGATTGCACAACCACAACATGCGTATCTCTTCGGGAAGCAGAAAACGTTCCCGCCCGGAAGGCAGGGTATAGAGCGAACTGACACGATGGCCGTGCATCACACAGGCATCGGCATATTCGCTGAACGTGGGCTGCAGAATGGCCGTACGGGTTCCTCCGAAGGTCTGGGCTATCAGATAAATGGCCTCGGTGGCTCCGTTGGTGACACATACCGAAGCGGGCGCCAGATGCATCAGCCGGGCCAGTTCGGCTTCCAGCGTATAAGGTTCGGGCTCGGGATAGGAAGAAACCAGGCTCTTCTGCCGGCCGTCACCGCGCACGCATTGGGCCAGATGTTCCAACAGCCCCGAAAGGTCGGGGTGTCCATATACATTCGAACTGAAATTGGCCGTTATCGGCCTGCTGTATTTATAGGAGTCGTCTCCATGTCCGTCAATCATGTTCCGTCAAAATTTGATAGACAAGCGGCAGGTTGACGTGACGGCGCACGTGGTCGGCCAGCTTGTCGTATTGTTGTTCCTTGAATGCCTGATAATCGAACGTGCTGCGTTCCTTCACCTTGTCGGCAAAAGGCTCGAGCAGAAAGTCTATGAAGGACGCGTTGTCCAGAATGCCGTGAATGTAGGTGCCCATACAGGTGCGGTCTACAAAGCAACCGTCGGGTTGTCCGTCTTCCAGCCGGTTCAGCGGCCTGTAGTCTTCGTCGGACACACCGGTGGTAACGCCCATGTGGATTTCGTAACCGCTCATTTCGCCGGAATCCCCGCCTGTACCTGCGTCGAGGGTGAAGCGCACCTGCCGCGTCACCTTACCGCCGGTCATGCGGGTGCTTACCGGAAGCAGGCCTAGCCCGGGAAGCCGTTCCATTTCGCCTTCCACATGATCGGGGTCGAGCACTTCCTGTCCCATCATCTGATAGCCTCCGCAGATGCCCATGACCGTCTTTCCGTCGCGCCGGGCCCGGATGACGGCCTGCGCCACCCCGTTGCGCCTCAGTTCGTAAAGGTCGTCCAGCGTACTCTTGGAACCCGGCAGCAGAATGATGTCGGCCTTGGCTATTTCTTCCGTATTGTTGGTATAGAAAAGATGGACACGCGGGTCGCGTTCCAGTGCATTGAAATCGGTAAAGTTGCTGAGATGGCGCAACAGCACGACGGCGATGTTTACCTTGCCGCGTTCGGCCTGAATGGATTTGGTGGCAAGCGCCACACTGTCTTCTTCCTCGATATAGATATCCTTGTAGTAGGGCACGACTCCCACGACCGGTATGCCGCAAAGGTCTTCGAGCATCCGGATGCCCGACTCGAAAAGACGGATGTCACCACGGAACTTGTTGATGAGGATACCCTTGATGCAGGCCCGTTCGTGCGGACGGAGCAGCATGAGCGAACCGTACACACTGGCAAACACTCCGCCACGGTCGATGTCGCCCACCAAAATGACCCGTGCTCCCGCATGAAGAGCCATGGGAAGATTTACCAGATCGGTGTCGCGCAAATTGATTTCGGAGATGCTTCCGGCCCCCTCGAGAACGATGGGATTGTAGCGGGCAGCCAGACGGTCGTAAGCGGCACAGGCCTCGCGGCGGAGCGCCTCATGGCCTTCCTTACGGAAATAGTCGTAAGCGTGGCGGTTTCCCAAAGGACGCCCGTTGAGCACAACCTGCGAAGTGTGGTCGCTCTGGGGTTTCAGCAAAATGGGGTTCATGTCCGTATGGCAGGGAACACCGGCAGCTTCGGCCTGTACGGCCTGGGCACGCCCTATTTCAAGTCCCTCAGGGGTAGCATAGGAATTGAGCGCCATGTTCTGCGCCTTGAACGGTGCCGGATGATAGCCGTCTTGCCTGAAGATGCGGCAGAAGGCGGCAGCAATGATACTTTTGCCCACGTCACTGCCGGTACCGGCGAACATAAGAGGATGTAATAACTTCATACGTTTCGTTTTTGCAGCCGCAAAGGTAATAAAAAGGAGAGAATGGAAAAAGGAGAAAAGGAAGCAAAAAAAAAAGGCTATCTTCCCAGACAGCCAATCTTTTGTTAACCTTAAATCTAATACTATGAAAAACACATTGCAAAGGTAGGCATTTCCCGGAATCCTCCAAAAGAAGACACAAAAAAACGAATTATTATAACATAGCTTAAACTCTATACTTTCTTGTTAACATATAAATACTGCGCCATTCGCTTGCTAAACTTGAATAAAGTGTGTACCTTCACAGCCTGAACAAAAAAATATTACCGTTATGATCTATTCCATACTCGATACCGACCTCTATAAATTTACGACGTCATATGCCTATATCAAGCTGTTTCCCAACGCGCAAGGAACCTTTTCCTTCACCGACCGCGACCATACGGCCTACTCCGACCGCTTCCTGGCCGAACTGAAGGACGCCATCGACAACATGCGGCGGATTACGCTGACGGGAGACGAGCTGGAATACATGGCACACAGTTGCCGTTTCCTGCCCCGGGTCTATTGGGAATGGCTTTCCTCGTTCCGTTTTCAGCCGGAGAAGGTGAAAATCAGTCTCGACGAGGAGCGGCATCTGCATATGGAGGTAACTGACTATATGTATAAGGTAACGCTGTATGAAGTACCCTTGCTGGCACTGGTATCGGAAGTGAAGAATCAGGTGTCGGGCAACATTCCCGACCTGACCCAAGTAACCGAACGCCTGGTGGACAAGGTGGCGCTTTCCAACCGTCATCACTTGTCTTTTTCGGAATTCGGTACCCGGCGCCGCTTTTCGTTCGACGTACACGACACGGTCATCGGTTACCTGAAACAGCACGCCCTGTACTGCACGGGAACCTCCAACTGCTATTTTGCCATGAAATACGGCATGCGCCCCATGGGTACGCATCCGCACGAATGGTTCATGTTCCACGGCGCGCAGTTCGGCTACAAGCACGCCAACTACATGGCGCTGGAAAACTGGGTCAACGTGTATGACGGCGACCTGGGTACGGCTCTGTCGGATACCTACACGACCGATGCCTTCCTGAGCAACCTCAGCCGCAAGCAGGCCAAGCTGTTCGACGGCGTGCGCTGTGATTCGGGCAACGAATTCGAATTCACCGACCGGCTGATAGCCCGCTATCAGGAGTTCGGCATCGACCCCACCACGAAGACCATCATCTTCAGCAACGCACTCGACTTCCCGAAAGCGCTCGACATCCAGCGGTTCTGCGAAGGACGCATCCGCTGTGCCTTCGGCATCGGCACAAACCTGACCAACGACACGGGCTTCAAGCCGGCCAACATCGTGATGAAACTGACCCGCTGCCGCATGAACCCCAGCCAGGAGTGGCGCGAATGTGTCAAGCTGTCCGATGACGAAGGGAAGCACTTAGGCAGCAGCGAAGAAGTGAAAGCCTGCCTTTACGAATTGCAACTGGCCTGACCGCCGTTGGCCGGCCGGCGCTTGCGCTTATAGGCAAACTCCTGCCATTTTTCTTCCGGCCAGTTCTGGCGCTGCATCTCCATGCGCGCCATGACAAAGAAGAGGTCGGACAGGCGGTTGACCAGGACCAGAATGTCTTCGTCCAACGGTGACTGGCGGTGGAGCGTCCACAGACGGCGTTCGGCCCGACGGGCCACCGTGCGGGCAAAATGCAACTGGGCCGATACGGGCGTTCCGCCGGGCAGCAGGAAATAGCCGTGATCGGCCAACTGCTCCGTCAGCCGGTCCATCTCCTGTTCGCAACGGAGCGTCAGTCCGGCGGCGTGAAGTTCGTTGGGATTCACCTTGCCGGGCGGTGTGGCCACATGGCTCATCACCACCATCAGTTCTTTCTGTACCTCGTGCAGCAGAGGCTGCCAGCCGTCATCGGCAGGCAGCAAGGAACGGACGATGCCTATCACGGCATTCAGTTCGTCCAGACAGCCGTTGGCCTCAATGCGGATGTCGTCCTTGGGCACCCGCTTCCCTCCATGAATGCCGGTCATCCCCTTGTCACCGGTCTTTGTATAGATTCGTTTCATTGTTCGTTTTCAAAAAGTTTGTCCAAATCGGTTTCGCCCCAATACAGATGGGTGTAACTGGCCAGCAGGTTCTTGTAACGGAACACCGGCGTGTCCACCGGCTGTCCCTTGGCATTGTACACCTGCGCTGCCGACGGCCACAGATGCTCTCCTGCCCTCTCCACAAACTGGGTGTAATGGAATTCGTGCCCCCGCAACGTCTGTCCGTTGTAATCGAAACGGCGGTAGCCCAGACTCAGCTTGCGGTGTTCCTTCCGGTTGGAAATGGAAAACGGCAGTACACCTACCAGCGGACAGAAATCAGGCTGCCCGTCCAGGCAGACACCCTGCGACAAATAAATCATCCCACCGCACTCGGCCAGTGTCCGTCCGCCCCCTTCGATGTACCGGCGGACCGACTCCAGTGTTCCGGTTGCCGCCTTCAGAGCTTCGGCATGTTTCTCGGGATAACCACCGGGCAGATAGAGCAAACGGGTATCGGCAGGCAGCGGTTCCGGCTGTTCGGGATCGAAAAACACCACGTCGCCATAACGCCTGAGCAGATCCAGATGTTCGGTATAGAGGAAAGAAAACGATTCGTCGTTACGGGCCACGGCCACGACTCCGTGCCCCACCACTTCATTTTGTACCACACGGCTTGCAGGCAAAGGGACGGCGGTAACTTCCAAGAGTCGGCCGATGTCGACATGCGCTTCCAGTTGGGCCAGCAGGCGCCGCCCTGCCTCGTCCGTTTCCTGCTCGCTGAAGTCCAGTCCCAGGTAACGGGACCCCTGCTCCAGCAACGCGTCCTTGGGCAAATAGCCCAAACACTCTACCTGCAGGTCATCGCACACCTCACGCAGCATCTCGAAATGGCGGGGCGACCCCACCCGGTTGAAGATGACGCCCGCAAAACGGATGTCCTGCCGGAAATGCAGGAATCCCTGCAACAACGGAGCCAGCGAATAGGCCGCCGAACGGGCATCGACCACCAGCACCACAGGCAGGCGGAGCAGACGGGCCACCTCGGCCGACGAACCGCGGTCGCGGCTGTAACCGTCGAA
>ENA-UONW01004201-UONW01004201.1-human-gut-metagenome-genome-assembly--contig:-CS52-NODE-4201-length-10739-cov-10.446462_pt1 | contig 10739 bp, 10 predicted proteins | sample MGYA00242463_ERZ724010 | MGnify/ENA metagenome assembly ERZ724010 | reverse complement strand
ATTTTACAGAAATGATATGGAAATCCATTCCCTTCAATGATATAACAGGAAAACATACCAAACAGAAAGAAGAAACGAAGGAGAAATCTACATGGGCACTTCGATCAATTTCAACGAGAAAAAGGGCTTCATCTGCGATATGGATGGCGTCATCTACCACGGCAACCGCATCCTGCCGGGCGTGGCGGAGTTCATCCAATGGCTGCACGAGGAGGACAAGGAATATCTCTTTCTCACGAACAACAGCGGCTACACGCCGCGCGAGCTGAACCAGAAGCTCGCGCGCATGGGCCTCGATGTGCCGGAGGAGCACTTTTATACGAGCGCGCTCGCCACGGCGGCCTTCCTGCGGGAGCAGGCACCCGGCTGCTCGGTGTTTGCCATCGGCGAGGCGGGACTGCTCAACGCCCTCTACGACGCGGGCATCACGATGAACGATGTGAACCCCGATTATGTGGTCGTGGGCGAGGGGCGCAGCTATTCGCTCGACACGCTCACAAAGGCGACGAACCTTGTGATGCAGGGCGCGAAGCTCATCGGCGCGAACTCCGATGTGTCCGGCCCCATCGAAAACGGCATCGCGCCCGCCTGCCGCGCACTCATCGCGCCCATCGAGATGGCGACGGGCAAGCAGGCGTATTTCTGCGGCAAGCCGAATCCGCTGATGATGCGAACGGGACTGAAAATGCTGAACTGCCACTCCGCCGAGGCGGTGATGGTCGGCGACCGCATGGATACCGACGTTATTTCCGGCATGGAAAGCGGTATGTCCACGGTGCTGGTGCTCTCCGGCGTCTCGACGCGCGAGACGCTCCGCACCTACGCTTACCGTCCGAGCATCGTGCTCGACGGCGTGGGCGACATCGCAGCCATGGCCCGCGAGGAGAAAAAATGAAAGCGCGAGCCCCACAGACGGTCATAAAGCCGGACTACCGGCAGTTTCGCCTGCGTAAGCTCAACACGCCGGAATTTTCGCACATCAAGCTGCTGCTCTTTTGGCCGGTTTTCGGGCTGGCGTTTCTGGCGCTGGAGCGCTTCCGCCCCCATGCGGCCTATCATGTGATGCACTGCGCTCTGGACGATGCGATCCCGTTCAGCGAATGGGCGCTGATCCCGTATCTTCTCTGGTTCGTCTATCTGATCGGCGCGCTGGCGTATACCTTTTTTCAGGATGTGCCCGCCTTCCGGCGGATGATGCGGTTCGTCATCGTCACCTATACGGCCGCGACCGTCATCTATTTCATCTACCCGACGCAGCAGCTGCTGCGGCCCGAGGCGTTTGCACATGACAATGCGCTCACGCGGGCGGTCGCGTGGTTTTATACCTTTGACACAAACACGAACGTCTGCCCGTCGCTCCACGTCATTGGCTCCGCCGCGGCGCTGTTCGCGCTGCGGGACGGCCCGCGGCTCCGGAAACGGGCGTGGTGGCAGGCGGCGTCCGTGCTTCTGGCGCTGTGCATCAGCCTTTCCACGGTTTTCATGAAGCAGCACTCGATCCTCGATGTGCTGTGCGCGCTTCCGGTGTGCGCGCTGGGATGGCGGCTGTGCTACGGACGGCCGGGGCGGCACGGCTGAGATCACAGGAGAGGGGGACCCGTCATGGGAGACAATTATTTTTTGCTGACGAATCTGCTCTCGGAGGATGAGCGCAAGGTGATCACCGGTATTGCCGCGCACATCGAACGGGGCGAGAAGCGCGTGGGCATCCAGCAGATCGCAAATGAAAACTTTCTGTCCACGACCAGCATCGTCAAAATGTGCAAGCGGCTGGGCTTTGACGGCTACAGCGAGCTCTATTACCACCTCAGCCGCCAGCTTGCCTCTTCGGGGGACCGAAAGGCGGAAAACCTCAAGAGCCTGATCGACAATTACGACGATGCGCTGGTCGAGCGCTTCTGCGCGCTGCTCCGGGAGCGCCGCAGCGGAAAGATGTTCACGACCGGCGAGGGCTTTTCCAACATTGTGGGGACCTATATCACGCAGCGCCTGTCGATCTGCGGCTTTATGGCGTTCAACAATGTGCATTTTTACGATTATATGCTCTTTCAGGAGGCGCACCGCGGCGCGGTGAATGACGAGGCGGCGGTCATGTTCGCCGTCAGCCAGAGCGGCGAGACGGAGCCGGTCCTCAACGACGTGCGCCACGCAAAGCAGCACGGACATAAGATCGTAGCCTTTACCCGGCGCGGCGACTCCAAGCTCGCGCAGCTTTCCGACCTTGTATTCGTGCTCGACGGGACAAAGCAGACGCTCGCCGGCAGCCTGCCGAATCCCTTCTTCGGGCACGTCATTCTGGTGTTCGAGGATCTGATGGCGCGCTATTTTGAGCAAAAGGAGAGCGTCTAATCGGTACTTTTTTTACTCAACCGGAAAAATTTTTCCTCCGCGGCTGTGCTATACTCAAAATGCGGTGCGGCGGAAAACGCCGTTTTCCGCAATCATCGGCTCCGACGGGGCATCCGGCGGAGAAACGCAAACGATACATTATGGAGGAAAGCACAATGAAAAGAAGTCTTGCACTTTTGCTCACGCTGGTCATGAGCCTCGGCCTGCTGGCCGGCTGCGGCAGCAAGGACACCGTCGACGAACCCCAGAAGGACGGCGAGAGCGGCGCGAAGCAGATCGAAACGCTGAAGGTGGCGTTCGTTCCGTCCCGCGAGCCGCAGGAGATCATCACCGCGACCGAGCCCCTCAAGCAGCTGCTCAAGGACGAGCTTGCCAAGGAGGGCTATGAGGTCGGCGAGGTCGAGATTACCGTCGGCACCACCTACGAAGCCGTCGGCGAGGGTCTTGAGGCCGGTACCATCGACGTCGGTCTGATCCCGGGCGGCACCTATGTTCTCTATGACGACGGCGCCGAGGTCATCCTGACCGCGACCCGCAACGGTCTGAGCAAGGATTCCGACAACGCCAAGGACTGGAACGACGGTCAGCCCACCGAAGCGTCCGAGAAGCAGGCGGTCTCCTACCGCGCGCTCATCATCGCCGGTCCCTCCGATAAGGGTCAGGAGCTGGCTGCCAAGGTCAACGGCGGCGAGGAGCTGACCTGGGAGGACCTTGACAGCGCCAACTGGAGCATCATGGGAACCTCCTCTCCCGCGGGCTACATCTATCCCGCCCTGTGGCTGCAGGATCACTACGGCAAGGGCATCTCTGACCTGAGCAGCGCCGTGCAGTCCGATTCCTACGCCAGCGCCTTCGCGCGTCTTGCCTCCGGTCAGGTCGACGTGCTTGTGACCTATGCCGACGCCCGCCGCGATTATGCCGAGCGCTGGAACACCGAGTTCAACCGCGAGGCCTCCATCTGGGAGGAGACCAACGTCATCGGCGTCACCGCCCCCATCTACAACGACACCATCTCCGTGAGCAAGAACTCCGAGATCATGGACGACGCGCTGATCGCCGCCCTGCAGAACGCCTTCATCAACATCGGCAACACCGACGAGGGCAAGCAGGTCATCGCCATCTACAGCCACAACGGCTACCAGAAGGCGCAGTCCTCCGACTATGACAACGAGCGCGCCGCGCAGAAGCTCATTCAGGAGCTGACCGCCGCGAACTAAGCCAGAACTTTCCCAAACGCGGGGAGGATACGCACAGGCAAGAACCTTCCGCTGTGCCGTCCTCCCCGCGTTTCATATCAGGAAGAAGAGGAGACCGTATGATCGTATTTGACCATGTATCCAAGGTATATCCCAACGGCACCGTGGGCCTTGACGATGTGAACCTGACCATTCGGGACGGCGAATTTGTCGCCATCATCGGCCGCTCCGGCGCCGGCAAGTCCACGCTGCTGCGGGCGGTGAACCGTATGCACCGGATCACCTCCGGCACGCTGACGGTGAACGGCACGGATGTGAGCACCCTGTCCGGCAAGGCGCTGCGGCAGTTCCGCCGGGGCATCGGCATGGTGTTCCAATCGTTCAATCTGGTCACGCGCACGACTGTGATCAAGAATGTGCTCTCCGCCTGCGTGCCGGATATGCCCTTCTGGCGCGTGCTGCTGGGCGCGTTCCGCAAAGAGGACAAGCTCAAGGCGCTCGAGTCGCTGGACAAGGTGGGCATTCTCGATAAGGCGTATATGCGCGCCGACCAGCTCTCCGGCGGCCAGCAGCAGCGCGTGGCGCTGGCGCGGACGCTGACCCAGAGCCCCCACATCATTCTGGCGGACGAGCCGGTCGCCGCCCTCGACCCTGTGACCGCCAAGCAGGTGATGCAGGACTTCGTTCACATCAATCAGGAGATGGGCATTTCCATCCTGCTGAACATCCACCATGTGGAGCTGGCGCTGGAATACGCCGACCGGATCATCGGCATCCGCGCCGGAAAGATCGTCTACGACGGACCCTCCGCAAGGGTCGATCAGGCGGTGCTCGATTCCATCTACGGGGAGCAGGCCGGCGCGGAGGAGTGCGTATGAGCCTCTACGACCGCATCTTCAAGCCTCACGTCTATACGCTGGCGGACGGTACGGCGGTGGAGGAAAAGCGCAGCCGCGCGCCGCTGATCCTGCTTGTGCTGATCGCGCTGACCGTCCTTTCCGTCCGCATCACGGGCTTTGACCTTGCTGTGCTGGTGAAAAAGGGCAGCAAGTTCTTCGACATCCTCAAGGCGATGTTCCCGCCGAACACCGCCTACCTCGGCAAGATCTGGCAGCCGCTGTGGGACACCATCAAAATGTCCATCCTCGGCTCGTTCATCGGCGCGGTGCTGGCGGTCCCATTTGCCGTCGCCGCAGCCAGCAACATCGTGACGAACCGCGTTGTGGTGTTTCTTGTGCGCCTGTTTTTGAGTCTGGTGCGCACCCTGCCGACGCTGGTGTGCGCCCTGATCGCCACCTACATTTTCGGTCTCGGCACCATGGCGGGCACCTGTGCCATCGCCGTTTTCACCTTTGCCTATGTGGGCAAGCAGCTCTTTGAGATCATCGAAACGGTGGATATGGGACCCTACGAGGCGATGGAGGCGTTGGGCGCTACGCGCCTGCGCGCCTTTACCACCGCCGTCTTTCCGCAGGTGCTGCCGACCTATCTGTCCGTGTCCCTGTTCTGTCTGGAGGGCAACGTGCGCTACGCCTCTATCCTCGGCTATGTGGGCGCGGGCGGACTGGGCCTCATTATGAATGAAAAGATCGGCTGGCGCGAATACGACAGCCTTGGCATGATCCTGATCGTCCTTTTTGTCACCGTCATGGTCATCGAGGGCATCAGCCACGCGCTGCGCAAGCGCCTGACGTGAGGAGGAACGGCTATGAACGAACGAATCAAAAAAGCCTATGCCTCCGCACCGAAGACGTGGGTGTGGCAGCTGCTGGCGGCGTTCATCGTCGCCTGCCTTCTGGCGTGGTCCGGCACGGCGGTGAGGGTCAGCAGCTCCACCGGCAACGGGCTGGAGGTGGCGGGGAACATCCTCTCCGGCATCTTCCATCCCTCGGCGAAGCTCCTCCTTACGCTCGGCACAGACGGCGTGCCCTACCTGCTGCTGGAGACCTTCTGCATCGCCTTCCTCGGCACGATCGTGGGCGCGGTGATCTCGCTGCCCCTGTCGTTCCTGTCGGCGAGCAATCTGGTGCCGCGGGGCGTGGCACTGGTCGGCCGCGTGCTCATCGCCGCCATCCGCACCATCCCCGCCTTCGTCTACGGACTGATGTTCATTCGCGTCACCGGCCCCGGACCGTTCGCGGGACTGCTGACCATGTCCCTCTGCTCGATTGGCATGGTGTCGAAAATGTTCATCGAGAGCATCGAGGACCTTGACAAGCGGATCCTGGAGTCGCTGGACGCCGCGGGCTGCACGACCTTCCAGAAGATCCGTTATGGCATCCTGCCCCAGCTGACGGCGGACTTCACCTCCACGATCATCTACCGCTTCGACATGAACCTGCGCGACGCGACCGTGCTCGGCCTTGTGGGCGCGGGCGGCATCGGCGCGCCGCTGATCTTTGCCATGAGCTCGTACCGCTGGAACGAGGTCGGCGCGATCCTGCTGGGGCTGATCGTGCTGGTGCTCATCATCGAGTGGATCTCGGCGAAGATCCGCGTGAAGCTGGCACGGGGGTAAGCGATGGACGAGAAAAAGCTGACGATCTATTTTACCTCCGACCTGCACGGCTACATTTATCCGACCGATTACCGCGGGCAGGGGGAAAAGGAGCTGGGGCTGTTCAAGTGCGCCAGCCGCTTCCGCAAGGACGGCAACACCCTCGTCATCGACGGCGGCGACATCCTGCAGGGCTCGCCGCTGGGGGCGTTCTGCCACGATACCATCGGCAGCGCCGCGCGCTTTGCCGAGATGATGAACCGCTGCGGCTATGACTATGTGACGCTGGGCAACCATGACTTCAACTACGGGATGCCGTACCTTGACAGCTACCTCAACGTGCTGAAAGCGCGCTGCGTGTGCGAAAACGTCCGCTGGGACGAGGCGGGGGTGCGCTTTCCCGCGCGCATCCACACGCTGGAAAACGGGCTGCGGGTCGGCATCATCGGCATCGTGACCGACTATGTGAACATCTGGGAAAAGCCGGAGCACCTCGCCGGCATTGCGATCACCGACCCGATCCCCGCCGTGGCCGCCGCGCTGGAAAGGCTGCGCGATCAGGTCGACCTGACGGTCGGCATTTACCACGGCGGCTTTGAGCGCGACCTCGCCACGGGTCGCGTGCTCTCCGCGACCCGCGAAAACGTCGCCTACCGCATCTGTCAGGAGCTGGATCTCGACATCCTGCTGACCGGACACCAGCATATGTCCGTGCCCGGGCAGATGGTGAGCGGCACCTTCGTGGTGCAGCCCTCCGATAAGGGACAGGAGTTCCTGCGGGTAGAGGCCGCCGTGTCCGGCGGCGGGAAGCGCTTTTCCAGCGAAACGGTCCCCGCCCACGGCGAATGCCGGGCGGACTGGCTCGCGGAGTTCGCCGATATGGAGCGCGGCGCACAGGCTTGGCTCGACCAGGTGGTGGGACATCTGGAGACGCCGATGCTGCCGGATACGCCGCTGCGGATGGCGGCCGAGGGCAGCGCCCTCGCCGACCTCTTCAACACCGTGCAGCTCGCCGCGAGCGGCGCGCAGCTCTCGGTCACGAGCCTTGCCAACGACGCGGCGGGTCTGCCGCAGACCGTGCGCCGCAGGGACATTCTCAACGCCTACCCCTACACCAACACGCTGACGGTGCTGGAGATCACCGGCGCCGTCCTGCGCAGGGCGATGGAGCGCAGCGCGGAATATTTCACCCGAAACGCCGACGGCTCGCTGCGGGTGTCGGACTGCTTCCTGGAGCCCAAGGTGGAGCATTATAATTACGATTACTACGCCGGCGTGACCTATGCCTACGACATTGCAAGGCCCGTGGGCGAGCGAGTGGTCGAGCTGACATTCAACGGAACGCCCGTGAAGGACACGGACGTGTTCACCGCCTGCCTGAGCAGCTACCGCGCCAGCGGCACGGGCGGGTACGACGGCTATGTCGGCTGCCCGATCGTGCGCGAGATCGGCACGGAGATGTCCGACCTGCTGCTGGACTACTTCAAGCGATACGGCGGAGAGCTCCCGCTTGCGCGGGGAGAGTTCAGGGTATTCTGACAAAAACAGCAGACTGTTTTTTGAAGCTTAAAAGCTTCGGCAAGAGAAAAAACCTCCTATTGCGCTGGTAAAGGCTTGGCGGCCGCATTACCAGAGTAATAGGAGGTTTTATGCAGTTTAAGGCGTACAGCACATTGCGTCGCCCTCGAGGATTTCCGCCTTGCCCTCGCCGAGAACAGAGGCGTAATAATAGCTGTGCGTGCAGGCGGTTTCGCCGTGCTGCAGGGCATTCTGACAATCCATTTCAAAGGCAACGCTGGCATTCTTGCGGATCACGTCAAGCTTCTTGCCTTCCTTTGCGCTGTGGCAATAGAAAGTGAAAGCGCCGTTTCCACCGCATAGAGGAACACGGGGTTCGCCGCTCCGCCGTGCTGCGGTAGAGGTAGGCGGAGGTGGTCGGCAGCGTGTAGGCCATGACGTACAGCTCGCGCAGCGGCTCGCTCAGCTCGGCGATGTGCAGCTGCAGCGCCGTTTCCACCGCATAGAGGAACACGGGGTCCGCCGCGCCGCTGTGCTGTCCGGCGAGGTCGAATTGCCCGCCGAACATCCGCCGCACCAGCTCGAGCAGCAGCGCCTCCTTGCTGGGAAAGACGTGGAAAAATGAGCTCTGAGCGATGCCCGCCGCCCCGGTGATGTCTGCGGTGGTCGTGCCGGTGTAGCCCTTCTCCAGAAATTGCGCTACGGCGGCGCGCAGCACCCGCTGCTGCGTCACAAGGCCGTTGGCCTGTTTCCCTCGCAATGACAAATGTTCACGCTCCTTTCCAATTGGACTTGCGATTATGATTTCGTTTTAACAGAAAAAGAGCGTTCCCACAAGGGAAAGCTGCCCGCCCGAATTTTTCGGGAAAATGCGCAAAGTCCGGCGGCGCTTTTCGGTGAGTATGCAGAGAAGGCGGCGCGCATGACGCCGACCCGCGATTTGCTCTTGCTTTTTGGGTAAAATTTCTTTATGATAGGACAGTCGGCGGGGGAGATGCTCCGCTGCGAAAAAGAATAGCGATCAAGGCCGTCTGCCGGAGAAAAACCGGAACGGGGGAATGGGGTGAAAAGCCCCGCGAGCGGGTCACTGTGAAGCTCCCACGAGGAGATGAGTCAGAATGCCCGGACGGCCTTGGACGCTCCTGCCCACACCGGGAGCCGAGAGACACCAGGGGGTCTTTGCGCCCTTTTCGCGTCTGTACGGCTCGCGTAGGCGGGCGGGTACAGACGTTTTTTTCATGCAAAAGGAGGACGAAAAGATGAAAAAACGGGTGATCTCTCTGCTGCTGGCGCTTGTGCTGGCGGTCAGCCTGCTACCGACCGCGGCATGGGCGGCGGAGACGGGGCCGAAGGGCAAAGGCACGGCGGACGATCCGTATTTGATCGAGGATGCGGAGGATCTGGCGAAAGTTACCGGCAGCGGACATTACGCACTGGCGAATGACATTGATTTGACGGATACGAAATATGCAGGGAAAAGTATCACGCCTGCGCTTTCTGACGCGTTTTCCGGCACCTTTGACGGCAACAGGCATACGATTAGTGGCTTATGTATTAATACCAAGTCTAAGAATGGTGTGGGACTGTTTGGCACAGTAAATGGTGCATCGATTCAGAATTTAAAGGTCGAGGGTTCGGTAACCGGAACGAACAGCGGCTTTGTCGGCGGCATTGTCGGTAAGACGCAGGGGAACGTAACGATTACAAACTGCTCTTTCACGGGAAGTGTGTCCGCTACTAAATCGGGCTCGAGCAATGGGGCTGGCGGTATCGTTGGACGAGTGAATGCTGGCACGTTGAAGGTAGAAAATTGTGCAAACCATGCGACGGTTACAGCTGAAAAAGCTTCTGCTGCCGGTATTATTGGTCATGGCGGTACCAATGAGGTTACGATCACGAATTGCTATAACGATGGAGCAATCAGCGGACAATGGTATCCATCCGGTATCTGTGCGCAAAATACAAATGATACGAGCACGATTCAGGAATGCTTTAATAGTGGGAGCATCAGCAATACGAATGGCGGCACATATTGCGCCGGTATTTCTGCGAATTTTAAGGGAGAGGCACCAAACTGCTATCGTACAGAGCCGGGTTCTGAAAACGTTGGCAATAATAAAAATGGCACTTCTATACTTTTAAAAAATAGCGATGCGGTCAAAAACGAGCTTACAGACATTGGCTTTTTGGTAAGCGATGATGGCAAGGTTTCTCTGCCGTGGGAAACCAGCAGTACTCCGGCAGAAAAGAACCCGCGCATCACCATCTCCGGCAACAAAACGATGAACCAGACGACCGACGGCAGCAAGCAGTCCACGACGCTGGAAGCGAAGCAGGTCGATATTGACGACGCGCAGGACGTCGAATGGACGATCGAAAGCGGCGCAGATGTGATCGAGCTGGAACAGCCTGCCGGCGCGAACGAGCACAACAGCTCGATCATCGTCAAAGAGCTTCAGCCGGGTCTTGCCACCATCAGGGCCACCGCAGGAGACTATATCGCAACGGCGGATATCCGCATCATTCCGTATATTTCTGCGCTTGAGCTGAACGGCACGCCCGCTGCTGGCGAAAAGTATAAAGTTACCGTGAATATTCTGGACGGAAAACTTTATGATGAAGAAAAATACGGCAAACTGACCGGCTTCAAATGGACGTATTCCGATAACTACTATGATACCACGACCGCGACCTCGATTTCCGGCGACGGCATGGAGATCATGGTTCCGGCCGGCACGGAGGGCAAGCATCTTTCCGTCAGCCTGTATACGCACGGACAAAACATGATCCCCAACTCGATCGGCGGCTACTACAAAGTCATTGAAGACAGCAATTCTGCGGCTTTGTCAAACGATAAAGCCGATCTGACGATTCCGACCGAGGACATCAAGGCGCCGACAACGCTGGAACTGCCGCTCTCCGGCAAACGCGGCTCTGCTATCGTCTGGACGAGCAGCGATCCGGACATTATTTCCGACACGGGCGTTGTCACACTGCCGCAGGAAACGGCAACCGTAACGCTTACCGCGACGCTCACCTATAATGGCAAGACGGAGATCAAGACCTTCACCATCAAGGTCTGGTCGCAGGCGGAGGTGGAGGCCGAGGCCAATGACAAGGTCCTTCAGCTGAACAACGCCATCGACGCGGCGAAGCTGAACACCCTCTCCCCCACCTAT
>ENA-UONW01004200-UONW01004200.1-human-gut-metagenome-genome-assembly--contig:-CS52-NODE-4200-length-10739-cov-11.836672_pt1 | contig 10739 bp, 10 predicted proteins | sample MGYA00242463_ERZ724010 | MGnify/ENA metagenome assembly ERZ724010 | reverse complement strand
TACGCGGTGAAGGCGGACGGGACGCTGGAGAACAAGGGGAACTATCCTGCCGGCAGTCTGAAAGTGACCTGCACCACGGACGAGGACGGCAAGCGCAGCTGGGAGTTCACGGACGGCAAGGACCGGACGGTGCTGGCACGCACGGAGAGCGCGGCGGGCGTGTACGAGGACACCTACTACGTGTACGACCTCTTCGACAACCTGCACTTCGTGCTCACGCCGGAGTACCGGCAGAGCGGCGACCTGCAGAAGCACGCCTACGAATACCAGTTCGACGACCGCGACCGCATGACGGCCTCCCGGCGTCCCGGAGAGGACTTCACCCGCTACTACCGCGACCGGAGCGACCGCGTGGTCTTCTCGCAGACGGGCGTGCAGCAGGACGCAGGGCGCTATACGTTCTACCTCTATGATCAGTTCGGGAGGCTTTGCGTACAGGGCGAATGTACGGAGGCAGCTCTTTCCGGCCTGGCGCAGACCGTTGTGACCACCTCCTTCAGCGGAAGCGGCGACGGCGTGGGCGGCACGGGCTATGCCTGTGCACTGACGCTGGGCAGTCCCGAAGTGCAGCTGGCGCACTATTACGACACCTATGCCTTCACTTCCCTGGCCGGTTTCTCCGCCCTGCCCGCCCTCTCGGGGCAGGCTGACGCGACGGGTTACCTCACGGGGACACGCCTGCGTGCCGAAGGAAGCGAAGACTATGTCTACTTGGTGAACGGCTACGACGTGAAGGGCCGCCTGACGCAGGCCGTGCAGGGCAACCTGCTGGGCGGGCACGACGTGACCACCACCGTCTACACCTTCACCGGCAAGCCCGCCGTGGTGAGCCATACGCACACGGCAAGCGGGAAACCTGAGGTGACGGAAGTGACCACCTACACCTACGACCACGCCGAACGCCTGACGAAGGTGGAGCACACGCTGGGAGGCGTGACGGTAACGCTTGTCTCGAATACCTACGACGAACTGGGCAGGCTGCAGAGCAAGACTCCGCACGGCAACACCAGTCTCGCCCAGAGCTATACCTACAACATCCGCGACTGGCTGACGGGTATCGGAGGGAAGTTCACGCAGACCTTGCAGTACAACGACAGCGCAACTCCCTGTTATAACGGGAACATCAGCGGCATGACGTGGAAGGCGGGGAATGAGACAACGACCCACAGTTACAAGTTTACTTATGACAACTTGAACCGCATGCTGGATGCCATTTACAGTGATGGCACGAATGCCGACCGCTTCACGGAGAAAGTGACGGGCTATGACAGGAACGGGAACATCCTCAGCCTGCAACGCTACGGGCAGACGGGGGCTTCGTCCTACGGCTTGATAGACAACCTGACTTTCACACTCAACGGCAACCAGTTGAGCCGCGTGGACGACGCTTCCACCGCCACGGCCTACAACAACGGTTTCGAGTTCAAAGATGCTGTAAAGCAGGAAAATGAGTACGCCTACGACGCGAACGGCAACTTGACGAAAGATTTGAACCGGAACATTAGCAATATTCAATATAATTTCTTAAATTTGCCAAGCAAGGTCACGTTCGGTGACGGGAGTACCATTGAATATACTTATGCAGCCGACGGCACAAAGCTAAAAGTGGTGCATAAGATAGGTAGTACTATCACCACAACGGACTATTGCGGAAACGTGGTCTATGAAAACGGTGTGCAGAAACTGCTGCTGACGGAAGAGGGTTACGTGACGTTGGCCGACAAGCAGTACCATTACTTCCTGAAGGACCATCAGGGAAACAACCGGATGGTGGTGAACGCTTCCGGAACGGTAGAGGAAACAAATCACTACTACCCCTTCGGCGGTCTGTTCGCTTCATCAGGAAACTTCCAGCCCTACAAGTACAACGGCAAGGAGCTGGACACGGAGAACGGGCTGAACTGGTACGATTACGGGGCACGACATTATGACCCGGCGCTGGGGAGGTTTACGACCTTGGATCCGATGGCGGAAAATAATTATGATGCTAACGCTTACGTGTATTGTTTCGGAAATCCTGTTAATTTTGTGGACCCTTTAGGATGTGATACTGTTCCTTCTAATGAAATCTGGGATTATGATATGATAAACTTTAGAACAAACGGAATGGGTGTACATGATACAGAAAATTATATATCTGTATCAACTAAAGAGAACAAAACATATCATTTGCATGAAATATTGACAGGAGAGAATACGGGGAATTATATGGCTATTGAGCAATTAGGTATAGAAAAAAATACTGGTACTCAAATGTATGAATATAGTTTTGTTGTCGGTAAAGACAAACTCAATGATTTCATTTCCGGTGATACTAAAGGGGGTGGTTTTCAATACGAATTTGTAAGATATGCGATAGACAACCAAATAGATGGAAGTAAAAGCATGATTACAAATATGTTAGAAGGTTATAAGAGAATTCTTATAGATCCAATGAATTGGATTCCATCTCCACTTGATCCTTCAAATTTTGTTCCCAAATCACTTTATTCATCATCCCCTTGGAATCGTTTTCAGATGTTGTATAGAGGTAAATATACGATAAAAAATTATGGTACATACCAAAATGCTATAAAACAGAAAAGTATTGATTATCAAAAATGGAAACAATAGAAAGAACTAATTATGAATTAACTCAATCAGAAGGTTTAACCTTAAAAATTGAGGAAACAAAACAGAATAGCAACTTTTTGTTATTCCCACTTGTTTTAGCAATAATAATTATTTCTATTCCAATTATATTGCTTATTTTTATTGTTAGATCTGGTGAAGGAATTCCTTTAGGATTTTTGATTACTTGTATTGTAGCAATTTTTACTTCCGGATATTTGCTCAAATTATATTTGTGGAATAAGTATGGAAAAGAATGTTTTATTATAAAAAATGGTACATTTTTACATTTTTACGATTATTGTTTATTTAATGATTATCAACAGAAATGTGATTATAAGACTATAAATGTTCGTATCCTATATCAAGGAAAGTTAAGAGAACCCAATCCTTTATTAGTTGAAAAAATAGGTAGGGACACTTGTTGCTCTATTTACTTCCTCATTGATAATGACATTGTAGTTTCACATACATTTCTTCCTATAGAGGTAATTGAGAAAATATCTGAACTTATTAAGCAAAACAATAAAGTTTTATAGATAGAGTAAAAAGCATAAGCAATCTTTGATTTAGACAGATTCTATTTCAAAGATTGCTTTTGTTTTTTGTTATATCATTCTCTTTATTGAGATTTAGTTCCACATATGACACACCGGAACTGGTCTGCTTGTGCTATCCCGTAAACCATGACGGCGTACTGCCCCCCTCTTCAGCCTGCGGGTGACCTGCACCGCGGACGAGGACGGCAAGCGCAGCTGGGAGTTCACGGACGGCAAGGACCGGACGGTGCTGCTCCGCACCCAAAGTGCGTCGAGCATGTACGAGAACACCTACTACGAAGGAATATTCAGTATCATTGGTAGAATGGATTTTTCTTCCTTAGACTCCCTTCTCTAAACCATCAAGGAACAGGATCGTACCCCGAACCACCCCAAGGGTGACAACGAAGAATACGTCTGAAAGCCAGATACAGTCCTTTGATGGGACCATGTTTCTTCAGTGCCTCGACGGCATATTGCGAACAGGTAGGGGTAAAACGGCAGGAAGGAGGAGTCAGCGGAGAGATGCAACGCTGATAAAAGTAAATGGGAAGCAACAGCAAGTATGTCAGTATCTTTCTGATCATTCGGCAGAAGCAACCGGCTGTCCGGCCGAAACCTTTTCGGCAATACGCGTCAAGGCTATTTTCACTTTTTCAGCAATCAGTGCCGAATCAACCAACTCGTCGGACAAGTAGATGAAGGCAAGGGCTAAATGTAGGTTGTTAGCAGCAAGAGTCTCCAACAGAGGCTGCTTGTTCAAGCGATAGGCCTCGCGAATCTGCCGCTTCACACGATTGCGTTTCACTGCCCGCTTGAAACGTCGCTTGGACACACTGACCAGCAGGGAAGCCGGCACGTCGAGTTCCTCTACCGGCAGCCACACTACCCGTAAAGGAAAAATAGAGAAGGAACGCGAGCCTCCCGCGAACATCTTCTCTATTATCTTTTTTCGACTCAGCCTCTCGGGCTTACGTAAACGGTTCACTATTCTTTATTGTTCTCCTTGATAAACATGTCGAGGGCAGCAGTCATCGACGGAGCTTTCACAGTAGGAGCCTCGAGGTCGAGACGCAAGCCGGCATCGCGTACAGCCTGTGCCGTTGTCGACCCGAACGTTCCAATCTTGATGTCTTTCTGCTCGAAATTGGGGAAATTCTTCTGCAAGGAAGACACACCGGCAGGACTGAAGAATACCAGCATATCATAATCGAAAGCTTCGCCCGGCTGGAAATCGTTGCTCACCGTACGATACATCACTGCCTCGCTATGCTGGATCTTGTTCTTGTCGAGTGCATTCTTGATTTCATCGGTATGCACGTCCGACATCGGCACCAGATATTTTTCGGTCTTGTGCTTCAGAATGGAAGGCAACAGATCGTCGAACTTACCGGTCTGTCCAAAGAAAATCTTACGTTTGCGGTACTGAACATACTTCTGGATATACAGAGCGATAGACTCTGTCACGCAGAAATATTTCATGGTTTCAGGGATAGTCACACGCAACTCCGTACACAAATGGAAGAAGTGGTCGATGGCATGACGGGAGGTGAAAATAACAGCGGTATGATCCAATATCGAAATCTTCTGCTGTCTGAACTCCTTTGCTGTAACACTCTCCACCTTAATGAACGGACGAAAATCTATTTTCACTCCGTATTTTTCAGCTATGTCGTAGTATGGAGACTTTTCGGAAGCCGGTTTCGGCTGCGACACAAGCACTTTTTTAATCTTCAACGTCCTAAAAATTTATTGTTAAATAATCATTTAACTGCGTCAAACCACTGTATAACATCACACAGGGTATGATTTCAAGGGCACAAAAGTATAAAATTAAAAGCAAACCGCCGAACAAATTATGACAAAAAAGCTTTATCCACTTATAAAGTATCAAGATTTTAACCAAACCGAGCAAAACCAAACCAATTATAACAGAAATTTGCAACGGTATATGGAAATATACGATGAACAGAATGGAGAGAAATAATCCAAATCCTAAGTAATATAGCAATGTGGAATAAGACTCCAGCCAAAAAGAGACGGTATTCCTGTTAAAAAAAATCCATCCGAGACATGAATAAAGCAACCATTTGACAAACAGATAGAGCACACAACAGCCTACATATCCGCCCAGCACAGGAAGAGAAGAAGAATAACCGCCCAACTCTGATATCAAGCTGCCAGAACAAACAAACAGGAACAGGCCGGAAAGCACGCACGTCTGCAACAACAATAAGAACAGATAACGCAAATCGGTACCGGTGGAAATGGCGAAAATACTGGCCCGTTCACGATGGACAACAAAGTCATGGGCCAACTGGAACAGGAATTTATGGCTATGTGACAAAGCATAGGAAGACAAAAGGAAACAACACAGCAAGACCCATGAAACGCAATCGTCGCGCTCCGGAGAATAAGGAAGAGGAATCCCTGCATCTGCCGTCCCTGCCATCCACGCCTGCAACCACAATCCCAGCATCATAAGGCAGCAAACTTACGGATAGAGACATCCCACAATGGAGTGGTCCGTACAAGTTCCAACGCTTCCTGAGCCGTACGGGCCACACGCCAGATATCCATGTGGCGGGCACCCATAAAGTGTTCTTCAGCCGCCCGATTGAACATCTCGAGCAGAGGGTCGTAATATCCCTTTACATTCAGAATGACAATCGGATTCAGGTAAAGCCCCAACTGCTTCCACGTAATCACTTCGAGCAGTTCTTCCAGCGTACCGCACCCACCGGGCAAAGCAATGACAGCATCGCTCAGCGCCGCCATCTTCTGCTTGCGTTCGTGCATGGTATCGACCTCAATCAGTTCGCTCAATCCTGTATGGTGCCAGTTCTGTTCTACCATAAAACGGGGAATGACACCTGTCACCTGCCCTCCAGCCGCCAATGCTGCATCGGAAACAGCGGCCATCAGTCCCATATTCCCGGCACCGTTGACTACACGGATATCATTCCGGGCCAACAGGGTACCCAATTCACGAGCTGTTTCAAAATACACAGAATCGATTTTCGTACTCGACGCACTATAGACACAGACAGCATTAATCTTATTCATCATGATGACACGGATTGGTTTTGTAGGCAAAGGTACATGATTTCAGTCAGAAAAGTGCGCTTACAGACAAAAAAACGAGGGTGCGTCAAGAGGATTTCCCCTTCTTTGACACACCCCCGGTAAGAACAAATACTGCCGGATTACAATCCGAAAGCAGCTTTTACCTTATCTACATAATCGAGTTTCTCCCACGTGAAGAGCTCTACCGTAACATCCTTGTTACCTTCGTAACGGCTGCGGAAATGCTTGGTCACAATCTGAGGCTCACGTCCCATGTGTCCGTAAGCTGCCGTTTCCTGATAGATGGGGTTACGCAGTTTCAGACGATCCTCGATGGCTTTGGGGCGGAGATCGAAGATTTCGTCAATCTTGCGGGCAATCTCACCGTCGCTCATATTCACATGGCTGCGACCATAGGTGTTGACGTAGATGTTGATGGGGCGAGCCACACCGATGGCATAACTTACCTGTACCAGAATTTCGTCGGCCACACCGGCTGCAACGAGGTTCTTGGCGATGTGACGGGCAGCGTAGGCAGCCGAACGGTCGACCTTCGAGGGGTCTTTGCCGGAGAAAGCACCACCACCGTGTGCCCCCTTACCTCCATAAGTATCTACAATAATCTTGCGACCTGTCAAACCGGTATCGCCATGAGGGCCTCCGATTACGAACTTACCGGTAGGATTGACGTGGTAAGTGATATGGTCGTTGAACAAAGTGAGAACCTTCGGGGCATGGATAGAAGCGATAACACGGGGCATCAACACTTCAATCACATCTTTACGGATGATAGCCAGCATCTCTTCATCGGCCTTGAGCTGGGCAGCCTCCGTATCATCGGCCGGCTGGATGAAGTCGTCGTGCTGTGTGGATACAACGATGGTGTCGATGCGCACAGGCGTACCGTTGTCGTCGTATTCGATAGTCACCTGACTCTTGGCATCGGGGCGCAGGTAGGTCATTTGCTTGCCTTCGCGACGGATGTCGGCCAGCACCTGGAGGATGCGGTGTGCCAGGTCGAGCGAGAGCGGCATATAGTTTTCGGTCTCGTTGGTGGCATAACCGAACATCATGCCCTGGTCGCCTGCACCCTGTTCCATAGGGTCCTGACGCTCCACACCACGGTTGATGTCGGGACTCTGCTCGTGGATGGCGCTCAGCACGCCGCACGAGTTACTTTCGAACATGTATTCGCCTTTCGTATAACCAATCTTCTTGATGACTTCACGTGCAATGAGCTGGAGGTCTACGTAAGCCTTGGTTTTCACTTCACCGGCCAGCACAACCTGACCGGTCGTTACCAGCGTTTCACAAGCAACTTTCGAACTGGGGTCGTAGGCCAGCAGTTTGTCAAGTACAGCGTCCGATATTTGGTCGGCCACTTTGTCGGGGTGTCCTTCAGACACCGATTCGGATGTAAACAAGTATCCCATTTCAATAACAATTAAGTAATAATTAATAAAACAAAATTTGAATGGGAAAGTTCAGCGAGTAGAAGTACCGGCACGAAGCCGTACTGTTCAGAAAAGTATGTGTTTTAGCATTTTTTTCTGTGGTTGCAAGCTACTCAAATCTTTCCACATGGTTATTTCGGGCGCAAAGATAGCTCTTTTTCTTCAAGAAACGATGCTTTGCGCCAAAATTAACGTTGCGCCAAGGCTATTTCAACCCGAAAGTCACCAGCAGGCCCTTGTGGTCGGTAGGCCATACGCCCAATGGAAGCAGGAAGCGGTCTTTCGACTCTTCGGGCATGCGCTTGCTGTTGACGATGGAGCCACGGGGACCGAAAATGACTGCATCTTTCAGCTCAATGGCCGGATGCGGATGGTAAAACACGTAATCTATGCGGTCGCGTTCATCGGCTTTGGGTGCCCACGTCAGTTTTTCGACGGGGATAAGCGGGTTATCGGCCGGGAAAGTAAAGCCGGGATAGTTGATGACATCGGGATAGAGTTCGCGGTACGTATCGACAAAACCATTGTTGTCCAAAAGCAGAGGAACCGTCCAGGGTACAATCAGACCGTTATGGTCGAAGAGGTCTTTTGTCTCGCGCGTCCAGTCGAGATGAGAGGGCTCATTGAAGTCGCCGCCCAATATCACAATGGTTCCTTCGGCAATGTCTTTCTTCGCTTCGGCAATGAAGTTGCGGATGGCGTCGTCACGCAAAGAAGCGTCGTTTACCTGTAGCACCTCGCACACCGTCTGCGGAATGGGAATTTCCTTCCAGGTAGAACCATCGTAACCACGTACGTTGTAATAGGCATCGCTCAGGTAATCCAGATGGGCCGTATAGACAGCTATCCGATGGCCGCGGATGGAGCTTACCATCTTGTAAATGCTTCCGTGGTCGTCCTTCAACGGGAAAACGGTCAGCGAATCGGTAATGGGATAGCGGCTCAGCAGCCCCGAATCGTAACTGAAAAAGGAATAATAAGTTTCGCCACGCTGCTTCAACGACTGGACGATACGGTCGCAAAAGCGGGTATTCTTGTAGTTTCTCACTTCACTGAGTGTCACAAAGTCGGGCTTCAGACGAACAATCTCGTCCACAATGGCGTCATAACCTCCCTTTACCTGCGTACCTTCCTGCCAGATGTTCCATTGCAGCACGGTAAATTCATTTTTCTGTTGTGCCTTCACACACAAAACAGTCCACAAAAGCAGACTGAACAACCATAGTCTTTTCATTTTTCTTTTCGTTTTGACTGGATTGAACGTATCAGTTCGGGAGCTATCTCTCCCAGTGGTTTCATGACAAAATCGCGGAGGTGCATCAACGGATGGGGTAACTTCAACTGAGGAACATCCACCAGAACTTCCCTACCCGATGCGTCCAGACAGGCCAACAAATCAATGTCGATGATGCGGTCGTGGTAGACACCGTCCACCGACTTGCCAGTGCGTCCCATTTCGCGTTCGACGGCCTGCGTAACCTCCAATACCTGCAAGGGTTGCAGTGCCGTATCGACCCGACAGGCGGCATTCAGAAAGCCGTTCACAGAGTCAAAACCCCAAGGGGCTGTTGCATAAAAAGCGGAAAGGGAAACTACTTTTCCTATCCGCTCTTCTATCATCCGAACGGCATCGCGGAGATTCTGCTCCTTGTTGCCGAGGTTGGTACCCAACCCTAAATAGTACACAAATGAAGCAGGAAGAATGAAGGATGAAGTACCTCCTTGCGATGCAGAAGCCATAGGGTTATCTATTTCTTCGCCCGCAAATTCTTTCTCCGAGAATTCCCCATTCTTCATTCTTTCTCTTCATTAAATCAGTTTATTTGTCTGTAATCAGCATGGCGTCGCCATACGTACCGAAACGGTATTCTTCCTTCAGAGCCACGTCGTAGGCATTCATCACCTGCTCGTATCCGCCGAAGGCTGCCACAATCATCAACAGTGTGGAAAGCGGCATGTGGAAGTTGGACACCATCGCAGTGGCTACCGTGAAGTCATAGGGCGGGAAGATGAACTTGTTCGTCCAGCCGTCGTAGGTCTTCAGATGGCCGTCGGTGCTGACCGTACTCTCGATGGCACGCATCACCGTTGTACCCACGGCACACACCTGCTTGTTCAGGTCCTTGGCACGGTTCACGATATTCACAGCCTCCTGATCTACAATCATCTGCTCGGAGTCGGTCTTGTGTTTCGTCAGGTCTTCCACATCGATTTCGCGGAAATTACCCAAACCGGCATGCAGGGTGATGTAAGCAAAGTCGATACCCTTGATTTCCATACGCTTCATCAGCTCGCGGCTGAAGTGCAGGTTGGCCGTAGGAGCCGTCACAGCACCTTCGTGGCGGGCAAAGATGGACTGGAAACGCTCGGCATCCTCAGGCTCTACGGGGCGGTTGATGATGCTGTGGGGCAGCGGCGTTTCACCCAGGGCATAGAGGGCCTTCTTGAATTCGTCGTGCGGGCCGTCGTAGAGGAAACGCAGCGTACGCCCGCGCGAAGTGGTGTTGTCGATGACTTCGGCCACCATCGAGTCGTCGTCGCCGAAATAGAGTTTGTTGCCGATACGTATTTTGCGGGCAGGGTCGACCAGCACGTCCCACAAGCGCAGTTCTTCATTCAGTTCGCGCAACAGGAACACTTCGATGCGGGCACCGGTCTTCTCCTTGTTGCCATAGAGGCGGGCAGGGAAAACCTTGGTGTCGTTGAAGACAAATACATCCTTGTCGTCGAAATACTCCAGTATGTCCTTGAACATCCGATGCTCTATCTCCCCCGTCTTGCGGTGCAACACCATCAGACGCGACTCATCCCTGTACTTGGTGGGATGCAAAGCGATCCTTTCCTCAGGAAGCTTGAATTTGAATTGCGACAGTTTCATATCTTTCCTTTCTTTTATATGTATAGGTTATTTTTTATTGTTCTTCTTCTGTTTCCGTCTCTATCTCCTGTGCATCGATCCAGTCCTTGAAGTCGAGCGGATTGAGGCAGTCCTCAATACGGACATTCCCCACACGCGTACGCTCCAGGGCCGTCAGATGGGCACCGCTGTCCAGCGCCTCGCCGATGTCGC
>ENA-UONW01004196-UONW01004196.1-human-gut-metagenome-genome-assembly--contig:-CS52-NODE-4196-length-10751-cov-9.287865_pt1 | contig 10751 bp, 9 predicted proteins | sample MGYA00242463_ERZ724010 | MGnify/ENA metagenome assembly ERZ724010 | reverse complement strand
CATCCATCCGCCGGATGTATACGAACCTTTCTATGGGTTCAAAAGCTACAGATGCGCAGTCTGCGGCTTTTGAACAGTTGGGATTTACTGCAGAACAGTTTGCGAAGGATATGCAAAAGGACGCCCCGGCGGCGTTGAAAAGTTTGTTTACTGCTATCGGTACTCAGCCGAAAGACAAACAAGTGGGATACCTGAAAACGTTGCTTGGTCAGTGGGCCATTGAGAGCGGCGCAAAACTGACTGGAAATCTTGGCTTGTTTGTAAAAACACTGGACGATGTAGGTGATGCTTCCAAATATAACGGCAGTATGTATAAGGAGTTTATGCTGAAATGCGAAACCTCTGAATCCGTACTGACGATGCTTGGGAGCGCATGGCGGGCCGTCCGCATTGAAGTTGGAAACAATTTCCTTCCGGTGCTGAAAGATGTAGCCGGGTTTGGCATCGAAAAGCTGAATGACCTCCGCGCCGCTCTGCCGGATATTGCAGAACGTGTAAGGCAGGTAATCGAGTATCTGCTGAATAATGGCGATAAGGTGGCTACGACCATCGCGGGTATCGGCACGGCATGGGCAGGAATGCGGTTTGCACCGCAAATCCTGCAGGTGGTATCCAGCGCGACGAAGTTTGCAAGCGGGGCGGAAAGCCCTGTGGGGCTTGTACAGAAGGGCGTGTCTGGTGCAGGAAAAGCTGGCAATCTGTGGCAGGCTGCAAAACTTGGAACACAGCTGGCAAACAGCGCTGTTCCGGCGGGCAGCAATCCTAGCTTCGGGCAGAGAGTGCAGAACACCATCCTTGGTAGCGTCCTTGGAATGCAGAACAGCAAAAAGCTGTTTGGGGCAAAGACGCCTGCTGGGATGGCAAAGGCAACGAGTGCGCTGTTTGGCAGCATTCAGCAAGCACAGGCTTCCGGCGGAATAATCGGACTGTTGAAAGGCAGTTCGATAGGGCAATACGGAGCCAGAGTTACAAGGTCTGCAAAAAATCTGGCGGGGACAGACTATATACAGAACACGGTTGGAGTTGGAAGGTGGCTAGGACAAAAAGTTGCCGGTACACAGCTTGGCGGATTTGTAGGGAACATGGGCCAAAAGGCTATGGGCTTTGGACAAGGATTGCTGGGTGGAGCAAAGAACATTGCGGGAACGGCAATTGGCGGCGTAAAAAATCTGGCAGGCCGCGCAGCATCTACTAAAGTCGGGCAATTCGCCTTGAACGTTGGTGGAGGAATTGCGAAAGGAACAGGGGACACGTTCAAATTCCTTGGTTCTGGGCTGAGCCTAGCCAACACGGCGGTAGGCCCGATAGCCGGTAAATTGGGCGGTGCTTTTATGGGATTGCTCGGCACCTTCGGCCCGGTGATTACCGGAATCGGTGGAATCATCGCAGTGGTCAGTCTGCTGGGAGATCACTTTGAGGACATCCGCCAGATCGTCGGGAACGTGTTCGGCGAAAAGGGATTGGCAATGTTTGATGGATTTACGAGTAAAATCCACGATATTGCAGGCAACGTCCGCGATTCGGTGAGCAATGCATTCTCTTTGGAAAATCTGCAAAACATCCAGCAGAGCTTGAGCGGAAAGAGCATTTTCGGCATCGACGACTTGGGAACCACCTTCGGGGCAGTGATACCGATTATCGAATCGGTGAAAGGGCTGATTGGACAGATCGTAGACCTCGGAGTGAATCATATTAAGCCGCTGCTGGCTGATATTATGAGCTTCGCTGTAAACGAATTGTTCCCCGCAGTGTCGCCGCTGATAAGCATGATTATCAGTCTGATTGGCACAACCCTAATAAACGCAATCAAGCTCGTCGTCGATGTGATCCATGGACTGTTGCCGGTGATTGAACCTGTTATTCAGGGCATTGTCGGATTGATAAAGGGCATTGTATCGGTGACGATTACGGTTGTGAATGCAATCATCGGCACGCTGAACAAAGTGTCTTTTACGGTGCCTGATTGGGTGCCTGCTCTCGGTGGAAAAAAATTCGGCTTCAACCTGAAAGAAGTTGCAATGCCTGCCTTTGCGAACGGCGGTTTTACTCACGGTGTCAGCATTGCAGGCGAAGCTGGAACAGAGGCGGTTATCAGCTTCAAGCCTAGTGTTCACGATAGCAACGTCGAAAACTGGGTGCGTGCAGGCCGGATGCTGGGAGTGTCTGGCGAGGATGCAACTCGTGCGGCGGGTGTACGGTATTTTGCAAACGGCGGTTTCACCGACGGAAGCAAGGAAAAACTGGACAACCTGATTGATTTCTCCAAAGCATACGGTAAGTACGCACTGCGTTCCAATGGCATCCGAACCACCGGCGACGCTTTGTCGATGCTATGGACGGTCGCCAACAACTCAATGTCTGGTGACGCTTCGCTTGCACTGGCGGCGACCAGCATTGCAGCTGATGTTGCTCCGCTTCTGCTGAACAAGTACCTCGGAAGTGACAGCCCTGTAACCACTGCACTGACCGAAGCAGCCAAAAACTACAACGGCGGCACGGTGCTTTCAAGCTGGCAGGACGGTGTCCTTACAGACACAGGAACGCCGCTTTATGTGCTGCCGCCGAGGGATACCGGGCGCACGCTGTCCGAAATCCCGGTGAGCGCATATCAGAATACACCTGTACCCGGCGGCAACGGCGGAAGCTCTCCGCAGTTTGTATTTGCTCCGAACATCACAATCACTGGTGATGCAGACCGCCAGCAGATTGCTTCGATTATGGAGGACGAGTACGAAAAGTTCAAAGCCTTTATGGACAAATACAACCGAGAAAACAATCGAACCCGGTATGCATAAGGAGGTGGCCTGATGTCTTACACGACAAAGAGCGGTGACACTTGGGATGGTATTGCAAAAACTGTCTACGGTGACGAGTTGAAAGCCGATGTGCTGATGACTGCCAACCGGGAGTATATCGAGGTGTACAAGTTTGATTCCGGGGTGGTGCTTGCCACGCCGGAAGTGGAAGTTAAGGCAAAAACAGACGAAAGTCTGCCGCCTTGGAAAAGGTGAGGTGTGAGGGATGATTACGCCACGTCAAGCGTTCCTGACGCTTGAATATGACGGAAAGGACATTTCAAGCGACATCCGCAAAGATGTGGAAAACTTCACATACACCGATAGCGGTTCGGATTCGAGTGACAGCCTTTCTATTAAGGTAAACGCGATGGATCACAAGTGGATCGATTCGTGGATGCCAGACAAGGAAGCTGTGCTGCACCCGACCCTCTGCACGACAAACTGGATCGTGCAGGGGGATAGAACCGTTTTGGATTGTGGAACGCTGGTAGTTGATGATCTGAGCTTTTCGGCCTGCCCGGATGTTTTGACGATTGGAGCGGTCGCCCGGCCAAACGGGACGAGCTTTCATGAAAAAAACAGAGAGCAGGTTTGGAAGAACACGAGCATCAAACGCATTGCAGAAACCATTGCTGGGCGGTACGGCTTGGAATGCAAGATGGATGCAGAGGATGTCAGCGTCGCTCTGAAAGAACAGGACGATAATGACAGCTCTTTCTTGCAGAAAATTTGCAGCACATACGGGCTGATCCTCAAAACATACCGGAACAAAATCTGGATTTTTGACCGTGAAAAGTACAAGAAAAAGGATTCGGTAGCAACGGTAAAACCGATTGACATTGTGCCCGGCTCGTTGAGCTGGAACACAACGCTGGCAGGAACATACACCGGAGGCGAGTTCACTTATTCCAACCAAAAGAAAAAAGTGAATATCAAGGTGACAATCGGAACGGCAGACCGGATGTTGAAGCTAAACCAGTATGCATCAAGTGAAGCGGACGCAAAACGGCAGCTGCAGGCGGCTATCGACAACAAAAACCATTCGGCTACAACCATTTCCTTTACGACTATGGGAAACCTGACATATTGCGCGACGCAGTGTATTGACGTGGAAGGATATGGGAAAATCGACGGAAAATATTACATGGACAGTGTAGGGCACACCATGAATAAATCCGGCGGTTTTGTGACGAAGGTCTCAGCAAGCAGAGTGGGAGGGTGACACAATGAGCAGCGTCATTCGCATTGGCACAGTGTCCAAAGTGAATTACGAGGATGGCACAATTGAAGTTGCATATGAAGATCGGGACGGTTCTGTGACCGATGAAATCTGTGTGGTTTCAAATGCGCTGTACCGGATGCCGGTTGTCGGTGCTATGGTTTGCGTTCTCCACAATTCCGATAGTCAGGAAATGGGAACGTGCATCGGAACGTTCTGGAATGAGGATAACAAGCCGGTCGGTGGAAAGAAACAACGTTACCGGTATGACTACAACGATAAGAAGGGCAAAGCCTTTGAACAATACGATGGAGATAGCGGAGACTATGAAGAAAAAATCGACGGGAATGCAAAAGAGACCATCGGTAAAAATCTGGACTTCACTGTTGGTGGGGACGTGACCTTCAAGGTCGGGGCTTCGACCGTCAAGGTTTGCCAGAGCGGAACGATTGAAATTACCGGAACGACGGTGAAAATCACAGGAGCAACGGTGAATATTTCGGGCGGCTCTGGCGACTGCAAAATCAATGGCGTAAGCCTTGTGAATCACAAGCACGAACATGACGGGTCGGCAAAAGCTGGCCCGTATACTGTTTCGGGGAATACCGGCGTCCCGGTAAAGTGAGGGGGTGTTCTTTATGGCATGGGGCAGCATCGGTAGCTTTGCTGGACTGGTGTTTACAGTATCAAGTTGGCGAGTTCTTACGCCGGACAACATCAGTGGAAGTACGTCGAGCAACTGGGCGACGCACAGCGTGATCGGCGGAAAAGATAAAAGCGAATATGTAAGTCCCGGCCTGCGAGAGTATCAGTTCAACATTACGCTTAGTTCAAGGCTGGGAGTAAATCCGCGAAAGGTCTTTGACGCCCTAATGGATTTGTGCGAAGCCGGAGCAGTAGACTACTTCATCATCAACAACAGGCCGGTTTCTCAAAATCCGTTTATGCTTGAAAAAGTAGCGGATGAATGGGGCGCGGTACATCGGTTCTGGGGACTGACAAGCGGAAAGCTGACCTTGACGCTAAAGGAGTACACATGAGCGGTGAGCTGGAAAAGCTGATACTGGGCGATATTGATGTAGAGATCAATCCGTCCGAAAGCACAGAAGAACGGGATGTATATAACTGTCTCAAGACGCTTTATGGGAGCCGAGAAGGTGAACAGGCACTTGACCGGGAGTTTGGCCTGAACATGGACTGCTTGAGCCTGCCAGCCGAAGCTGCCGAAGCGAAGCTCACGGCAGAGATCATCCGAAAGACAAAGAAGTACGAACCGAGGGCACAAGTGCTGGAAGTAAGCTATGAAACCAGCCGAAGCCAGCAGGGGAACATTCGACCGAAGGTGGTGATAAACATTGTCTAATATCGCTGAATTTGCCGAAATCCCGGAGTATAGCGTCACAGATAATATGACGCTTGAGGATGTAAATAATCTGGTGACAGAAATTTACACCCGAAATTACAAAGCGGTAAACGGAACAACCCCGCCGTTGCACAGTGCTGACCCAATCACTCTTACGCTGAAAAGTATTTCTGAGCTGTATTACATGGTGCTGCAGGTTGCAGAAAAAAGAACCCGCTGCGCCTTGCTGAAAACAGCAACGGGTGCAGCGCTGGATAATATGGGGCTTCCGTTCGGCGTGAAGCGGAATGAAGCAACCTATGCAACGGTGACAATCCGATTTAATCTTTCGGCTGAACAAAAAACAGTTGTAATGATTCCACAGGGAACCCGCGTCAGAACTGCCGCGGGTATTTATTTTGCCACAGCGGCCTATGCACAGATTGCCATTGGCGAGACCTATGTTGATGTGTTGGCGCAAGCCGAGGTGGTAGGAGCCAGCGGAAACGACGTTCCAATCGGCGTTGTCGATACGCTGGTAGACGCCATTCCTTATGTTGCGGCAGTGGAGAATGTGGATACATCCAGCGGCGGCGCAGACGCGGAAAGCGACGATAGCTTGACCCGGCGGATTTGGCTGTCACCGACAACGTATAGTTGCGCAGGGCCGCGAGACGCCTACGAGTATTGGGCAATGAGCTTCCGCTCTGATGTGGAAAATGCAATTGCAGTCAGTCCACGGAGCCAGCCTTGCACAGTGTATATCTTTTTCATGCTGACGGGCGGAAGGATGCCGAGTGAAAAGGATATGAGCGAAATGCAAGCATATCTGATGAACGAAGCTCGACGCCCCATGACAGATCAGGTGATCTGTAAGGCCCCGGAAGAAGTGGAGTACGGAATTGACTTTACCTATTATATCGGAGCGGGCAACGCGAAGGGCGCAAGTATTGTTCAGGAAAACGTTACAAAAGCTGTTGAGGAATTTCAGCAGTGGCAGCGCTCCATCGGGAGAGACATTAGCCCGATGGAATTGATTTATCGCTTGCGTGTCGCTGGCGTAAAACGATTAGAGCTTAGACAACCGGTTTACATGGTAGTCGAAGGCGGTTCGGATTTGGAAAAAGCAACAGTGCAAATCCCAAAACTGAGCGGAACCCCGACGATCATCTACGGAGGTGTCGAGGATGATTAAGCTGCAGGACGCGAGAATTGCAGATGGACTGCCGCGGGTCGTTGCTGAACAGCCGTGGGCAAAGGTGCTGTCTGCAGTATACGGGGAACTTCAAGGCCGGATGCTGGAATATCTGGCAACGGGCATGACGTTCTCGGATGTGGATAACTGTAGCGAGGGAATGCTGGATCAAATGGCAATCTATCTCAAAATCGAATGGTACGATTCTGCCGCCGATATTGAGACGAAGCGTAAGCTCGTAAGAACCGCAATTGAAATCCAGCGTTATGCAGGAACGGTAAAGGCTGTTCGTGAACAGGTGGAGACAATTTACAAAAAAGCCAGAATTGAGGAATGGTTCTCGTATGGGGGGACACCGGGATTCTGGAAACTGTATGTTGACATCACCGACGATCAGGAAACATATCACACCGCAGCAGAAATGGAAAAGCTGCTGGGCTACACAAAACGCTGCACTGCTCACCTTGAGCACATCATCTACACCATCGAACCGCATGAAAGATCGCCCGCCTACATCGCCGCCGTCCCCTGCGGCATGGCGACATCCTGCACCGTAAAGGTCCCCGGTAGGATCAAGCCGCGGGAAGTTGGCGCAAAGGCGTATGTTGCCGGTGCGGTCGGAAGATCGAAAATGCAGGTTGCCGTGGCGCTGCCCGGTGCCGTTGAAGCAAAGGCAGTGAAAGCACGAGCCTTTACGGCGGGCACTGTTGAGCGGTCGCACACGGCGATAAACATTGTTATTGGAGGACAGACAACGTGAGTTGGGAAAAATCTAACTACACCGCCGCCGGTGCCGCCCTGCTGTCGGAATCTCTCTCCGGTGGTGCGCTGGTAATCACCCGCGCTGTGAGCGGCACCGGCACGGCAGACGCAGACCTTTCGGAGGAAACCGGGGTAAGCGGCGAAACACATGACCTGAAATTGCTGGACATCGAAACTGTTGAAAGCAACGGCGAAACTGCCCGGCGGGTAAAAATCCAGATCACCGGTGCAGATGAAACCTACATCATGCATCAGGTGGGCGTTTACGGCAGACTGAACGACGATGCCGAAACACTCCTGTTCATTATGCAGGATGAGCGCGGCGTGGAAGTTCCGTCTACAAAAGTGAACGGTGATTTTGAAATTGAGTTGTCAGCGTTGCTTGCTGTGTCGAACAAGGCCAATATCAGCATCACCGTAGACCCGCAGATGCAGGCTCTCGCAAAGATGGTCAGGGCAGAGGTCGAGAAGCACAACAAAGACGCTTCCGCCCATACCGAGGCCATCACCGCCGCCGTCGGCAACGCCATGGAATCCCTCAAGGAATCTGGGGACGTTGTAAGCGAAGAACAGGTCAAAGCTCTTATTCAGGAGCAGGGCAGCTCTGGCGGGGCTGCCATCATCAAGGACATCACGATCCCCGCAGACGGTTGGGACTGGCAGCGGGAATCTGATGACGAGGAAATGCTGGGGATGGATGACTTCCGGTACGTTGTCAATGTCACAGTTGACGGCGTAACGGAGGATATGTTCCCCAGTGTTGCCTTACATAAAGCGGCCCTTGAGGTCGCAAAGCGTGCCGGGCTTTGTCCGACGGTGCAGGCTCTCGCCGGTGTCCTGCGCTTTTGGGCAAGGAACATCCCGACGGAGGATATGTCCGCCACGGTGGCGCTGTTTGCACCGGGAGGCACAACGGGCGGCGGTTCCGCCTATGTGCTGCCCGTTGCAACGGCGACCCGGCTCGGCGGCGTGAAGATTGGTTCCGGTATTTCCGTGACGGCAGACGGAACAGTCACCGTATCGACCAGCGGCATCACCCCGGAGGAAGTCGTATCTGCGGCGGACACGGATAAGATGCTGGACGAAATCTTCCCCGCAGAAAGTTGAACGAATCACCGGCATAACAGGAGGCTTATATGGCAGACAACAAGTTTGTAACCCTCGAAGCTCTCAAATCCACTACGGTGCGCTTGCAGCAGGAGTGGCTCAAGTCCATCTCCAAGGCTGGTCATGCCCGCTTTGAGGTGGCGGAAGCCATCCCTGACGCATCCGCAGCGCAGGAAAACATCATGTATCTTGTCATGAACGACAAGACGCAGCACTACGACATCTACGCAAAGGTCAATGATAAGGTCGTCCTGCTGGACGATACCACTGTTGACCTGTCCGGCTATGCTACCAAGGAACAGCTGGAAGCTGTTTCCGGCGGGCTTGGCGGTGCAGTCTATGCGGCGACCAAGGCCGATCTGTCCGCATCGGACGACAGCGTAATTTCTGGTTACTTCACACAGCATACGGGCGCAAAGCCCAAGAAGGGCGATGTCTTTGTCGTGACCACCACCGTGGACGGTTCCACCTATGAGCAGTCCGCCTATTTCTATGACGGTTCTGCATGGGTGGCCATGACCGGTTCCGTGGATGCCGATAAGGTCATCCTGCGGGAGAACATCACGTTGGCCGGTGGCTATACGCAGGTCGGCAACCTGACCAAGAGCCAGAACGGAACGGCAACCTTCCAGACGAAGGGCAAGTCCGTCGCCGACATCCTGACTGAGATTTTCAGCAAGCGTCTTCAGCCCACCATCACGGCGCAGCCCTCCGTCACTGGCTTTGCTTTGAACGGAGCGAAGGCTGTCGAAGCTGGTACTCAGATCGCTGCTGCGTCTTATGGCACTGCTGAACTGAACCCCGGTTCCTACAAGTACGGTCCTGACACCGCAGTTGTAGCTTCCGGCTGGAAGGTTGAGCGCATCACCGACAAGGCGACGACCGAGGTCGCAAATGCTGAGACCGCTTCTCTGGCTGCTGGTTCCGACAACAACGGCGGCGCTGGTTTCGTCATCGGTGATGCTGGCGGTGACGCTGTGGCAAGCCTGAAGTACAAGGCCACTGCGACGCACGGCGCAGGTGTTACCGCAAAGGACAACCTCGGCTCCGACTCCAACCCCGCTGTGGCTATCGCAGCAGGCACGAAGTCGAAGGAGACCGCTGCATACACGCCGTTCCGAAATTACTTCTACGGTGCCACCGCCGAGAAGCCCACGCTGAACAGCGACTACATCCGCAGTCTGACTAAGAGCGGCAAGGCGTATGCCGCTGGTACGCTGACCATCAACGTCCCCGTCGGTGCGCAGCGTGTGGCAATCGCCTGCATTGCGACTGCAAAGGGCGTCACCAAGGTCATCAACGAGACCGCCATGAACGCAGATGTCACCAGCACCTTTGTCAAGTCCACTGTTCCCGTTGAGGGTTCGAACGGCTATTCCGCCAAGACCTACAATGTGTGGATCTTTGAGCCTGCTGTTGCCTATGGCAACGCCGCAGTGCTGAAGGTCACGCTGGGTTAAAGGAGGGCTGAACAATGGCTGTGAACAATACCGCAAAGAAGTATTCCGACATGGAGTTCCCGCTGGCTATGAAGCGGCAGGATGCTTTCGCACTGGATGAGACCGCCGTGTGGCCGTCCATGGAAACCGCGCAGGCATACGCAAAGACCAATCCCACTGCCTACATCGGCCAGCTGCTTTCCGTCATCGTTGACGGTGTAGCTACCCCGTATGTGATCCAGAACGCCGCAGGCGACCTTGCCCCGCTGGGAGCTGCCGCCGTGACCATTGCTTCGGATGCTGAAGCCAATGAAGCAATCACTGAGGTTTTTGGTGAGTAAGAACCCGTGACCGACCGGCTGCCCGGAAAGGCTGGACAGCCGGATATTTTATAAGATAAGAAAGAAAAAGAGGTATTTTATTATGGCTTACAATGCAAACGCTCTCGTCCGTCTGTCCGCTCTGAAGAATCTGGCCGCAAAGACCAAGGCTGAGATCGACAACATCAACACCGACGTTTCCAAGGCTATTAAGTCTCTGGGCGTTGACGGCAATACCGTGAGCTTCTACACCTCTACCGACAAGAGCGGCACTGCTGCTTTCTCCGTTGACTTCCCCTCTGAGCTGTTCCTCGACCAGACCAAGACCACCTTCGTGGCCAAGTTCAAGTTCGATGCTGCGACCTACCCCGGCGCTACCGACCCCAAGCTGGACGGCAAGCCCGTCATGGTGCTGGCCGTCAAGGGCGAGAATCCTGACTCCTGCACCTACTCTTTCCTGAGCATGGCTGCGCTGGTGGATACCTACAAGGCTAAGGCCGTCGGCAAGGATGCTTCCACCACCGTTACCATCGCTGGCTATGAGGTGGATGTCAAGGTCAATGTTTCCG
>ENA-UONW01004186-UONW01004186.1-human-gut-metagenome-genome-assembly--contig:-CS52-NODE-4186-length-10780-cov-18.388625_pt1 | contig 10780 bp, 6 predicted proteins | sample MGYA00242463_ERZ724010 | MGnify/ENA metagenome assembly ERZ724010 | reverse complement strand
GTCTGGGCGGCCCGCATGGTGCGGGTGGCCGTAAAGCCCAGACGGCGGGATGCCTCCTGCTGCAGGGTACTGGTGATGAAGGCCGGGGTGGGCTGCTTCGCGCGCTTGCCCTTTTTCAGTTCGCCCACGGTGTACTCGGCCCCCTCGAGGCCCTTTTCGATGGCGCGGGCCTCGGCCTCAGAGTGCGGCAGGAGCTTTTTTCCCTTGTCGTCGGAGGCCAGACGGGCCGTAAAGCTCTTCCGGCCCACACCCAGAGTAGCGTCCACGTTCCAGTATTCCTCGGGCTTAAAGGCTTCGATCTCCTTCTCGCGGTCGTCGATGATGCGGACGGCTACGCTCTGGACGCGGCCCGCCGACAGGCCGCGCCGGACTTTCCGCCACAGGAAGGGGCTCAACTTATAGCCCACCAGACGATCCAGCACACGGCGGGCCTGCTGGGCGTTGAAGAGGTCTTCGTTGATGGCGCGGGGGTGGGCCATACCCTCCTTCACGCCCTTCTTGGTGATCTCATCGAAGGTCACGCGGTTGGGCTCGTGGGGGTCGAGGCCCAGGATGTTGGCCAAATGCCAGCTGATGGCTTCGCCTTCACGGTCCGGGTCGGTCGCCAGCAGCACACCGTCGGAGTGTTTGGCCTTGCTCTTCAGCTCTTTGATGAGCTTTTCCTTGCCTTTGATGCTGATGTATTGCGGCGCATAGTCATGCTCGATGTCGATGCCCAGCTGGGAGGCGGGCAGATCGCGGATGTGGCCCATGCTGGCCGTAACTTCGTAGTCTTTGCCCAGATATTTGCCGATGGTCTTCGCCTTGGCAGGCGACTCCACGATGACGAGTTTTGCCATTACGTTCTTCTCCTATATATAAATCCTCATCAGCCGCTGTGCTCAGGGAAAAGGCGAAGCCCGCCATTTTCCCTAGAAACACCCGTGTGCCGGACTGCCAAGGGCTCCCCTAGATAGGGGAGCTGTCGCGTCAGCGACTGAGAGGTTTATTCTTCTTAACTTGCGCTTCCTCCGCGCAGAATATACCGTTTGCCCGGCAGACAGCTCACCCGGCCCGCAAGCTCGAGCTTCATCAGGACGCCCAGCAGCGCCGCCGTGGGCAGGCCGCTCTTGACGCCCAGCTCCTCCACGCCCTGCGCCTTTGCGCCGAGACAGGAGAGCACCAGCCGCTCATTTTCACTCAGGGGCCGGGGCGTCTCCCGGGGTGCCGGGGCCGGTCTTGCGGTCTGCAGCCCCAGTGTACCAAATAAATCCGCCGCTGTACAGACCGCTTTTGCGCGTCCGTCCCGCAGAAGGGCATTCGTCCCCGCCGAGGCGGGCGAAAAAATGCTGCCCGGCACGGCGAACACCGGCTTACCGTACCGCTCTGCGTGGCCCACGGTGGACATGGTGCCGCTCTTTTCCTTGGCCTCCACCACCACCAGCGCCCCGGAGAGGGCCGCGATGAGGCGGTTGCGCTGCAAAAATCCCACGGCACCCACCGGCTCACTTTCGGGCGGGTACTCGCTGATGACGCAGCCCCGCCTCTCGATGGCCCGGCGGAGTTCCCGGTTGGCGGCGGGGTAGGTCCGGTCGATGGGGACGCCCATCACCGCGATGGTGGGACAGTTCTCCCCTACCGCCGCCCGATGTCCGGCGCTGTCCAGTCCGTCGGCCAGACCGCTCACGATGATGGCCCCCGCCCGGGCGAGGCCCCGCCCGATGTCCTCTGCGGCCCGCAGACCGTATTCGGTGGGCTTCCGGGTCCCCACCATTCCCACGGCGGCAGGCTCATTGAGCCAGCGGGGGTCGCCGGTGCAGTAGAGCACCAGTGGCATATCGGAGATGCGGGAGAAGGCCAGCGGATAGTCCGGGTCGTCATAGGGCAGGATGCGGATGCGCCGGGCCGCGCACCGCCGCGCAAAGGCCCGGTAGTGCTCGGGTGTGTTATCCGGCAGGCAGGCGCGCTGAACGGCGGCAGGTCCGGCAGCGGCGGCGAAGGCATCGGTGTCTCGGGCCTCCCATGCCTCCTGCGCCCCGCCGAAGGCGTCCAGCACGGCTCCGGACCGCTGACTGCCCGCGCCCAGCGTCCCCGCCAGCCAGAGCCAGCACAGGAGCGGGTCGGGGGCCGGGTCGGGCGGGGAAAGGGGCAGCGGGCCCACCCCCGCCCGCGGCACGGGCGCTCCGCCCGGGCATGGCCGAGCCGGCTGCTGCCCGCGATGCCGGCGTTCAGGCTCTCGACCCTGTCGGTCATGGGGATGCGGACAGTGCCGGTGCAGGCGGCGATGGTCTTATCGGTGAGGCCCTGACCCTCGCTGCCGATGACGACGCAGACGCCGTCCGGGTAGCTGGACGCCGCCGCACTCAGGGGCTGGGACTGGTAGAGGGCGGCGGCAAGGCAGGTGATGCTCTTCTCCCGCAGCAGGGCGATGGCCTCGGGCATCTTCCCCGCCTCGATGACGGGGATGCGCACCGCTGCGCCCATGGAGGCCCGAAGGGTCTTGGGCGCAAAGACGCTGGCGCAGCCGTCGCTGAGCAGCACGCCGTCAAAGCCGAAGGCCGCCGCAGAGCGGAGCAGCGTTCCCACGTTGCCGGGGTCCTGCACCCGCTCGAGGGCGAGGTAGCGCCCGCCGGTCTTCACCTCTTCTAAGGTATGCACCGGGGTGCGGAAGACGCCGAACACGCCCTGATGGGTCCCCACGTCGGCCAGCTTATCGGCCACATGGTCTTCCACAAGGTAGTGTTCGCCCGGCAATTCCGAAAGCTCCGGGCATTTTTCCAGCGCCGACTCGGTGCAGAAGAGGGTCTCCAGCTCTGCGCCCCGGCAAAGCTCGGGGCAGAGCTTCCGCCCCTCGGCCAGAAAGCAGCCCTCGGCCCGGCGGAACGCCCCGCTGGACGCCAGACGGCAGGCGTATTTGACTTTTGCGTTTTCCCGGCTGGTGATCTTCTCCATCCGTCTTTCCTCCAACTACCAAAACATACAAAAAGGACGCCCGCGTATTTGATACGCGCGGGCGTCTTTTTTAAGGTCTATTAGGCGTTCTTCACGGTCTCGACCAGAGCTGCGAAGCTCTTGGGATCGTTGATGGCCATCTCGCTGAGCATCTTGCGGTTCAGCTCGATGCCAGCCTTCTTCAGGCCAGCCATGAAGCTGGAGTAGTTCATGCCCAGAGGACGGACAGCGTTGTTGATGCGGCAGATCCACAGGTTGCGGAACTGGCGCTTCTTCATGCGGCGGCCAGCCAGAGCGTAGTTGCCGCTCTTCATGACCTGCTGCTTGGCCATCTTAAAGTGCTTGCTCTTGCAGCCGTAGAAGCCCTTGGCCAGCTTCAGCATCTTCTTACGACGTTTGTGAGTCATGGTTGCGCCCTTGATACGTGCCATTTTTTATATCTCCTTTAGTTGTCTCAATAGAATGTGTTTGCCTGCGGCTCGCTCTTAGGCGTAGGGCAGCATGCTCTTGATGGTAGCTGCGTTGGTCTTATCAACGTAGCTGGGCTGACGGTAGCCACGGGTCAGCTTGGTGGTCTTCTTGGTCAGGATGTGGCTGCGGAATGCGTGGCCGCGCTTGATCTTGCCGTTCTTGGTCAGCTTAAAGCGCTTCTTAGCGCCGGAGTGCGTCTTCAGTTTCATCTTAGCCATTTTAGTTTCCTCCTAAAATTAGTCCTTATTGGGTTTCGGGATCAGCAGAATGGACATCGTGCGGCCCTCAAGCACCGGCGGCTTATCCATGCTTGCCTGGGGCAGAGTCTCGGCAAAGCGTTTCAGCACGTCAGCACCCAGAGCGCTGTGCGCCATCTCACGGCCGCGGAAGCGGATCGAAGCCTTCACCTTGTGGCCGGCTGCCAGGAACTTGGCGGTCTGGTTCACTTTGGTGTTGAAGTCGTTGGTGTCAATGTTGAGCGAGAGGCGGGTCTCCTTGACTTCGACCACCTTCTGGTTCTTCTTGGCTTCCTTCTCCTTCTTCTGCTGTTCAAAGCGGTACTTGCCGTAATCCAGCACCTTGCACACAGGCGGGACAGCCTGCGGGGCGATCTTGACCAGATCAAGTCCGGCGTCCTCAGCAGCGCGCATGGCCACCTGAATGCTGACCACGCCCTTCTGCTCGCCGTCGGCTCCGATCAGGCGAACCTCACGGTCACGGATCTGACCGTTGATCTCCAGTTCCTTCGACTTTCCAGCGGTAGCGATAATGAATGCACCTCCAAACAATAGTCCATAGTGTTGCGTTTTTTGGCATAGAAAACGCGGCCGCCCCAGTTTCGGGACAGCCGCGCAAAATTCACTCAAAAGCGCGATTCGGTCTTCAAGACGAATCGGTTCAGGGTATAGCCCGGGGATCCTTACCCCTCAAGGCGAGCGCGGCACAGGCCGTAGCTGCTTTCTTTACTCGGATATTCTACCACACCCCGGGGAGGCTGTCAAGCATTTTTATGCGGGAATTTGAAATTTTATGTTTGCTTTTCCGTTGCACCTTAAAACCTTGCCTCTTTGCCAGAGGCTCCCCTACTAGGGGAGCTGTCTGCGAAGCAGACTGAGAGGTTGGACGAAGGACAGCCTGCCCGCAGGCCACCGCCAGATCCAACCTCTCCGTCATCGCTTACGCGATGTCACCTCCCCTATCGAGGGGAGGCCTTGGCATTCCGCAAGGTTTTGTCTTCTTATTATACCTGTATCAATTCTCCTAGCTCCAGCGAATATATCCCTTTATAAGTCACCCGCCGGGGGGCGAAGCGCTTCTCAATGGCCTTGGCATAGAGCTCCAGCTGAGCGCGGTAGGCGCGGACGAAGTCGGCAGGAGTCTTGCGGCGGTCCGTCTTGTAGTCCAGAAGCTCGAGGTGGTCGGGGTAGATGAGGACGATGTCCGCGATGCCCTGCACCAGCACCTCGGCGTCGGCGGCAGGGCCGTCGGGCAGGGCGCGGCCCTGGGCAGCCATGACCTCGGCGGCAGGCAGCGACGTGATAAAAGCCAGCTCCCGCAGCACATCCTCTGCCCCGCAGATGCGGCGGAACGCCTCGCTGCGCACAAAGCGGAGTATCTTATAGACATCCAGCTTCCCGGCAATGGCGGGGGGCGTGAGCTGCGCCGCCGCCTGACGCTCCCGCTCGGCGCGGACGGCATCCAGAACGGCGTCGTCCTCTGCGTCCCGCACAGCGGCCAGCGCCCCGAAGTCGGCGTGCTCGAGGAAGGCATGGAGAGCCGTACCCATCTCGGCGGCGGTGAGGCCGTCCTTCGAGAGGAAGCCCGGGCGCTCAAGGGTGGTCTGCTCAGCAGCGTGGACGAGGCTGGTCACGCTGACCTTGGCCGGGATGTCTGCCAGCGCTGCCGCCGGATACCGCCAGCCGAAGCCCTGCCGCAGCGTCTCCACAAGGGCCGGGTCGGCCTCGGGCCGGGGCGGCTCTTCCGCCTCGGCGGGGGCTTCTTCGGGCGGGAGGACATCGGCCTGCACTGTGAGGGCGATGGTGCTTCTGGTGTCCGCAAAGGGCAGCTCGAGGTTCCCCGCCAGACGGCGGAGAGGCCCGCCGTTGGGGTGGACGAGGAGCGCCGCCCGCAGCCAGTCGGCGAAGCTGCCCGCCTGAGCGTTCAGGGTCTCCCCCGCCCCGGCGGCGAGGAAGGCGGCGGCTTTGGCGAAGGGGTTGGACGTCCGGCCGATGCCCAGCGGGACCGTCAAGATCAGCTTATCCTGCGCCCGGGTGAGGGCCACATACAAAAGCCGCATCTGCTCGCTCCGCATCTCGGCGGCATAGACCGTGGAGAGGGCGGTGTAGGCCGCCGTCTTATAGGCTCCCTCGCCGCCCTCGGGACGGAGACGGAGACCCGCGCCGCAGACGCGGTGGAGCAGGACGGGCTGGCGGGTGTCGGCGGCGTTGAACTGCCGGGCCGTGTCAGCCACGAACACCACTGGGAACTGCAAGCCCTTGGAGCGGTGGATGGTCATGATAGTAACGCAGCCGGGCCGCGCCCCGCCGGGGGCAGTCTCCTGCCCGGTGGAGCCCGCCAGCGTGGCCGCGTCGATGGCACGGACGAGGGCCGAGATGCCGCCCGCGCCCGCCCCGGCGCAGAAGGAGGCGAAGCGCCGCGCGTCCTCCCGGCGGCGCTGGCCGTTCTCCATGGCACCGAGGGCGGCGAGGTAGCCGGTGGAAACAAAAATTTCTTCCAGCAATTCCTCCACCGGCACGCTCCGGGCCATCCGGCGCAGGGCCGTCAGACGCTGGTAGAACGCCTGCACCCGGCGGGTGAAGTCATCCTCCGCCCCGCTCTGGACGGCCTGTAAAACTGCGCCGTAGAGGCTGATGCGGGTGTGCTTATCGGGTGTCTGCGCCCCGGCCCGGAGACGGACGAGGTCGTCGTCCGTAAAGCCGAACATCGGCCCCAGCATGGCGGCAGCGAGATAGATGTCCTGCGCGGGGTTGTCGATGACCCGCAGCAGGGCGATGAGGGGGCGGATGTGGGGCGCGTCCAGCAGGTTCTCCCGGGCGTCGGCGTAGACCGGGATGCCTCGGGCCGTCAGGGCCTCGGCATAGGCCGGGAAGTCGCCTCTCGCCGCCAGCAGGACACAGCAGTCCTCGTACTGCACCGGGCGGGTGGTGCCGCCGTCCCGCACCGGCTCGCCGGAGGCCACCATCGCCTCGATGCGGCCGGCGATATACTGTGCATCCGTCTCGGCGGCATCGTCGGGCAGGAAGTGGGCCTCCACACTGCCCTCGTACGCGCCGGGTGCGCCGCAGACGAGGCGCTGTCCGTCGCCGTAGGCCGTGTCGCCCAGAGCAGGCGTCATGAGCTGTTCGAAGATAAAGTTGATGCCCGCCACCACCTGCGGGGCAGAGCGGAAGTTGGCGTCCAGCGCCAGCATGGCGTTCTCGCCGGGCCTGCCGTCTTCGGGCCGGGGGCGGGCCTCGCCGCCGGGCAGGAGGGGCCAGCTCTCCAGCTTTTCCCGGAAGATGCTGGGGTCCGCCTGACGGAAGCGGTAGATGCTCTGCTTTAAGTCGCCCACGAGGAAGAGGTCATCCCCTGCCGGGCTGGCCAGACAGCGGTAAAGGGCGTCCTGCAGGGCATTCGTGTCCTGATACTCATCCACCATGACGGCGGCGTAGCCCTGCCGGATGCCCTGACACAGCTCGGTGGGCTGGCCGTCGGCGTCCCGCAGGAGCCGCAGGGCCAGATGCTCGAAATCGCTGAATTCCAGCAATCTCCTCTCCCGCTTCCGGGCCGCAAAGCGGGCGTCAAAGTCCCGCACGGCGGCAAAGAGGGCGCGGAGGCAGGGTTCGGCGGCTTTCCGGTCAAGCTCGGCTTCGTCGAGGCTGCAACTGATGAGGTCTTCGATTTTCTCAAAGAGCTTTGCGGCCTCGTCAGCCCGGGTCTTGACGGCGTCCTTGTGCTCACCGGTGAGCCGCTTTTTCATATTTTTGAGGCCGGGGGCCTGTTCCATGCCGAGGACGTAGGGCGTCAGTCCGTCGTAGAGGGGCGTCCATTCCCCCGCCCCGGCCAGACGCTCCACCTCGCCCAGCAGGGCGGCGGAGTTTTCCAGCCGCTCGAGGGGTTCGGCGAACTTCTCGTTCACTGCCGCCACAGCCTTTTCCTTGGCGGCAGGGGTCTTCTTGCTGGCCTCAGCGTCGGCCTGAGCTGTCACGAAGTCCTCCCTGCAGTCGTTCAGCGCGGCGCAGAGCAGCTCCTTCGCAGCCCGGGCAGAGCGGGCGGCCTCCTGCATCAGAATATCATGCCAGCAGGTGCGGGCAAAGCCGTTCTCATCCTGCCACGGGGCCAGCATCTCGTCCAGCTTTTTATCGTAGTCCGGCAGGGCACGGAGGAAGTCATAGACCTGCAAAACAGCCTCCCCCGCCGCCTTGTCGGTGCGGCCCTTGCCGTAGAGGTCGGCGAAGGCGCAGAAGTCCGCATCCTGATAGGCCGCTTCCAGCGTCTCGGAGAGGGCCGCGTTCCGCAGCATCTCCACGCTGCCAGGGTCGGCAGGGGTGAAGTCCGGCGGGATGTCCAGCGCCTGAAAGTGCTTGTGGAGCAGGTCGAGGCAGAAGGCGTCGATGGTGCAGATGGGGGCTCTCTGCAACAGCATCCGCTGGCGGCGGAGGGCCGTGTTGCCCGGCTCTGCCTGACTGCGGCGGAGCAGCGCCTGCCCGATGCGGGCGCGGAGCTCTGCGGCGGCGGCGTTGGTGAAGGTGACGATGAGGAGCCGGTCGGCGTCCACGGGATGTTCCGGGTCGGTGATGAGCCGGACGGCCCGCTCCGTCAGCACGGCGGTCTTGCCGCTGCCGGCGGCGGCGCTCACCAGCAGCGCACCGCCCCGGTCGTCGATGGCGGCACGCTGGGCCGGGGTCCATTTTGTCTCGCTCACTGGTCTTCCTCCTTTTTCTCTTCCGGTTCAAAAGGCTTTGCAGGGGCGTCCAGCGCCCGCTCTCCGATGCCGTCCTCATGGCAGCAGATGAAGCCGTAGTCACACCACCGGCAGGGGCTGCGGCCCGTGACCAGCGGCTCGGCGGCGATGCAGCCGCCGTAGAGCTGTTCGCCCATCTGGGTCACAAGGTCGTCCAGATGGAGCTGGATGCGGGAGAGCTTGGCCTTGTCGGCACGTTTCTCTTTCTGGTAAGGGCTGGGTACACCGTTGCGGAAGCTGAAGGGCAGATACCGCCCCGTCTCCTCGGCGTCCATGGCGTCGAAGACCTTCTGCTCGTCCCGGACGAGGCCGTCCAGCTTATATTCCATGCTCTGAGCGGCCTTTCCCCGGGTGGTCGTCTCGGGGGCCGGGTCGGCCAGCAGGTACAGCACACCCGCAGGTTCTGCCCCGGTGAATCGTCCGTCGGCGTCCCGGGTCAGGCTGAACAGGTAGAGCAGCATCTGACAGTCGAGGCCGCAGTAGACTTCCCGCAGGTCGAGCTTTTTCGTGCCGGTCTTATAGTCCACCACCCGCACCCAGCGGGTGCCGTCGTCCTCGATCCACTCGTCGGCGCGGTCCACAGTGCCGATAAGCTGCACCGTCCGGCCATCCGAGAGGCGGTAGGTCTGGCCCCGCACGGCGTCCTCGCCGGGGCCGATCTTCAGCTCACAGGCCACCGGTTTGAAGCTGGACTGGCGCTGTTCATCCCGCAGGTAGCAAAGCAGGCCCGTCATGCTCTTTTTGAGGCGGGAGAGCAGATAGGTGAAGCGGGCCGTGTCCTCGGGGAGGTAGCGCTTTGCGTACTCATCTACGAGAAGCCCGGCCAGCGCCGCCATGGCCTCGTCGTCGAGGTCGAGGAAGGGCTGTAAGCCAGCGCAGGGGTTGTCAGGGCCGGGGTGGGGGTCGAGGGCCATCTGGAGCACCCAGTGCATGAGGGTGCCGCTCTGGTCGGCGGAGAGCTCGGCCCGCTTCCGGGGTCGCAGACCCAGCACGTACTGCAGGAAATAGCCGTACCGGCAGGTGTAGTATTTTTCGAGCTGACTGGGCGAGATGCGGAGCCGCCGGCCCAGCAGCGTTTCCAGTGCCTCGAGGTCACTGACCTGACGGGGGCTGCGGCCCGCCATCCGGCGCAGGAGGGCGAGGCCCTCGGGTTCTGCCCCGCCGGGGACATGAAGGGCCTCGGTGAGGCTGGCGCGTTCGGTCTCCGTCAGGGGCCAGCCGCCGCCCAGCACGTCGAGGCCGTCGGCGGCAGTGGCGGCAAGGTCGGTCAGGTCGAGTTCCGGCGCACCCGGTCTCAGCACGTCCACGATGGGCTCGAGGGCGGCGCAGAGGGTCTGGCCCTGCCCCTTCGGCCAGCTGAGCCAGAGGCCTCTGGCCGGGGCGGTGAGGGCCTTATAAAAGCAGACCTGTTCCCGCACCACCCGGTTCTCGAAGCAGTCCGGAAGCTCGATCTCCTGCGCCATCAGGGCGTCGCGGTCGGCGTGGGTCAGCAGGCCCGTCTCGCCGGGCGCGGCGGGGAATTCGCCCTCGGAGAGGCCCAGCACAAAGACATAGTCCGGTGCGTCAAGGCGCATCTTGCCTGCGCTGGCCAGCACCACGGCGTCCAGCGTCTGGGGGATGTGGCCGAGGTCGGACGAGCGCAGCAGCAGCCCGAACAGCTCTTCGTACTCGGGGATGGTGACGCTCTGGCCACCCAGCAGGCCTGCCATCTCGTCCAGCAGTGCCATGACCACGTTCCACTCCCGGGCGGCTTCCTCGGCGGCGGGGATGCCCCGCTCGGCCCGGATGGCCTCCACCTGCGCGGCCTGAGCGTCCTCCGCGCCCAGCTCCTTCAGGCAGAAGTAAAGGGCACGGCTCATCTGCTCGGCGTTGGCAGAGCGGAGCTTCGCGCGCAGGCCGTCGGCGGCGGTGACGAGAAGGGCGCGGGCCTTTTCGGCCCGGGCAAGGTTTTCTCTGTCCTCGTCGGTGGGCTCCACATCGCCGAAGCCCCGGGGGTTCTTCTCGAAGGGCGCGCGCCACGCCGCCGCATTCGGCGACCAGGTGTAGGCGTAGTTCTCAAGGGCGCAGACCTCTTCCTCGGTGAGGGCGCAGAGGCCGGTCTTGGCCAGGGTGGTGAGCTGTTCCGTCAGCTCCGCACCCCGGGCAATGGCCAGCAGACACCGCACCGCCGTGGCCGGGGCGCTGAACTCGGGCGTCGTCGGCTCGTCGCAGTAGAGGGGGATGTCCGCCATCCGGAACTCGTACTTCACGGCGGCGCGGTATTTCGAGATGTCGCGGCAGACCACCGCCACCTTCCCGCAGCGGACGCCCTGCCGCATGAGGCGGCGGATAGTGGCAGCGGCGGCGCGGGCTTCTTCCTCCCGGCTGGGGGCGGCGAATAATTTTATTTCCGGACAGGCCGGAGGCGGGTCACAC
>ENA-UONW01004176-UONW01004176.1-human-gut-metagenome-genome-assembly--contig:-CS52-NODE-4176-length-10816-cov-3.399870_pt1 | contig 10816 bp, 7 predicted proteins | sample MGYA00242463_ERZ724010 | MGnify/ENA metagenome assembly ERZ724010 | reverse complement strand
GGGATTTTCATTTACGGACGAAGTACTTGAAAATGGCGACATTTATCAGACACAGTACGTTGTCTGGAGCAATTTTTCACTGCCGTCCGAAAAAGAAAATCTGGAAAGTTATCAGTTGGCAGCGCATGTACAGCAGATGCTTGGCATGTCGGAAGGTTATCTGACAAAGTTTCATCAGAAACGTAAGGACACGCCGGACTATTTAAAAGATTTAAAGATTCTTGAATACGACATTTTATATGGAAACTGTGATTTATATGGCGGGGAAAATCCATTTCAGGCAACCAATCTGATTATGGGACAAAATGATATTACAATCACCAATGCATATAATTACAAGGATTATGTATGCGTGGAAGGCAGTAATTTTAATGATTACAGTGTGGTCTATATTAATGACAAAGCCTATCCGACAGAGATTATCAACAGCCATCTGCTGCGGGTGGAAAAAGCACAGGTTACAGCCGGAAATATCGTGTCGGTAGTTCAGCAGGGCGATGATAAAATTGAGCTTAGCCGTGTGTATTTACAGGTTGGGGAGTCCGAAAACAAATAGTGAGATTTCATTGACAACAATTGCCGCAAATGCTAAGATAAAGAAGGTGTTTGGCACCATATATTTTTTTGGAGGTACTTGAAATGAAAGGTACAGTAAAGTGGTTTAATAACCAAAAGGGCTATGGCTTTATCAGCGATGAAGAAGGCAAGGATGTGTTCGTACATTACTCAGGTCTGAACATGAGCGGATTCAAGTCATTAGACGAAGGCGCAGAAGTAGAGTTTGACGTAACAGAAGGCGCTAAAGGTCCTCAGGCTATTAATGTAACAAAATTATAATCCAAATGGTTTACAGTGTGCCTTTTTAAATATACATTTCGTTATTAAAAAAGATATATTGTTATGCAATTAAGATTATGAGAGGAGCAGCCGCAGCTATGTGGCTGCTCTTTTCGTCTGTACAGAACAAACTTTAATAGATATTTTATTGGCTTTTACAGACAGAAATGATATGATTAAGAAAGATAAAAAGCCGTGGCAGATGGAAACGGCGGAATGGAGATTTTATGGAAACAATTGATTTGACACAGACCCTGCCGGCAGGAACGTCATCCATGCTCTCGGCGGGTGGAATTCTTATGCTTTCGGCAATTATTGTACTTGTAGTTGTCATTATGAAAAGATGGAAAGCAAGAGTTATGCCGGGGATTTTAGGTGTGATTGCCTATGCCGTTTTTGTATTTATTTTTGCCAATCTGGCAACATCGGCGCTGGCACTGATACCGAGTATAGACAATACTTTTTATAACAACCCGGCAACGTATAATATTGTATATGCGCTGTTTGCGACAGCCGGATTTACAGCAGCAAGAGTTGTTACCGGCTATATGTTAAATGAACGTTTTGAGCGTAAAGGCGATGTCTATCTTGCGGGAATCGGTCTTTCAATCGGCGACAGCCTTTTATACGGTATGACAGCGATTTCCTACATTACGTGGTGTACCGCAATCCAGGCAGGACAGGCACAGGATATGCTGGCACAGCTGGCGGCGGAAGAGGTGACAACAACCTATGAAACGGTTTCGGCACTGTTTACAACACCATCCGTTTTATGGCTGTTACTGGGTGTCAACTGTATTCTCGATATGGTTTTAAATATCGCATTAATGAATGTGATTTTTGGTGTTATTAAAGGAAATCTGGCAAAATGGTGGTACGGCGTTACAGCGGCAGTGACATTTTTTGCGATGATTTCATTCCAGCTTTACAATCAGGAATCCGTTGCAAGCATAGCGGTAAGTTTTGCTGTAAAGCTGGTTATTTTTGCAGTCACTATTTATTATACGTTCCGCGTTGCGGGTAAGGAGATTGAATATTCAGATGACTAATGAAAACCGTGGATTAAGCTGCGAAGAAGCACAAAAAAGGCTGTATGCCGGTTATGGAAATGTACAGGTGAAAAATCAGTCCAAATCTGTCGGACAGATTATTGCCGGTAACATTTTTACATATTTTAACTTCATATTTGCAGTGTTTACGGCATTGTTAGTTTTTGTAAGGTCATATGTAAATATGACCTTTTTGCCTATTATTGTGTGCAATACAATGATTGGCATTGTTCAGGAAATCCGGGCAAAACGGGTGTTAGACAGGCTGACACTGATGAATGAACCTAAAACGCAGGTTGTGCGCAGCGGGCAGATGCTGCAGGTGGATTCAGAACAGCTGGTGCTTGGAGACCTTTGCGTTTTTCAGGCAGGAAACCAGATTTGTGCAGATGCAGTTGTTGAGAAAGGCAGTCTGCGTGTCAATGAAGCACTGATTACAGGTGAAGCGGATGAAGTGGTAAAAAATCCGGGCGATATACTGTATTCCGGCAGTTTTGTTGTTTCAGGAAAAGGATATGCGACACTTACAAAAGTGGGACGGTCATCTTTTGCGGCACAGCTGATGTTAGAAGCAAAAGCATCGCGTAAAAATACACAGACGGAAATGATGCGTTCCTTAGACCGTCTGGTGCGTATTATTGGCATTGTTATTATACCGATTGGAATCCTGCTGTTTTTGCAGCAGCATTTTGTCATTGGTTCGACCATACAGGAAAGTGTCGTATCCATGATTGCATCACTGGTCGGTATGATACCGGAAGGACTGTATCTTTTAGCGAGCATTGCACTGGTTGTCAGTGTCATGCGCCTTGGCAGAAAAAAAGTGCTGGTTCATGAAATGGCATGTGTTGAAACGCTGGCGCGGGTCAATGTCCTGTGTGTGGACAAGACGGGAACGATTACGGAAAATAAAATGTCTGTCCGGGAAATTATTCCTCTGGCAAAAGAGGAAGAAGAAACTTCGCTTCATGCCTTAATCGGAGATGTTGTAGCAAATTTGGATGCGGATAATATCACGATGCAGGCATTAAAAGACTATTTTGACGGAAAAAGTGAACGAAAGGCACAAAAAGTCATTCCGTTTTCTTCACAGCGCAAATATTCCGGTGTACGTTTTGAAGAAGGACTATATTATCTGATTGGTGCGCCGGAGCAGCTTCTGGCAGAGCGTTACGGAAAATATGACGTGCAAATTTTGGATAAAATCGACAAAGGTGTACGTGTGCTTGTATTTGGCAGGTATGGGGAAGAACAGCATTTGTTTGAACCGCTTGCATTTATTTTAGTGAGTAATCCGATCCGAAGGGATGCGCGGGAAACATTTGAATATTTTCAGAAAGAAGACGTCTGTATTAAGGTTATATCCGGCGATCATCCCAAAGCAGCGGCGGCAGTTGCAAAAAAGGCAGGGATTGCAGAAGCAGACAGATATATTGATGTTTCACAGCTTTCTGATGAAGAACTGGAAAAAGCTGCACCGGTGTATACGGTATTTGGCAGAGTATCGCCGGAACAGAAAAAGAAACTTCTTTTGGCACTCAAAAAAGCAGGCAATGTTGTTGCCATGACAGGGGACGGTGTCAATGATGTGCTGGCATTAAAAGAAGCGGACTGCAGTATTGCGATGGCATCCGGCAGTGAAGCGGCATCCAATGCGGCACAGATTGTTCTTTTGGATTCTGATTTTGCAAGGATGCCGTCCGTGGTATTAGAGGGCAGACGCGTGGTCAACAATATCCAGCGTTCTGCTTCGCTGTTTCTGGTGAAAAATCTGTTTTCTATGCTGATGACACTGTTTACATTTGTGGCAGTCAGTAAATATCCGCTGTATCCGACACAGTTGTCTTTTTTGGGAACATTCACCATCGGTACACCGGCATTTTTACTGGCAATGCAGCCGGATAAAAGCCGCATAGAAGGACATTTTTTAACCAATGTCGTGCTTTTGGCACTGCCTGCGGCACTGACGGATTTTATACTGCTGGCAGTGCTTAACGTTGCAGGAAATTGTGCCGGCATCGGACATGAGCAGCTTTCTACAATGTGTATCATGATATTGCTGGCTGTCGGAATGGCAGCACTTATAAGAATCTGTATGCCGCTGGATAAAATCAGAACAGGCATCTGTATACTGATGGCATCCGGGGCAGTATTCAGTGTACTGTTTTTAAAGCCGCTGTTCGCATTGTATCCGTTGTCACCGGTATGGGTAATGGTTACGGGGATTTTAATGGCAGCAGCAGTTCCGGTCTTTGCAGTGATGTGCCGTCTGGTGCTGTTACAGGTTCAAAGGCATGCAAAGCACAGCAAAAAATTCCGCGAACGACTCGGACGGCACTTTAAATCATGAAATGAAAAAGCAGCAGAGTTAAATCTTACATGTGGCTTAATATGAAACAGATTCGGCCGCTGCCTGTTTGGAATATGTTGTGGTGACAAGGTCTTCATAAGGAACATCCGTGTCTGACTCGCCGCAGTTTCGTAAAATATCAGTCAGCAGTGTGAAACTTTCTTTGGAAAATACCGTATCGGTTTTCCATGTGTCCTGATTCTGATATCGTGCAACAATGACGGCGATATCGTTTTGGGTATTTTCCGGAAACTGTGGTGCAATTACCGCAGCAATTTCTTCGGCGGAGTGGGAATTACAGTAGTCAAGCCCTTTTTGAATGGCTCTGGTAAAGGCAGCAATCACATCAGAGTTTTTAGAAAGGAAGCTCTTTTTGGCACAATAGGCAGTATACGGCACATAGCCGCTTTCCACGCCCAAAGAAGCCACGACAAATCCGGCGCTTTCCTGTTCCAGAAGTGTTGCGGACGGTTCAAATTCCACGGTATAATCGGCAATGCCGGACGAAAATGCCGCGGCAGTTGAGCCGAAATCTACGTTTTGAATAATATTGACATCTTCTTTAGTCAGTCCGTTCTTTTCTAAAATATATTCCAAAAGCATCTGTGGCATACCACCTGCCCTGCCGCCAAGAATCGTTTTTCCGCGCAGGTTTTCCCATGAAAAATCATCTTCTGCCGTTCTGGATACCAGAAAGTTGCCGGCGCGCTGTGTCAACTGGGCAAAATTGACGGCGTAATCCGATGCACCCTGTGCGTATACATAGATAGAAGATTCAGAACCCATAAGGCCAATCTGTGCATCATCTGAAATCAGGGAAGTCATAACGTTGTCAGCGCCGAATCCGGTCACAAGTGTAAGGTCAATGCCTTCTTCCTTAAAATATCCCAATTCAATTGCCGCGTACTGTGGTGCATAAAAAACGGAGTGCGCAACTTCATTTAAAGTGATGGATGTGCTGCCGGTGCTTTTTGTTTTGCTGCAGCCCATACATGTACAGCACAGGCAGACAACAGAAATACTGCATAAAATTTTAAGACAGTTCCGATAATTCATAAACAAAATCCTTTGATAGCAGAGTTATTTTAATATATGAAATAAGGGACCGGAAAGTGAAAAAATATGGAAAAAAAGGTGGCGCTGTGTTATAGTGTAGCTGGTTATGAAATTGTCAAATGATTTATAATGATAGGTAATATAAATGTTAAAATTTGTTTTTGACACTTATGTTAAAAAATACAGAATGGAGAATAAAAATGAAACTGGATATGCATTGCCATACAAAAGAGGGGTCAATTGATGCAAAAGTGCCGATTCAGGAATATATCACGAAGCTGGTAAAAGAGGGCTTTGACGGAATGCTGGTAACAGACCACAACTCCTATGACGGCTACCGCAAATTTGAAAAGATTGCAAAGAATCTGCATCTGGAAAAGCCGTTTACGGTATTAAAGGGCATTGAGTATGATACAAGGGATGGCGGCCATGTGATTGCGGTACTGCCGGACTGTATAAATGATGCTTTTATGGAAATCCGTGGAATGACACTGGCGCAGTTAGAAAAGATTGTGCATGAAAGAGGGGGCATTTTAGGGCTTGCACATCCTTACGGGCCGGGATTTTTTGCATTTACCAATACGCGATTTGGTAAAAAACACAATGAATTCCTGGAAAAATTTGATTTCGTGGAAACATTTAATGCCTGCATCAGACCGTGGGCAAATGCCTGTGCTGATAATCTGGCAGGCTGTCTGCATAAGCCGAAAGTGGCAGGGTCGGATGCACATAAGATGCGCGTAGTCGGGGCAGCATATACAGAATTCACACAAAAAATTGCAAACAACAATGATTTAATCCGGGCAATTAAAGAAGGATGGGTGCAGGCACAGGGCGGCAGTGTTTTAAAAGAAATGGAAGAGGACACAAATTTTCTGCTGCAAAAGGCGGCAAATGCAGGGTACTGGGTTTACAATAAACTGGGAGCATTGTGGAACTGGAAGAAATTGCGCTGGATTAGGAAAAAAATTTTGTAATATATGCAAAAAATAAGCAAAAATAAGTATTATTTTTTGTTATTATGTGATAAAATACGACTAAGATAAAAGCGAATCAGAGAGGTAATAGATATGTTTGGAAAAAAGACAGCAAATGGTTATTCAGAAGAAAAGGACTTGCAGCTGCTTATGCAGGCAATGGATGGTGTGATTGGCGGTAATTATGAAGATATTGATACAGGCGCATTTCAGAATCCGGCATATGGAGAAAAGTTTAATGAACTGATTCATGCATATAAGCGTTCCAATAACAATTTTGTAATGCGTCTGAATCAGGCAATGGGTTCAATCGGTGATAACTCTTATGTAAAAAAGACATTAGATCAGGTTCAGTCCCAGACAGAATCCATCCGGGATATGGAAAATGCAAGCCGTGACATGGAAACATCTATTAACAATATTTCGGAAGCAATGTCACATATCCGTGAGAATACACATGATGTCATTGCAACCGCTGACAGTAGTACGGAAAATATGAACAACAGCATACAGGTTGTCAATGAGTCTTCTGAAAAGATTCAGGCAATCAATGAACAGGTACAGGAATTTCAGGGCAAGATTGATAAAATCGGTGAAATTGTCGATGTGGTAAAGAAGGTTGCAAGCCAGAGTAATCTGCTGGCGTTAAATGCATCTATTGAAGCTGCAAGAGCAGGAGAAGCAGGAAAGGGCTTTGCAGTCGTTGCTGATCAGGTAAGACAGTTATCCGGCAATACCGCAGAATCTGCAGAAGACATTGTTAAATATGTAGCAGAACTGCGTACGGATATCGGGGAACTGGCACTTTCCATGAATGAAACAACCTCCAAGCTTGCAGAGGGCAATGAAAAGGTAGAACAGTCATTGGAATCAATCCGACAGATGAATCAGCAGATGAATCAGATTAAGGATCGTGTTGACAATGCTTTTGAGGATATTGATACACAGACAGACGTAACAAAAGACTTTACAAGGCAGATTGAAAGCATTTCCAAGAGTTATAAAGAACTTTCTGATGACTGTACGGAAATGGGAACGCATGTCTATAAAATCGGGCGTTACATTGATACAACAAGAAGTGATATGGTACGTGGATTTGCTGAGATTACACAGCAGGACTGGCTGGATGTATTTATTAATGACCACTTTATCCTGATGTGGAGAGTTTATAACAATGCCGTTGATTTTGAGCGGTTAAGAAAAGAACAGCTGAATAATCCGAAGACCTGTAAAATCGGTAAATGGCTTGCTGCACAGACGAATCCACAGATTACAGGCAGTGCAGAATTTAAAGAAGTTATTGAAACGCATAATAATATCCATAAATATGCGACACTTTCATGGGAGGCAAAAGACCGTGAGGATATTCAGGGAGCCATGGATTATTTCCAGCAGACATATGATGCATATTATGTTTATAAGAAAGCGGTTGAGAATCTTAAAAAGCTGCTGGCACGTCTGGGAGAAACAGATAAGACCAATATTGTTGTTTTCACAAATTAGTGCAGCGTGCTTACAGACAGATTAAACAGACAAAATAAAGGCAAAACGGTTGAAAACCATAAAGAACTGTTATAGTATGTATGTTAGGTAGAAACGGTACAGCTATAACAGTTTTTTAAGTGGAGAGGTGGATATGGAAGGAAAGGAAACAGTTTATGTGATTGGACATAAAAATCCGGATACAGATTCTGTATGCTCAGCAATTTGTTATGCAAGACTAAAAGAAAAAATAACAGGACAGCATTATGTGGCAAAACGTGCAGGACATTTAAATGAAGAAACGCAGTATGTCATGGATAAACTGGGTGTACAGCCGCCGGAATATATGAAGGATGTCAGACCGCAGGTGCGGGATATCCAGATTCGAAAAACACCGGGTGTTTCTAAAGAGATTTCAGTAAAAACGGCGTGGACCCTGATGAAAGAGCAGAATGTCGTGACACTTCCGGTAACAAAAGAAAATGTGCTGGAAGGACTGATTACGATTGGAGATATAGCAAAATCGTATTTTCAGGTTTATGACAGCACCATTCTTGCAACAGCCCAGACACGGTATCAGAATATTGTGGATACATTGGAAGGAACGGTTGTTGCAGGGGAAGCAGACGGTATTTTTAAAGAAGGAAAAGTTGTGATTGCGGCGGCTAACCCGGATATGATGGAAAATTATATCGGGACAGGGGATATTGTTATTTTGGGAAACCGCTATGAGGCACAGCTGTGCGCAATTGAAATGGAGGCAGGATGCCTGATTATCTGTGAAGGCGCACAGGTGTCAAAGACCATCACAAAAGTGGCAAAGGAACACAACTGTCTGTTAATTACAACTAAATTTGATACATATACGGTAGCAAGACTGATTAACCAGAGTATGCCGATACGTTTTCTGATGAAAGAAAAAGAAGGAATTGTCAAATTTCAAACAGAAGACTTTATTGAAGATATCCAGACGGTTATGGCAAAGCTTCGCCACCGGGATTTTCCGGTCGAGGATACACAGGGCAATTATGTGGGGATGATTTCCAGAAGAAATTTACTGGGAGCAGGAAAGAAAAAATTGATTCTTGTTGACCACAACGAAAGGGGTCAGGCAGTCAATGGCGTTGAAACAGCGGAAATTCTTGAAATTATTGACCATCACCGGCTGGGGGCAATTCAGACGGTATCACCGGTATTTTTTAGAAACCAGCCGCTTGGCAGTACGGCAACGATTATTTATCATATGTATCAGGAAAATCAGGCGGAAATTGATAAAAATACAGCGGCGCTGCTGTGTTCGGCAATCATTTCCGATACATTGATTTTTAAATCACCGACGTGTACGTCGGATGACGTGGCAGCGTGCATGCAGCTGGCAAAAAAGGCAGAGCTGGATATTGAAACATATGGGCGGGAAATGTTCCGTGCCGGAAGCAATTTATCCGGTAAATCTGCAAAAGAAATTTTTTATCAGGATTATAAAAAGTTTTCCGTTAACAATGTTGCAATTGGTGTCGGACAGATTAATTCTATGAGTGCGGAGGAGTTAGAAAAAGTAAAACCGCGTCTGGCAGAATTTATACAGGGCGTTGTACAGGATAACAGTGCGGGAATTGTTTATTTTCTGCTCACTGATATTGTATCGGAATCCTCTGAGGTACTTTGTGCGGGTAACAATGCCAATGCTGTGATTTATCAGGCGTTTGGCGTAGAAGTAAAGGATGCTTGTGTAAAGCTGCAGGGTGTCGTATCCAGAAAGAAGCAGTTTTTCCCGGCAATTGTGGAGGCATTACAGCAGTAACGGATTTTAGAAAAGCAGAAAAGAAAAATAAAAAGAAAAGAGGAAAACAATTGAAAAAGCTGACAAAGGACCAGCCATGCTGGTGCAAGAGTGGAAAGTTATACGGTGAATGCCACATGGATTTTGATAAAAAAATTGAAATGTACAGAAGAAAATTTCATAAGGTTCCACCGCGGGAAATTATTAAAAATGAAGCACAGTTACAGGGAATGCGTGAAAGCAGCAAGATTAATATTGCAGTACTTGATTATGTGGCAGAACACATTTGTGCAGGTATGACGACAGAAGAAATCGATCAGATGGTTTATCAGAAGACAACGGCAATGGGGGGTATTCCGGCACCGTTAAATTACGAAGGGTTTCCAAAGAGCGTATGTACTTCCATTAATGAACAGGTGTGCCATGGAATTCCTTCCAATAATGTACAGTTAATTGACGGCGATATTGTCAATGTGGACTGCTCAACCATTTATAATGGATATTTTTCAGATTCATCCCGGATGTTCTGTATTGGAAATGTTTCCGAAGAAAACCAGAAGCTCGTGCGTGTGGCAAAAGAGTGTGTGGAGCTGGGCTTACAGCAGGTAAAACCATGGGGACATTTAGGTGATGTGGCACAGGCGATTCAGGACCATGCAAAGGAAAACGGATATTCTGTTGTCCGTCAGGTCGGTGGTCACGGTATCGGACTGGAATTCCACGAAGCCCCATATGTCAGCTATGTGATAAAAAAAGGCACTGGAATGGTGATGGCACCGGGCATGGTATTTACAATTGAACCGATGATTAATATGGGAACAAGTGAGATTTACATTGATGAACAGAATGGCTGGACAATCTATACGGATGATGAAAAGCCGTCAGCACAGTGGGAAATTATGGTACTTGTAACCAATGACGGATATGAAGTGATGTCGTGGTAATAAAAAAATGGATAAAAAAGCTCCGGATAATGCCGGGGCTTTTTTTGATGGGTGCGCCTGGCGGCGCACGTTTCTAAGTATGACGGACAGAAAAGTCCAAAAGGCAACCGTAACCCATGTATGTAGATCAGGCAAGTAGACGAGGAAAGACTGGCAGTCTTTTAGTGTGGCGGGGAAAAAGAGGGGAAGAACTCTTTTTGTGTGAAATCATATAATAGTATTAAATAAATTATATGGAGTAAGTATGGATTGTATGAATAAAAAAAATCCGCCGCAGGTTGTGGGCATGACATATGTGCCATGGCAGCACTGGGGCGAGGTGTATGAACCATGCAGAGCAT
>ENA-UONW01004167-UONW01004167.1-human-gut-metagenome-genome-assembly--contig:-CS52-NODE-4167-length-10840-cov-13.569773_pt1 | contig 10840 bp, 8 predicted proteins | sample MGYA00242463_ERZ724010 | MGnify/ENA metagenome assembly ERZ724010 | reverse complement strand
GGCCAGCGCCGCCAGGCCCGCACCGCGCAGCACCCGCACATGGCGGCGCTGGCGCGCGCGCAGCCCCGTGCGGGCTGCAAAGGGGTAGTAGGCGGTATCCCCGCGCAGCTTGCGGTAGCGCTTGGGCATGGCGGCGGCTCCTTTCGTAGTTTCCTGGCCCCCCAGAGGGAGACGAGGCCGTCAAAAAATTGCGTTCCTGCCTTATTGCGTGTGTAGGGGCGACCATTGGTCGCCCGTCAGCTTACCGCAGCAACGCATTTTCCGGGACAGTTTGTTTACAGGGCAAACAGGTGCGGGCGAGCAATGCTCGCCCCTACAAGAGTTTTTCGACAGTTTGACCTCCCAGAGGGAGGCAAGGGGGCGGACAACTTCTTTTTCAAAAACAAAAAAACGCCCCGCAGGGCGTTCACAGCTCAAATTTTACGCAGCATCAAAAGACCGGCAGAGCAGATCAAAATCAGCCCGACGACACCGGCCAGATACATAACGGGGAAATCGCCCGTGGCCGGGGTCTCGGCAGGGGCAGGAGCCGCGGTGGCGCTGGGCGTCGCGCTGCTCTGCGCGGTGACGACCTCGACCTTGGCGGCGGTCTCATTCACCTTGACGGTGGAGTCGGACTTCTGGGTGCGGGAGGTGGAGCTGGTGGGGGTGGCCGTGGCCTGTGCTGCGGCAGAGGATGTATTCAGTGCGCCGCAGGCAGCCAGCAGCGCGACGACGACCACAAAAAAGGCCGCACAAAAAAAGCGCTTCATCGAGAAAACGCCTCCTTAATTTCAGCTTTTTATCTGTATGGAAAACGATGCAGTAACGTGCCATCGTGATTTGTTCTTTTTGTATTGTAGCACAGCGCAGGGGGTTCGTCAAGCTATTGCAAAGAAATAGTAACAAAACGGCAACAATTTGGGCACGCAAAAAGGCTTCTCCCTCGGGAGAAGCTGCCCGCGGAGCGGGCTGATGAGGGCAAAGTCTGCCAACGCTGCCTGCTCACGGGAGCTTGCGGGAAGCCCGCCCTCATCCGGCCCTGCGGGGCCGCCTTCCCCCGAAGAGGAAGGCTTAAACCGCTCTATTTCCCCTCTTGCGTGTGGCCCCGAAATGCGGTATAATACCCTTAATCGTATTGTGTGAGATTATGCCCCAATGGGATGGGCGGCGCGCACGGCACCGAGAATAAAAAAGGAGTTGTAAACGATGAAAGGTATTATCCTGGCCGGCGGCGCCGGCACCCGACTTTACCCGCTGACGATGGTCACATCCAAACAGCTGCTGCCCGTCTATGACAAGCCGATGATCTACTATCCGCTGTCTACCCTGATGCTGGCGGGCATTCAGGACATTTTGATCATCTCCACCCCCACCGACACCCCGCGCTTTGAGGCACTGCTGGGTGACGGCAGCCAGTACGGCCTGCATCTGCAGTACAAAGTCCAGCCCAGCCCCGACGGCCTGGCCCAGGCGTTTATCCTGGGCGAGGAGTTCATCGGCGACGACTGCTGCGCCATGGTCCTGGGCGACAACATCTTCTACGGCGCAGGCTTCTCCAAGCGTCTGAAAAATGCCGCCGCCAACGCTGCCAATGGTCGCAGCACCGTCTTTGGCTACTACGTCAACGACCCCGAGCGTTTCGGCGTTGTCGCGTTTGACAAGGACGGCCACGCCACCGACATTGAGGAAAAGCCCGCTAACCCCAAGAGCAACTACGCGGTCACGGGCCTGTACTTCTACAACAGCGACGTTGTCAAAATGGCCAAGCAGGTCAAGCCCAGCGCCCGCGGGGAGCTGGAGATCACGACGCTGAACCAGATGTATCTCGACCAGGGCAAGCTGGACGTTCAGCTGCTGGGCCGCGGCTACGCCTGGCTCGACACCGGCACGATGGACTCCCTCGTCGAGGCGGCTACCTTTGTGCAGACCGTCGAGCAGCGCCAGGGCATCAAGATTTCCGCCCCCGAGGAGATCGCCTACAAGTACGGCTGGATCACCAAGGAAAAGCTGCTGGAAAGTGCCGCCCGCTACGGAAAATCCCCCTACGGCCAGCATCTGAAGAATGTCGCCGACGATAAGCTGCAATACTGATAGAGTAGGGGAATACGCATGAAAATTCTGATTACCGGCTGCCGCGGGCAGCTGGGCACCGAGCTGCAGCACCAGCTTTCCGCGGAGGGCTGCGCCATCGGCCCGCTGCCCGAGCGCCTGCGCAAGGCCACCGTTATCCCGGTGGATGTCGATGAGTTGGACATCACGGACCGTGAGGCCACCATCAACTACATCCGCCGCCACCAGCCCGACACCGTCATCAACTGCGCCGCTTTCACGAACGTGGACGGCTGCGAGACCGCCCGCGACGCGGCCTTTAAGGTCAACGCCATCGGCCCGCGCAATCTGGCGCTGGCGTGTGAGAAGGTCAACGCGCGCCTGATCCACATTTCCACCGACTATGTGTTCCCCGGCACCGCCAACGGCGGCGTCGCACTGGACGAGTGCGCCGTGCCCGCGCCGATTTCGGCCTACGGCCAGACGAAGCTGCTGGGAGAACAGTATGTCGAGCGCTTCTGCCGCCGGCACTTCATTGTGCGCACGGCATGGCTCTACAGCAGCTACGGCAAAAACTTCGTCAAGACGATGATCCGTCTGGGCCGGACCCACGATAAGATCACCGTCGTCAATGACCAGCTGGGCAACCCGACGAACGCCGTTGACCTGGCCTACCACATTCTCAAGCTGGCTGTCAGCCACGATTACGGCATCTACCACTGCACCGGCAACGGCATTTGCAGCTGGTACGACTTTGCCTGTGCCATCATGCAGGGCGCAGGGCTTAGCTGCAAGGTCGAGCCTGTGACCAGCGCCGAGTATGCCGCCGCCAACCCCGCCAGCGCCAACCGCCCGGCGTGGAGCGCACTGGAAAACCGGATGCTGCGCTGCACCGTCGGCGACGAGATGCGCGACTGGCAGGACGCCCTCAAGGACTTTTTTGCAAACTGGAATGGAGAACTTTAATATATGAAAACCTATCTTGTGACCGGCTGCGCCGGTTTCATCGGCTCGAACTTTGTCCACTACATGCTGGAAAAGTATGAGGACATCCGCCTTGTCAACCTCGACAAGCTGACCTACGCCGGCAACCTCGAGAACCTGCAGGACATTGAGGACGATGCCCGCCACATCTTTGTACAGGGCGACATCTGCGACAAGGCACTTGTGACCGACCTGATCGCAAAGTACGACCCCGACTACGTCATCAACTTTGCGGCCGAGAGCCACGTGGACCGCAGCATCAAGAACCCCGAGATTTTCGTCGAGAGCAACGTGCTGGGCACGGTCAACCTGCTGCAGTGCTGCAAGGATGCCTGGTATGACGCCGCCGCCAAGACCTGGAAGGAAGGCAAAAAATACCTGCAGGTTTCCACCGACGAGGTCTACGGCGCACTGGGTGCCGAGGGCTATTTCATGGAGACGACCCCGCTGTGCCCCCACAGCCCGTACTCTGCCTCCAAGGCCAGCGCCGATATGTTCGTCAAGGCGTTCCACGACACCTACGGCATGCCGATGAACATTACCCGCTGCTCCAACAACTACGGCCCCTACCAGTTCCCTGAGAAGCTGATCCCGCTGCTCATCAACAATGCCAAGCAGCACAAGACGCTGCCCGTCTACGGCGACGGTATGCAGATCCGCGACTGGCTGTATGTTATGGACCACTGCAAGGCCATTGACATGGTCGCCAATGGCGGCAAGGACGGCGAGGTCTACAACGTCGGCGGCCACAACGAGCGCCCGAACATCTTCATCGTCAAGACCGTCATTGCCCAGCTGCATGACCGCCTGAAGGACGAGGGCATCAGCGAGGAGCTGATCACCCACGTTGCAGACCGCCTCGGCCATGACCGCCGCTACGGTATCGACCCCACCAAGATCAAGGAGGATCTGGGCTGGTACCCCGAGACCCCGTTTGAGAAGGGCATCGTCCTGACCATCGACTGGTATCTGGCGCACCCCGACTGGATGGCTCACGTCACCAGCGGCGATTACCAGAAATATTACGAGCAGATGTATAAGAATAAGTAAGCACACGCAGCCTTCCCCCTTGCAGAGAATGTAGGGGCGAGCAGTGCTCGCCCGTGCCCGTTTGCGGCAGCGGAAGCCTCCGCGGGCGGATATGGAATCCGCCCCTACGTGTAGGGGACGATGCTCGTCATCGCCCCGGGAGCCTTGCGGCTGCCGCTCGGCCCCTCACCCGGCCCTGCGGGCCACCCTCCTCTCGGGGAGGGCTTTTTCACTCAATCCCCCAAAAGGAGCAACACATCCACAATGGCAAATTACAGAGAAGAACATATCCGCAATAACCGCCGTCTGGCACGGCAGGTCGTGGGCGCGGCGGCACTGCTGCTGGCACTCATCGGCCTGTTCACCGTGCTGGGCTGGATCGTCGGGCTTGTGCGCACAGCGCTGGACGACACGGACCTGCGCAATGAATACCGTGACCGCCTGTACGGCATGGTCATGCTGGACCCCGTCGCTTTTGACGACGTGAACAGCGTGGACGAGGGCATTTTCAAACAGGCCGCCATCTGGGGCACTGTCTATCAGGTGCAGAACAGCGGCGGCAGTCTGGACCAGTACGAGCGCGACCCCGACACCGGCTCGGCCCTGATCCCGGCGCTGGAGATCGACACCTACATCTCCAACCTGCTCGGGCCGGACTACCAGGTGACGGAGGGCACGTTCAGCACGGCGGAGTTCGTCTACCAGTACGACGAAGAAAAGCAGGCCTATCTGGTGCCCGTCACCAGTTCGGTGGCGCTGTACACGCCGACGGTGGAAAAGATCACCAAGAAGGACGGCCAGCGCATCGTGACCGTCGGCTATGTGCCGACGTCGTCGAACAATGCTACCGGTGAGCTGTCCCTGACCGCGCCCACTGAGCCGACGAAGTATATGGACTATGTCTTTACCCGCGGCGAGAACCGCCAGTGGTACCTGACCGCCCTGCGCGACAGCGAGATGCAGGTTGAGGTCACGCCGATCCCCGCCCCGACGGATGCTGTTGTGGATAACATGCAGAACGAGGAAATGGGCACGTCGGATGCCGCGAGCACCGAGCCCGCGCCCGTCCCCGAGGAAGGCGCTGAGGCCGCCCCGGATGCCGAAAACCTCGACGATACCGGCGACACCCCGGCAGAGGGGTAACCCTGAATTTGAAAAGTGCCCGCTTGTGCCATGCGCATGAGCGGGCGCTTTTTTTGCGGCAATGTTGTAGGGGCCGGGCATGCCCGGCCCGCGGCCATCCCATAAGAGGTCATCTATGGCAAGGTTGCGGGCCGCACATGTGCGGCCCCTACAGCTCGACTGCAAAAATCCGCCGAACACTAGTGCAATCCGCTGCGGAATATGCTATAATACATCTATATATACTTGAGTGAGGTGTACCTACTATGGAAGAACTGCTTCGCATCCTGGAAAAGAACGCCCGTATGCCGATTGAGGACATCGCGGCGATGCTGGATAAAACGCCTGAAGAAATCGCCGCCATGATGGATGAGGCCGCCGCAAAGGGGTATATCCGCGGCTATGAGACGCTCGTGGACTGGGAACAAGCCGGTGTCAACCTCGTCGAGGCTGTCATTGAGCTGCGCGTGACCCCCCATAAGGCCCGCGGCTTTGACGACATCGGCATGACGATTGCCCAGTTTGATGAGGTCGACACCGTGCTGCTGATGAGCGGCAGCTATGATTTGCAGGTCACCATCAAGGGCCGCAGCTTCCAGGAAATCGCCATCTTCGTGGCCAAGCGCCTTTCCCCGCTGGACGACGTGCTCTCCACCGCGACCAGCTTTGTGCTGCGCCCCTACAAGCGCGGCGGCCGCCTGTACCTGGCCGAAGAACCCGATGAAAGAGAGTGTACCGTCCTGTGATGAACTACGATGAGCTGCTTGCCCCTGCCGCCAAGGCCATGCGCCCGTCCGGCATCCGCAAGTTCTTTGATCTGGCAGCCGATATGCCCCACTGCATCTCGCTGGGCGTCGGGGAGCCGGACTTTAAAACGCCGTGGAGCGTCCGCGACGCGGGCATCCGCAGCCTGGAGCTGGGCCGCACCAAGTATACGGCCAACTCCGGCTTAAAGGAGCTGCGCGGCGAGATCTGCAATTATTTACAGCGCCGCTTTGATTTGCACTATAAAGAGGAAAACATCCTGGTCACCGTCGGCGGCAGCGAGGCCATCGACCTGACCATCCGTGCGGTGGTCCAGCCCGGGGATGAGGTCATCATCCCGGAGCCATGCTTTGTCTGCTATGAGCCGATCACCCAGCTGACCGGCGGCGTGCCCGTGCATATTGCCACCCGCGCCGAGGATCAGTTCCGCCTGACCGCCGACCAGCTGCGCGCGGCTATCACGCCCAGGACGAAGCTGCTGATCTTCCCGTATCCCAACAACCCCACGGGCGCAGTCATGAGTGCCGCCGAGATGGAGGAGATCGCCGCCGTTCTGCGCGAGACGAATGTGCTGGTGCTGTCCGACGAAATTTACTCCGAGCTGACCTACGGCCTGGACCGCCACGTTTCGATTGCGTCGCTGCCCGGCATGGCGGAGCGCACGATTGTGGTCAACGGCTTCTCCAAGTCCTACGCCATGACCGGCTGGCGGCTCGGCTACGCCGCCGGTCCGGCACCGCTTGTCAAAGTCATGACGAAGATCCACCAAAGCTGCATCATGTCCGCGCCGACCACGAGCCAGTACGCGGCCATCACGGCGCTGCGCCAGTGCGACGACCAGATCGAGATGATGCGCGACGAGTACAACCGCCGCCGCCGCTACGTCGTCAAGGCGCTGAACGATATGGGCCTGACCTGCTTTGAGCCGCGGGGCGCATTCTACGTGTTCCCGTCTATCCAGATCAGCGGCCTGACCAGCAGCGAGTTCTGCGAGCAGCTGCTGCGGGAAAAGGAGGTCGCCATCATCCCCGGCTCGGCGTTCGGTGCCTCCGGCGAGGGCTATGCCCGCATCAGCTACGCCTACAGCGTAGACCATTTGCAGACCGCGATGAAGCGCATCCGCGAATTTTTGACCGAACACGGCTGGATAAAAAAGTAAAAACAGGAGTGACCCCTATGCAATACCGCTCGGTAACGGTGCTGGCCCCGGCCAAGCTGAACCTGTCGCTGGACGTTGTGGGCACGCTGCCCAACGGCTACCATGATTTGGATATGGTCATGCAGACGATTGATCTGTATGAAAAAATCACGCTGCGCCGCAGCAATGATCTGTCCCTGACGCTGCCCGGCAGCTTTGTGCCGGTCAACGACAAGAACACCGCCGTCAAGGCGGCGCTGGCCTTTTTTGACTACACGGGCCTGCTGGCCGGTGTGGATATGACGATTTACAAGCGCGTGCCGGTCCGCGCGGGCATGGCGGGCGGCAGTGCCGACGCCGCCGGCGTGCTCGTCGGCCTGAATGAGCTGTACGGTGCGCACCTGTCCATGAGCGAACTGTGTGCCATCGGTGCGGGCATCGGCGCGGACGTGCCGTTTGCGTTGCTGGGCGGCACCTGCCGCGTGCGCGGCGTGGGCGACCTGATGAAGGCCCTGCCGCCCTGCCCGGACTGCCGGTTCGTGGTGGCGATGCCCAGCGTCGGTGTCTCGACGCCTGAGGCGTTCGCCCGGTATGACACGATGGGCAGCCCTGTCCACCCCGACTGTGAGGCGCAGGAGCAGGCCATCCGCGACTGCAATTTGGCCGGGGTCTGCGCCGCGGGCGGCAACGCGCTGGAGCACTGCTCCGGTGCGGTGGAGACGCCCGCTATCTGCAAGACGCTGCGGGAGCATGGGGCCGTCATGGCCCAGATGACCGGCAGCGGCGCGGCGGTGTTCGGCATTTTTGACGACGAGAACGCCGCCCGCAGCGCTGTAGCCGCCTTGAAAAACGGCTACAAGCAGGTCTATCTCTGCAAGCCGACCCACGGCGGCCCCCGCGTGACGGTCCGCCGCCTGTTTGGGGCAAAAAAATAATGCTTAGAGTTTCCCCTTTCATCCCATACTCCGGTTGAAAGGGGAAATGTGTTATGACGAGCCATACCCGCCGTGTGCTGGAGCTGGGCGTTGGCCTGGGGCTGGCGCTGACGCTTGTACTTACCGCGCTGGCCGACTGGCACCAGCGCACCGCCGCCCGGGTGCGGGCTGATACGATCCGGCTGCATATCCTGGCCAACAGCGATACCTGGGACGACCAGCTGCTGAAATTGCAGGTGCGGGACGCCGTGCTGGCGGCCATCCCGGAAGCAGTGACCCGGGCCGACACCCCGCAGCATGCCGCGGCGGCGCTGCAAACCGCTTTGCCCGCGCTGCAAAACGCCGCGGACAATGCACTGCACCGCGCCCACAGTGCCCAGCCCGCCCGCCTGCGGCTGGAGCGGTTTGCCTTTGCGGCCCGGGACTACGGCGGCTTTGCCCTGCCCGGCGGGGAGTACACTGCCCTGCGCATTGAGCTGGGCGGCGCACAGGGCCGCAACTGGTTCTGCGTCCTCTACCCGGCTCTCTGCCTTTCCGGCGCACAGTCTGACTACCCCACGAAAGCGGAAAACGCGCTGGTGTTTGGAAGGTATGAGGTGAGGTTCGCGTTCGCAGAGCTTGTGGGCCGAATGGCTTCCCCCTCGGGGGAAGCTGTCAGCGGCCCCGCCCGCTGACTGATGAGGGCAAGCCCGATATGGCTGCCTGTTGACGGTCTGCCGCGGCAAACTCGCCCCTCATCCGGCCTCGGGCGGGGCCTCGGCCACCTTCCCCCAAGGGGGAAGGCTTACGTAAAAGGAACCACCATGTTACATTTTATCCTCGGCCCCTCCGGGTCCGGTAAATCCTATCAAATGCTGGCAGAGCTGCGCACCCGCGCGGAGCGGGGAGAGCGCAGCATCCTGATCGTGCCGGAGCAGTTCACCTCCTCCACGGAAGGCGTGCTCTACCGCACGCTCGGCGACAGCCTGTCCGCCTATGTGGATAGCTACTCCTTCACCTCACTGTCGGAGGCGCTGCTGCGCCGCTACGGCGGGGCGGCGGTGCCGACGCTGACCGAGGCGGGCCGTGCGCTGCTGCTGCGCCGCGCGGCGGACTCGCTGCTGGACAAGGTCGTTTACTACAGCCGCCAGCGCCGCAGCGCGGCCTTCTGCGAGAAGGCCGCCCAGACGATCAGCGAGCTGAAAAGCGCCGGTGTCACGCCGGAAATGCTGGCGGAATACGCCAAAACGCCCGGCGCGGACCGCGAAAAGCTCGACGAGTTGGCACTCATTTACAACGCCTACGAGGGGCTGCTGGCCCAGAGCGCCATGGACCCGGGGGACCGCCAGCAGCGCGCGGCGGAGCGGCTGGACGCGGAATTCTTCGCGGGCCGGGCCGTTTTCATCGACGAGTTCGACACCTTCAACGCGCCCAAGCGTGCCCTGCTGGCGGCCATGCTGCCGGTGGCCGACGTGACGGTCTGCCTGTGCTGCGACGGTGAGCAGGATTCAGACGGCGGCATGGGGCTGTTCAGCGGCGCGAAGCATGTCATCCACACGTTAAAGCGGATGGCGAACGATGCGAACATCCCCACCCACACCGAGGTTTTGACCGCGGACCGACGCCACGCCGACGCCCCCGCGCTGGCCGAGCTGAACCTGCTGCTGGCCGACCCGGCCTACACGCCGGAGCTTACCGTTGACCCCGCGCACCCGGCCATCACCTACCACGCCGCAGCGTCCCGTCAGGCCGAGGCCAAGGCCGTCGCCGCCGAGATCGCCGCCCGCGCGCGGCAGGGCACGCCCTACAGCCGCATGGCGGTCATCTGCCGCAATGCCGACCAGTACTTAGCGCCGCTGCGGTATGAGTTCCGCCTGCAGAACATCCCGCTTTTCTGCGACGAGGCAACCAGCCCCGAGAATACCGCCCCGGCCCGCGCCGTGCACGCCGCGCTGGATCTGCTGCGCGGTGTGTCAAGCCGCAGCGTGCTGCGTCTGCTGAAAACCGGCCTTGTTGACCTGCCTGACACCCAGCAGTGCGCACTGGAAAACTACGCCTACACTTGGCCGCTGACTGCCGCCGACTGGCGCGGGACCTTCACCCGCAGCGCGGCGGGCTATGCCGGGCGCGACACAGAGCAGGACGTGCAGACGCTTGCCGACGCCGAGGCCGCCCGCGCGTTTTTGATGGAGCGCGTCGCCGCCTTTGTGAAAAAAGCCGCCGGTGCGCCCGCCGCCGCGCTGACAAAGCAGCTTTACCTGTTCTTGCAGTCCCTCGGAGCCGAGGATGCGCTGAACCGTCTGGCCGCCGCGCTGCGTGACCGGGGCCGTCTGCCCGACGCAGATGAGGTATTGCGGGAGTGGAACGTTGTCATGGGTCTGCTGGACCAGCTGGCGCGGCTGCTGGGGGATGAGGTCTTTTCCCCCGCGGACTACGCCGAGCTGTTCACGCTGCTGCTGCGCACGACGGATATGGGACACATACCGCAGAGCCTTGACAGCGTCATTGTGACGACGGCGGGCCGTATGCGCCTGCCCGAGACCGATGCCGTGTTTGTGGTGGGCCTTTTGGAGGGCGAGTTCCCACAGACGCCCGGCGACCAGGGCTTACTGACCCACGCGGACCGCGACCTGATGATGGCGCAGGGGGCCGAGCTGCCCGACTGCTTTGCCAATAAGGTCCTGCGCGAAGGCATCTGCTTTTATAAGGCGCTGACCGTCGCACGGAAGTATCTTTGGTTGAGCTGGCCCACCGCCGCCCATGCCGGGGACACGGCCCCCGCCAGCGCCGCGCTGGCCCCGGTGCTGCAATATTTGCAGGTGCCGCCCTGTGCGCCCACCGCGGTGCAGCTGGCGGC
>ENA-UONW01004166-UONW01004166.1-human-gut-metagenome-genome-assembly--contig:-CS52-NODE-4166-length-10840-cov-16.189986_pt1 | contig 10840 bp, 8 predicted proteins | sample MGYA00242463_ERZ724010 | MGnify/ENA metagenome assembly ERZ724010 | reverse complement strand
GTCCAAAAATGCGCTCGCAGTACAGGCCGTCGCGCTCCGGCTTCAGGGTGCGGTAATTGATGGTTTCGGGCTTGGTGACCTCGCCGTAGCTCCAGGCACGGATCTGGTCCGGGGAGGCAAGGCCGATCTTAATCGAATCGAATTCTTTATTTTCCATTCAGCGAACCCTCTCAAATTCAATATGACACACGATGCAATTCGATCAATCGTCGAAGGAATCAGACTCGATGGCGGCGAGGTCGTCAGCCGTGGGGCCGACATCCTCATCCAGATCATCGTCAAAGCCTTCGTCGGCGTCCTTGACGCTGTAATCGTCCTGCAGCTCACTCTCGACCATGACGTTATCGCCCAGGTCGTAGTCATTGTTCTCAAAGCTGCTGTCATCGTCGTCAAACTCCTGACGCATATCGACGGCGTTGCCTTCCTTATCCTGCACAACAATATCCAGGCCAAGGCTCTGCAGCTCTTTGAGCATAACGCGGAAGCTCTCGGGGATACCGGGGCGCGGGATCGGCTCGCCCTTGACGATGGCCTCGTAGGTCTTGACACGGCCCACGACGTCGTCGGACTTGATGGTCAGGATCTCCTGCAGGGTGTAAGCGGCGCCGTAGGCTTCCAGCGCCCAGACTTCCATCTCGCCGAAGCGCTGGCCGCCGAACTGTGCCTTGCCGCCCAGAGGCTGCTGGGTGACCATGGAGTAGGGACCGGTGGAACGGGCATGGATCTTATCGTCGACCAGGTGATGCAGCTTCAGGTAGTACATATAGCCTACCGTGACCTTGCTGGGGAACTGTTCACCGGTACGGCCATCATACAGGGTGGTCTTGCCGTCGTCGGTCAGATCGATCTTGGAGAAGTCGATGACATGGCCTTTCTCGCCCATCAGGCGGTCCAGGTGGGTCGGGTACTCGGGCGCATTTTCGCCGTGCCACTTCTCGCGGGCCTCGGCGAAGCAGTCGCGCAGGTCGGACTCGTGCGCACCGTCAAAGACGGGGGTCTGGACCTTCCAGCCCAGTGCCTTGGCAACGTAGCCCAGGTTGACCTCCAGGACCTGACCGATGTTCATACGGGAGGGAACGCCCAGGGGGTTCAGCACGATGTCCAGCGGGGTGCCGTCGGGCAGGAAGGGCATATCCTCCTGCGGCAGAATGCGGGAAACAACACCCTTGTTGCCGTGACGGCCTGCCATCTTATCGCCGACGCTGATCTTACGCTTCTGGGCGATGTAGCAGCGCACGCACATACGCACGCCGGGCTGCAGCTCGTCACTGTTCTCGGGGGTAAAGACCTTGACATCGACAACGATGCCGTAGGCACCGTGGGGCACACGCAGGGAGGTGTCGCGGACCTCGCGGGCCTTCTCGCCGAAGATGGCGCGCAGCAGACGCTCCTCGGCGGTCAGCTCGGTCTCGCCCTTCGGGGTGACCTTGCCGACGAGGATGTCACCGGTCTTGACCTCGGCACCGATGCGGATGATGCCACGGTCATCGAGGTCCTTCAGCGCGTCATCGCCGACGTTCGGGATGTCGCGGGTAATCTCCTCGGGTCCGAGCTTCGTGTCGCGGGCCTCGGTCTCATATTCTTCAATGTGGATGGAGGTGTAGACATCCTCGCGGACGAGCTTCTCGTTCAGCAGGACGGCGTCCTCGTAGTTGTAGCCCTCCCAGGTCATGAAGCCGATCAGGGCGTTCTTGCCCAGGCTGATCTCGCCGTTGCGGGTCGCGGGGCCGTCGGCCAGCACGTCGCCGGCCTTGACGGTCTCGCCCACATTGACGATGGGGCGCTGGTTGTTGCAGTTGCCCTGGTTGGAGCGCATGAACTTGATGAGCTCATAGGTGTCGGCGGAGCCGTCGGCGCAGCGGACAATGATCTTGTCGGCGTCGACATACTCAACGGTGCCGTCATGGGCGGCCAGGACGCAGACACCGGAGTCGGTGGCGGCCTTGTACTCCATGCCGGTGGCGACCAGCGGCTGCTGGGTGACCATCAGAGGCACGGCCTGACGCTGCATGTTGGAGCCCATCAGTGCACGGTTGCAGTCGTCGTTCTCGAGGAACGGGATGCAGGCCGTAGCGACGGAAACCATCATACGCGGAGAAACGTCCATGTAGTCGACCTGAGAAGCGTCGAACTCCTGGATGTCGTTGCGGTGGCGGCCGGAGACGCGGGGACGGACGAAGTGGTTGTTCTCGTCCAGCGGCTCGTTGGCCTGAGCGACGATATACTCGTCCTCCTCGTCGGCGGTCATATAGACAACCTCATCGGTGACAGTGCCGGTGGCCTTGTCGACCTTGCGGTACGGGGCCTCAACGAAGCCGTACTTGTTGATCTTGGCGTAGGTGGCCAGATAGGAGATCAGACCGATGTTCGGGCCTTCAGGCGTCTCGATGGGGCACAGACGGCCATAGTGGGTGTAGTGAACGTCGCGGACCTCGAAGCCTGCGCGGTCACGGGACAGACCGCCGGGGCCCAGAGCGGACAGACGGCGCTTGTGGGTCAGCTCGGCCAGCGGGTTGTTCTGGTCCATGAACTGGGACAGCGGGCTGGAACCGATGAACTCCTTGATGGCGGCGACGACAGGGCGGATGTTGACGAGGCTCTGCGGGGTGATCTCGCCGTTTTCCTGATTCTGCAGGGTCATGCGCTCACGGATGACGCGCTCCATGCGGGAGAAGCCGATGCGGAACTGGTTCTGCAGCAGCTCACCGACGCTGCGGACGCGGCGGTTGCCCAGATGGTCGATCTCATCGGTGGTGCCGATGCCGTGATCAAGGCCCAGCAGGTAGTTGACGGAGGCAAAGATGTCATCGACGGTGACGGTGCGGCTGATCAGAACATCGTGGTTCTGGCGCAGCAGCTCCTTCTGCTCCTCCACATCGGAGGTGGTGTCGAGGATCTTGCGGATCTCGGCAAAGTTGGCACGCTCATTGACACCGGCCTCGGCCTCGACGTCGAAGCTGAAGAAGTTCTGGGCGTTGACGCAGCCGTTGGAGATGACAATGAACGGACGGGGCTCCTCGCCCTTCTTCTCAACGAGGATGGTAACGCGGGTAACACCGGCGTTATCGATCTCCTCGGCCTTGGCCATGTTGATCTTCTCGCCCTTGGCGGCCAGCAGCTCGCCGGTCAGCGGGGCGATGATGTCCTCGGCAGCCTTATAACCGGCAATGCGGCGGGTCAGGCTGAGCTTGTTGTTCATCTTATAGCGGCCAAAACGAGCCAGGTCGTAACGGCGCGGGTCAAAGAACAGGTTGTTCAGGTGCGCGCGGGAGTTTTCCACCGTCGGGGGCTCACCGGGGCGCAGCTTGCGGTAGACCTCGAGCAGGCCCTCCTCGGTGTTGTGGGTGATGTCCTTCTCGAGAGAGGCGTTGATCTTCGGCTCGGAATCGCCGAAGAACTGCTTGATCTGCTCATCGGTGGACAGGCCCAGGGCACGGATCAGGGTCGTGACAGGCAGCTTGCGGTTCTTATCGATGCGGACATAGAAAACGTCCTGGGAGTCGGTCTCGTACTCCAGCCAGGCACCGCGGTTGGGGTTCATGGTGGCGGTGAACAGGTCCTTGCCGGTACGGTCCTTGCTGGAGCCGTAGAAAACGCCGGGAGAACGGACCAACTGGGAGACGATGGCACGCTCGGCACCGTTGGAGATGAAGGTACCGGCGTCGGTCATGAGCGGGAAGTCGCCCATGAAGATCTCCTGCTCCTTCACCTCGCCGGTCTGCTTGTTGAACAGACGGGCCGTGACGTACAGGGGTGCCGCATACGTGGCATCCCGCTCTTTGCATTCTTTAATAGAATACTTGGGGTTCTTGTCCAGCCGGTAATCGACGAACTCCAGCACGAGGTTGCCGGTGTAGTCCTCGATCGCGGCAATGTCGTGGAAGACCTCATGCAGGCCCTCCTCCAGGAACCAGTTGTAAGAGTTTTTCTGGATCTCGATCAGATTGGGCATACCAATCACTTCGTTGATGTGGGAAAAGCTCATGCGGGTCGTTCTGCCGTTTTGTACGGGCTTGACCTTTACCATAAAACGCGACCACTCCTATTCCATAGATTGACAAAGTTGGCGAAAGCGACCCGAAAGGCGGCTGTGAAACTGCGGCATATTCGTCGTTTTTCACAAACTTTTTGATTTTACAGATTTTGCAAAATTCCTTTAGGGCGCTCTATTCCATTTTTGTGATACTTTTTTAGTATACAGGGTAAATGGCTTGCTGTCAAGGGTTTTTCGGCTTTTTTATGAAGTTTTTCCGCTCTATCGAACGCCCGGGCGAGTGTAACAAAATTTCGGCAATTTGCTGATTTTGCACCGTTTCCCTCCGCTTGACAAATTCGGTACAGCGGTTACAGGGTGCGGTTTTTGGCAGTTTTCACAAGGTTGGGTGTGATATTTTAAACAGGTTGTCTCTTGACAGACGGGGTGGTTTTACGGGATAGTACTATACAGAATCCTTATCAAAATTGGAAAGGCGTTTTGCACATGAATCTTCTCGGCCAGAAAATCACCCTGCGGCGCATCCTTGGCATGATTGCGGGCGTCATCATCATCGGCATCGGCATTGCGGTGTTCAAGTTCTCGCGCCTGGGCAACGACTCCATCAGTGCGCTGAACCTGCGGTTGGCGGAGCTGGTCGGCCTGCCGTTCAGCATCGAGAATGTGCTGATGAATCTCTGCCTTTTCGTGCCGCAGCTGCTTTGGGGGCGGCGGTACATCGGGCTTGGCACCATCATCAACAGCTTCTGCATCGGGTTCATCGTCACGTTTACCGGCGACGCGATGACCGCCGTCTTTGGCTCTGCCGACACGCTGCCGGTGCAGCTGCTTTGGGTCGCTGTGGCGGTGTTGGTCATCGCGCTGGGGTGTTCGCTGTACCAGACGGCGGATTTAGGCGTCGCGCCGTATGACGCGCTCTCGCTGATGCTGGCAGACCGGCTGCCTGTCCCCTACTTCGGCTGCCGCGTGTTCACCGATGCGCTGTGTGCGGTGCTTGCCTTCCTGTTGGGCGGACTGATCGGGCTGGGCACCCTGATCTGCGCCTTCGGGTTGGGACCGTTCGTGCAGTTCTTTACAAGGCATTTTTCGGAGAAGGTGCTGCGGTACAAGCCGGAGAAGAAATAGAAGCATCGTAGGGCGGGGTGCCCCCGACGGCCCGGCAGCGCTCCGGCTGCCGCAGCGCTTCTGCGGGCGAGCAGTGCTCGCCCCTGCGATGCACTTTTCGACAGGCTGCGGGCGCCTGCGGCCTCGGAGGCCGTAGGGGCGGATTCTATATCCGCCCGCGGAGCCTTGCCCTGCATCTCTAATAAAACAAAAAAGGACCGTTTCCACACCCGGAAACGGTCCTTTTCTGTCACATTTTAATGATTCCAAACGCATTGGCCACCGAGCTTGCCAGAATGACGGCGGCAAAGACCGGGCAGAGCCAGCGGATCATGAAGCGGAAAATCCTCTTGCGGCGGAAGGGCTGGCCGTCCAGCTCAACCTCCTGCTCGATCTTGTCCACGCCGATGACGCGGGAGACGAGCAGACAGGTCGCAATGGCCGCAATCGGCATCATGACCGAGTTCGTCAGGAAGTCGAAGAAGTCGAGGAACTGCATCCCGATGACCGTGACCCCCGCCAGCGGGCCGTAGCCCAGGCTGGACAGCGTGCCCAGCGCCACCATGATGACGCCGACGAGCACCGTGGCCTTTTTGCGGCCCCAGCCCAACTCATCCTCAAACGTTGAGACGGCGCTCTCGGTCAGGGCAATCGAGCTGGTGACCGCTGCAAACAGTACAAGCACAAAGAACAGCACACCCACCACCGTGCCCAGCCCCATGCTGGCAAAGACTTTCGGGATCGTAATGAACATCAGCGCGGGACCGGCCTGCAGCGTGTCGGGATCGCCGCCGGAGAACGCAAACACTGCCGGAATGATCATCAGGCCCGCCATGACGGCGATGAGCGTGTCGAAAATCTCGACGTGCTCGGTGGATTCCTCAATCGAGACATCCTTCTTCATGTAGGAGCCGAACGTGACAAGAATGCCCATGGCGATGGACAGCGAGTAGAACATCTGCCCCATGGCCGTGACGACGGTCATCCACGAGAAGTTGGCCGGGTTGGGCACCAGGAAATAGGCAACACCCGCCAGTGCGCCGGGCCGCGTGACCGAGTAGACCGCAATGATGACCGACAGCACGACCAGCACCGGCATCATGAGCCTGGAGACGCGCTCCACGCCGTTGCGCACGCCCGCAAAGATGATGCCCAGCGTAAAGAACGCAAACAGCAGGAAGCAGACCTCGGCGGACGCGCCGTCTGCAATGAACGCGCTGAAATAGCCGTCCTCCGCAAGCCCCTGAGCGTTGCCGCGCAGATATTCAAACAGATATTTGATGACCCAGCCGCCGATGACCGAGTAGTACGGCACGATCAGCACCGGGATAATGGCGTTGATCCAGCCGCCAAAGCCGAGGAATCCGTTCTTTTTGCCGGGCTTGGCAAACGTGCCGTAGGCGCTGACCGGGCTTTTGTGGGTCATGCGGCCCAGGGCAGTCTCGGCCATGATCATCGTGTAGCCGAACGTCAGCGCCAGCACAATATAGATCAGCAGAAAAATACCGCCGCCGTACTTGGCCGCCAGATACGGGAACCGCCAGATATTGCCCAGCCCCACCGATGCCCCGGCAGCCGACAGCACAAAGCCGAGCTTGCCGGAAAACGAACTTCTGTTTTGTTTTTGTTCCATGATTCTCCTGTTTCCTCCCAATTTCGTAATTCGCACAAAGGCAAGTGTAACACAGACGCGGAAAGTTTTCAATTACACTTTTTTTCAAGAAAAGCTTGACTCTGACGCAACGTCAGGGTGTATGATAGCAGCACCGCAAAGGAAACGAGGGTTTTATCATGATGACCGTAAAAGAAGCCAGCCGACTGACAGGCATAAGCATACGCACGCTGCAATACTATGATAAGCTGGGTCTGCTGCCCGCCATGCGCACCGAGAGCGGCTACAGGCTGTATGACGATGCAGCGCTGGAACGTTTGCAGCAGATTTTGCTGTTTCGGGAGCTGGAGTTTCCCTTGCGGGACATCCGCACCATTTTGGACAACCCGAATTTTGACCGCCGCAAGGCTCTGCGCCAGCAAATTGAGCTTCTCACGCTGAAAAAGCAGCATTTGGAAGATTTGATACGGCTGGCGCGGACTTTGCAAGCCGCAGGAGGACACACTATGCAATTCAAAGAATTTGATACATCCCGCATTGACGAGTACACCCGCCGCGCCAAGGAATCTTGGGGTGACACCCCCGCCTACCGCGAGTTTGAGCAGAACGCCGCCGAACGCACGGTGCAGGAGAGCAGCGATATAAACAATCAGCTGATGGCGTTGACCGCCGGGTTCGGCGCACTGCAAAACCTGCCCATCGACAACCCCGCCGTGCAGGCGCAGGCCGCCAAGCTGCAAGCTTTCATCACCGAACACTACTACACCTGCACAAAGGAGATTTTCGCCCAGCTCGGCCAAATGTACGGCGCAGGCGGAGAGTTCACCGCCAACATCAACGCCGCAGGCGGCCCCGGCACTGCGGAGTTTGCAGCGAAAGCGATTGAGGTGTATTGCGAGACTTAAGGCATAGCGGCACATTTTTTCATAGAATTCAAAAGAACGGTTCAACCACTGCGGTTGAGCCGTTCTTCTTTTATATATTCAGTTCTGTGTGTCGGCGGGCTGCCGTGCGGTATCTAAAAGAGCCTGCGCGGTAGCTTGTAAAACCCTCAGCTGGTCGGGGCCGCACTGTGTCAGCAGCAGGGTCAGTTCCCGCCGAGCCGCCTCCGTCTGGATAGGGGCTTCCGCCAGCAAAAAATTGTCCGTGGAGAAGCCCAGCACCTCCACCATCTTGAAATACACTTCAATGGACGGTTTGCGGTGCCCGCTTTCGATATGCTTCATGTGGGTCGGCGTGATGTTCAGCAGTTCCGCCAGATATTCCTGCGTATAGTTTTTCTCCATCCGCGCTTCCCGCAGCGCCGCGCCCAATCGCCTGCTGTCAAACATGGTTCTCTTTCAGCTCCCTTCCATGATAGCATAAAATCTGTTATGCCACTTGAAAATTAGCTTATTGAGCCTTATAATGTCTCTTAAAGAGCCTCATTATTGATGAATAACGTCCAGGCAGAATTGTTAAAGTGCAAATCCACTTGCAAACGCAGAAACAAGCGAGCCTGTTGCTACAGGAACCCTTGCAAAGATTGTGGCCGCCTTGAATTATGGGCTTAACGATATTAGAGAACTACAGAAAGGCGGCGAATGGTATGGCGGGAAATAGTAATTTGCATATGTCGCGTAATGACAAGGCAGATGAATTCTATACACAGCTTTCGCTCATAGAAAGTGAATTGAAGCATTACAGACAGCATTTCAGGGGTAAAACGGTTCTTTGCAACTGCGATGACCCATACGAAAGCAATTTTTTCAAATATTTTGCCATGAACTTCAATGCTTTGGGTTTGAAGAAACTGATAACAACCTGCTATGCCATATCGCCCGTAACGGGCAAGGAATTTCAGTATTATATGGATAATGGCAGGCAGCTATCCTTTGTACCATCTGCAAGCAGCGCCCCGGTACAGGAAGAAAACGAGCGCAAGCCATATAAAGTTGAAATAGCGGAGGTCACAGATGAAAACGGGGACGGGCGCATAGACCTTTCGGATGTTGAGTATCTTATGCGCAACAAGAAAAATACCATGACCCTGCTCGAAGGAGACGGCGATTTTCGCAGTCCTGAGTGTGTAGAGCTGCTGAAAGAAGCCGACATCGTAGTGACAAATCCGCCATTTTCTCTGTTTCGTGATTATGTAGCATTACTGATGCAGTATAACAAGCAGTTTGCAATTATCGGGAATCAAAATGCGATTACCTACCGTGAAATTTTCCCATTAATTAAAAGCAATAAAATTTGGCTGGGATATAATAACGGGCATTATTGGTTTATGGTCCCGGATAGTTACGAAGAAAAGAAAACCGATTTTAAGATTGACGAGAGCGGGCAAAAATGGCGAAGAATGGGCAATATTTGTTGGTTTACAAACCTTGACATAGAAAAGCGGCATGAAAACATGACGCTTTTTCGCACGTATTCACCGGATATCTATCCAAAATATGACAATTACGATGCAATCGAGGTCAGTAAAACTGCCGATATTCCGTGTGACTACGATGGTTATATGGGCGTGCCAATAACATTTATGCAATACTATAACCCAGAGCAATTTGAAATAGCCGGATTAGACGACCATCGCGTCGAATGGGTAGGACATGGGCCACGGTTAAACGGAAAAGTAAAGTACAGGCGTGTTATTATTCGCAGAAAGCAGGTGAACATAAATGAAAATTGAATTGCATGAAATTCCTGTTCGGGATGTTGTTGCCGGATATGTAGACAGCGCAGAAAACGGCGTTGTGGGATACGGCGGCAAGCTGAATATTCGCCCTGCTTTTCAGCGTGAATTTATCTACAAAGACAAACAGCGTGATGAAGTTATCCACACCATTACAAAGCAGTTTCCTCTAAATGTCATGTATTGGGTAAAGGGCGATAGAGGCAGTTTTGAATTGCTTGACGGGCAGCAAAGAACCATCAGTATTTGCCAATACGTCAACGGCGACTTCTCGATTGACCATTTAGCTTTTCACAATCTGACCGATACAGAGCAAGCGCAGATTCTTGACTATAAGCTCATGATTTACATTTGCGAGGGCACCGACAAAGAAAAGCTCGACTGGTTTAAGATCATCAATATTGCGGGCGAGCAGTTGACCGCGCAGGAGCTCCGCAATGCCATATACACGGGTGAATGGTTAACCGAGGCGAAGAAGTATTTCAGCAAAAGCCAATGCCCTGCCTACCAAATCGCAGGCGATTATTTAAACGGCAGTGCAATCCGGCAAAACTATCTTGAAACAGCGCTGAAATGGATTGCTGCCCGTAACGGCCTCGAAATTGAAGACTATATGTCACAGCACCAACATGACACGAATTGCAATGACCTATGGCTGTATTTTCAATCTGTCATAATCTGGGTAAAAGCCACTTTCCCTACTTTCCGCAAAAAGCTAATGTCCGGGCTTGACTGGGGTATCTATTACAACAAATACGGTACTACCGCACATGACCCAAAAGCATACGAAAAGCGCATTGTTGAACTGCTTGATGATGAGGACATAAGCAATCAGAAAGGCATTTATGAATACCTGCTTGACGGCAACGAAAAGCATTTAAGTATTCGTGCGTTCAGCCCCAAAATGGCACGCACTGCATACGAGCGGCAAAAAGGCATTTGCCCGAAATGCGGCAAGCACTTTGCAATTGAAGAAATGCAAGCCGACCACATTACCCCGTGGAGCAAGGGCGGTAAAACCGTCCCGGAAAACTGTCAAATGCTTTGCGCAGATTGCAACCGTCGCAAGAGCAATATATAAACTTTAAGCGTCTGCCGCACTACATGGCAGACGCTTTTTAATGTTCGCCCCCACAGTCCTTATAAACAGCAAAAGACCCCACCCTCACGGATGGAGCCTTTTGTGTTTATGCAAATATCAATCCAGGAAATCCCGCAGTTTCTTGCTGCGGCTGGGGTGGCGGAGCTTGCGCAGGGCCTTGGCTTCGATCTGGCGGATGCGTTCACGGGTGACGTTGAACTCCTTGCCGACTTCCTCCAGCGTGCGGGGGCGGCCATCCTCCAGGCCGAAGCGCAGGCGCAGGACCTTTTCCTCACGCGGGGTCAGGGTCTTGAGCACGTCGGCCAGCTGCTCCTTCAGCAGGGTCTGGCTGGCGGCCTCGGCGGGCACGGG
>ENA-UONW01004163-UONW01004163.1-human-gut-metagenome-genome-assembly--contig:-CS52-NODE-4163-length-10846-cov-16.391345_pt1 | contig 10846 bp, 5 predicted proteins | sample MGYA00242463_ERZ724010 | MGnify/ENA metagenome assembly ERZ724010 | reverse complement strand
TGATTCTTTTCTCGCATAATCTTATTCTTTGGGTGTAAATATATAAAATAAAAAAATACAGAACTCAATTTTGAATCCTGTATTTTACACACAAATATTTTATAGTGTCGACAAACTACTCCTCAGGAAACAGGCCATTATTGAAACAGTCAATTACGAACTCAAAATATAGAACAAGCGGAACATTCAAGGCATAGAACCTTTGATAATTTATTGAGACAATTACAACATATTGCTGCTTTCCAAAAAAGCTGTATATCAATGTTACGATAACGATTGATACACAGCTTGCGTTGTTTTGAATTAGTAAAACTCACATTAATTTATAAATCCTTGACCCAAAATTCAGGCATCTGAATTTTAAATTCAGGATCAATATTATGGCATTGTTCTTTAATAATACCTCTTCTATGAACAGCCGGATTTAAACAATAAGTTTCAAATTCTTCTCGATTAACATCTTCTACCGTTGTCCAATGCGGGAATAGTAATTTCATTGTAGCAACAGTGATACGTTTTACAGCATTAAAATCACGATTATCTGCTTGTTTTTCATATCCAACTAATTCATCAAATAATTGGCCATATATAGTTTGTGTTCTCAATGTATGGAGAACTTCTGAAAAATATTCCACATTTAATGTCCATCCTTGAAATATCATTTCCTTTGTTATCCTAGGTAAGTACCAACCTTCTATAAAACAATGGAAACGATCCAGCAAAGCTGATTCCTTAAAACTTTCTGGCAACTTGTCAAAATATCTTCTAGATATTGGACATCGATTTGAATCCAGTTCAATATTTCCCATAAGCATTAATCCACAATCTGCTATAAATTCAAAGTTGTCGATTGTCGTCTTTCCTTGTTCCAAATAAGCTTTTAAAGCAGCCTGTATTTCTGAACGATCTTGAAATATAATCGTTTGAATTTCATCAAAAGCTGTAAAATCATGATTTTTGATAATTCCAACCTGTTGCTTTTGTTTATCATAGAATAACTTTGCTCGCGACACTTTTCCACCACTAACTAACCATCCATATTTTGATAAATTACCAAAAACATACGACTTACCTGTTCCTTTAGGGGCTAGTTCTATAACATTAAGTCGCGGTTCTACAAAAATAAGTAATCGCGTAACAAACTCTATTTTCTCCTTTAATGTAGAGAAACCGTCTGCATTGTATTCCATCGCAGACAAAAGAACATCAATCCATTCTATAGTAGAAAATTGCTTACGAGCATCACGATAATAACTAATATCAATGGACTTATATGGCTTGAAAGGTTTAAATTCAAGCATTTCTACATGATTCTTTTTTCCATCATCATCTGGCATAACACAAACTTTTATCACACCCCATTTTTCACCATCTACAAGCTCGCCTTGATGTTTATTATATACATAATCAGGAATTATACCTTCTTTCAATTTTATTCCCATATCCGGGATTGCAAAACGACGTACTCCTTTTACTAAATCTATATAGATCTCAAAACGTGTTAACAATGTTAATTCTTCACCACATCCTAAACGATCTTTTACTTCAGAAGTATGTTTTGGGATTACTTTATCTAAAAAACTAGTTAATCCACCTTTATCTACAACGCCATCAGAATTAATATATTTCTTTAATAAGAAATCCTTTACGAATGAAGGCAAATTACGACCATCAAACAAGCTTCCTGACGTGGATGAATTTTTATAAATTGTCTGTGTGCCAAATGCTTGGCGTATTTTAGATGTTAATTCTTCTTTCATGACTACTACAAAATTATATATTAATTATAGGTCAAACAAATCCTCTTCTTCTGCACCAAGATTAATTTTTATTTTAAATTTTTGTGAATATGTTCCTATACGAACTTCAACCTCTTCTATTCCTTGTTGAAGATTTAATTTATCAGTTTTATATTTATTTCCACCTAAACAATTAAGATTGTATCCGATTTTATTATATATTAATTTGGGAATTTCAAGACTATTTACACCTTTTATTTGAAATATAAGTATCGGATTGTTCCCAGATATTTCGTTATCAATTAAACTGATAGAATATTCAGACAACTGACGTTGAGATGAAATTATAATAATAGGTACCAAAACCTCTTCTGGAGTACATCCGCCATGACATCCTTGTCCTTCAGGAACTTTAGCACCAAGAGATTCATGACGTAAAGCGCATATTATATTCTTATCATCCAAAATAATATACTTGTCATCTTGTGTTAAAGTCTCACTGAGTTTAGACGCACATCGACCACTATGATCTGTTTTTATACCACCAATATTATATCCAGGTCTGAGTTGTGAAAGATATGATAAACCATGATCTGAAACAATAGCAATTCTCTTACCTGCGTGTTCATTAATAATATCTTTTATTGCAGATTCGACAATTCTCATTTCTTCTATAATATATCCTGGATATGGAGTACATTTATGTGCAAAACTATCAAGGTCACCTTTCTTTGAAAGACTGTCTTCTGTCAATTTTGATAACTCTACTTTATTATTTTCAGTTGTAGTTGGTAATAAAGAACGAGCTATAATCACCTCATTTACAAAAATATTTTCATCTTTATTTTCATCAATAAGATGTAATATAAATGGAATCCAATCTATGCCTAATCCATCTATCCAATAATATATGTCAATATCATGTCGACTACTTAGTACAGTTCTTACTGTACTAAACTGATTATACCATATATTAAATGATACAGCATTAGCATTATATTTTTCAATATAGCTTTTAATCTTAGGTGTATATTGATTGGATAATTTAGCTTGTTTATATGTATCAATATAGTTTAAAATCCACTGGGATTGTGGATTTATGATACCACGGCTATTTTCCATATAGAAGTAAAGTCTAGGAAACAAACTAATTAATCTATTAATAGCAATACAATTATTAGCAGACCATTTAATCAATAGTTCTTTTTCACATTTTGAAAACCCTGAAATGTATTTTAATACTGTTTCATAACCTTTCTCTATAGATAAAACTTCCAATTTTCTGCGCAATTTATCATCTATATCAGTTGATAATAAAATTTTGTTTTTTTGAGCAAATTTTAGAATTGTAGCACGCTCTTTTAAATATTCTTCAGGCTGTTCTAAAGTAAAGATAGACAAAATAGCCGCAGATATTAATTCTTGGTTACTATATAAATGACAATCTTGAAGTATGTAACAAAGATAACCTTTGTTGTGAAACTTTTTTATGTAATATGTCGTTAGTAACCATCTTTTAAAATGGTTAGAATTTTCAAACCATGTTTTCATAAATACAGAATAGTCTGATAACTCATAAATATCAAAATATTTATTAAAGAATTTCTCAAAAGAAAAATTCTTATATTCTATTTCTTCAGTTAACTTCCTCCAATATTGTTCATCATCTTTATGGTATACAACATTTCCAAAATCCAAGTGTAGCCCTTTTGTTAAAAATTCATATGCATTGGTACACAAAGTATATGTAATTGCATTATCAGGTTGCGCATTATTAGAAAAGGCATAGATAGTCTTAGAAGTACTAATAATATTAGACCTTACTTTATCATCACGCCATACTTTTAACCAATCTGTTATATTAGAAATTACAGAGAATTCCTTTTCTAATTCTTTAACACCGTATGAACTTGTCGTAAGAATCATATGATAACCTTCTGATTGAATTGAAGATGCAAGATGCCACATAATACATTGTGAATCCATAAAGAATTTTGACATCTTTCCATATTGACCAATCATCGGAATATAAACACGTTGATGGTTATTAAAACCAATAATAGAAGTTTGTATTCCTTTTACAGTGCCAACTAATGCATCGAATTCTTTAGCTGAATTATTGTCATAAAATCTAGCAAGTTCTGAAAAAGGTACTATAATACAATCAGAACCACTATTATCCTCAATATAGTGCCATATTTTATTAGCTAGATCAGTATACGTTAACATTTGGTCTGGATGGTCTTTATCCATCCAATCTACGATTTTCTGCATCTTAGTTACTCCAAGATCAATTAAACTTTTGACAAATTCTTTTGAATCAGCAAAATTGTCAAATAAGATGAAGCGAACTGGATATCGATTCAACATAGCAGAATCAGCCCCTTCTGCCATTTTATCTAATTTTACTTCCTTTAATAAATCTATTATTTTATCAAAATCTTTATTCATATGTTACTCATCTAATATGATATTTAGTATATCGTCAGAACCTAATCTACAAAGATTTTTTAGAATTTCTTGGGCTTGGCTCAATGAATTAATTTGCTGAATATATTCCATTGCTCTATTTATTTTAGATTGTAAAGGAGCTTCACTAACTTTTGATGCTAACGATTGTTGTGAAATATATGCTGCAGATGAAGGATTGTGAATAATAGGAGTATATCCAGAATTAGTCGTTTCCTTAGGTGTAATAGAAATTTTCCAACGCAGTAACTGATTTCTTACTTCATTTTCAGACCAAAGTCCAACTTCACTCTGTAAATGCTGCTTAATATATGTTTTTGCATCTTCAATATGGTCATCATCCAAAGAAACATCTGTGTCAGATTTTAAGAAGTTATTATATCCTTCTTTAAAAGAATCCTCACGATTAAGCAACATAGGTAACTCAAATTCATAACGACCAAGCAAAACTATAGTTTCATTCATTAATGATGGATTCTTATTAATATTGGCATCAAGTGAAATCGTAACAAGCTTTTCAATCAACGAGCTTAGACCTTCATCAACCCCATATGCATATTTAAGAGCCCAAAGTGGATATCCTTTTTCTGCTGTATATTCATGAGAAATTGCCCAACGTGCATCTTTTAAACTACTAATATCTGAATATGTTTTCATATGTTTAAGTTTAAAAACATTTATCAGATATTTACTTAATTGTCCTGCTTCCTTAGTCTCAAATGTAAATGTTACTTTGATGCTGGCTTTACCATTCTCCCACGACTTGAATGTTTCAATAACATCATCTACCATATGCTGAGCCAAACGAGGTTTACCATCAGTTGAATAAATCTTACCAATCCATGAACGCATAGCAAAAGCAAGAATGGCAATTCCTGCATAAGATGGAAACAACCCATAAGGCGGACGTGTTAGTTCAATAAATTTTTCAGCCAAATTAAATTCTTTTGTTTTATCTGCATTTTTAATTTTTCTATTTACAAAATCCCAAACCAAATATAGTGGATGGTGTTGCTTATCTACATCATCCTTCCATCTTAAATTATCATCTACTGCATCTTGAAATAAAAATTTTAATGGTGTTGCAGGCCCTGTCGCTTTATTCAAGATTTCTTCCAATGTATTAAACATTAGTACATTTTTTGCAGTTTCTTTCGTTTGCTGATTTTTCCAAAATGTCTTAGGGGCACGAGTACGAAGTATATCTAATGCTTCAGCACCACGGCTAAATACTAATGGAGAAATACTAGCATTCAATGTTGTTGCAAATTTCATAGTCGAAAATGTATCAATGTTTCCTTTTACATAAATTGTAAAATTCCCACGACGCAGATTTTTCATCCAATCAGTAATCATAGCTATAGCATTTTTTTCATGAGCAGCACGTTGATCTATCAAATTATGCCTAGCTGCACATTGAGCATTAGCCATATATTCTATAAAGCGTTCATAATTATTGTCTCCGAACGTAGTATCAAAAACCATAAATACAACATTTAAGAAACGTTCATCGCTTGTAGCTTTAGATGCAATTATTTTTAATTCGTTCATTTCCTTATCATTACGACCTAGCATGACAGCTAAAAATAATTTATAATCTTTAGAGCTACTGATATCCATTTCTATTTTATGAAGTAATGTTGCCTCATTAATATCGGTTGAATAATAACAAATATTCAAAGGGCGACTAACATTAGAAGTAAGCATATTAAAAACTTTGCTTACTTCTTGTCCAAAAGTGGCCAATTGTGATGTATATTTGAACTGATTCTTCATTTCCAACTTAATTTCCTCTATTTCCTTGGGAGGCAAAGCTGAAAATTGGATAGAAAATAGTCCTCCTGGTGCTCGTTGAATAATACTATTATCGTTGAACCAATTTAATATTTCATCGATTCTATTTTGAATACGTGTGCCCTCAAACAGATTTCTTATATTTTCTTCACTTGGTGTAACGGTTTCATTACCAGCTACATTATTAAGAGCATTTAGTAATAAAATGCCTTTAAACACAGCAAAGGTATCTATTCCGTGATTCTGAACTTGCAACTTATAAGAATTAAAACGTTCAGTTACAGCTCCATATCTAAGGTGATCATCATTGAAAACTTCCAATACATAATCCCATAGATATTCTGCTGTAATCGTATCTTGTGAATTAAATTTTTCTTCACTATCTAAAAAATCGCGAACAGCTTGATTTGCCCCAATAAATTCAAAGACACTTCTAGAAGATGAACCTACAACACGAGCATAATAAGTAGCAAGATTAGCCGTTGCCGGATGCATTGGGTATAAATTTTTTAAATCTCTTATAGTATCTTCTACGTTATTACTGTTTTTAGCATATAAAGAAAGCATTCCATTATGATTGTTATAAAAGGAATTTGTCAATGCATTATATCCATCTATATCAATTATACGGAACTTACGAGACATGATCTTAAAAGCAGAAACCGTCTCCATATTATATTTCATATAATGATAACGACCAATGGTCTTAGTACGTTCTTGAGCATCTAACTTATTTAATGCAGAAGGGTGTGATATAAAGAAGAAATAACTATTGTTACATGTCTCCATTGCTTGCTCTGTTAATTTCTGCAATTCAACTAATAAACTTGGTCCAATATCTGATTTCATTAAATCGGTAAACTCATCCCAAATTATAAGTAGTCCACAATAATCAGTATTTTCAACTAATTTATCTTGAACCTCGAAAAACCAGTCACAAATGTTTGCACTATCTAAAGTAATATCCATACGTCTCTCTGATAATGCTATTTTCGCTTGTGTTAAAATAGATATATCTGTAGAACGTAATTTCGTTGCCAATGTCTTTACATCTGGAGCATAAGCAGCTAACTTTGGACTTTGGGCTATTATATCTTCCCAAAATACTGGCTCACTTTCTACATGATCTGCATAATCATCAAAGTCTGTTTTCACATAAAACCCAGTTATTCCAGAGGCCTTCAACGCCTTCTTGATAGCACTTTGTAACCTGTGTGAAAAATCTTCTTTACGTGAAATACCTTCCGTTCCATATAAATTTACAGGAAACAATCGCTTCGTTTGTCTTAAATCATATATTGATTGCCTTAATAAATCATATTGTTGTGCAGCATATTCCACATTTATATATTCTTGAATATCTTTTACTTCATCACACAATAAGTGTTTAATAACAGCAACCGCGTGACTTTTACCAGTTCCGTATGTACCATCAATCCAGAATGACTTATGAACATCTTTATCATTATTGCGTACAGCACTAATTACCCGTCGTAATATATCATTAAATTGCGCATTTGGTATAAAAGTTTCCCATTCACCTTTTTCCTCTTTACTTATATTATATGCAGGTTTAGATTCGCGTATTGTAATATAATCTGAATATTTTGTTGCCATAATATTAATTATTTTTTATAAGTTCAAGTAATACACCTTTTATTCTTTTCCTTGCAGATTCATCTTGAAGTAATTCCCAAAGATCATCATCTAAATAGGCATATTCTACATTTTCACGTAAAAATTTGTTAGAAGGAGTTTTTATAAAAATCTCTTCATCATTTTTCCATTTTAAATGCCAAAAATTATCATTTTTAAGATAAAAAAATGGATAGGCTATATTTGTTTTTGGAATATTTAATTCATCAAACATTTTATTATACAGATTTATTAACCCATCTATTTTTATTATATTCTTGTTGAGCTTACTATCTATTATAAGTAAAACAACTGTTAGTAATAACAATGGTTTAGCATTATTTTTTCCACAGACACTTAAGCCACGACGTATTCGTACTATAAGTGTTATATATAATTCAATCTTAAGGTTACTTGTCATCGATTTATCAATAATGAAAGTACACTAACTGGATTTAAATCATTACGTAATGTTATATTGTCAAGTCCCATATTCAATTCTGCAGTTAAGACTCTTGGGGTATATGAATCTAATGTTCTTAAACTCTTTTCAAAAATTTCTTTATCTATTCCATATTCAAAATATATCCCACTATTATCATTACTTTTATATAAATCTTCTACCCTAAATGCTTTTATATAATGTCGTTCACTATACTTGTATAGTGAATATGCAACTGCGATTTCACTTATTTCATTATAAGGATTACGCATTTCTTCAGATTTTGACAATTCATCTCTTTGGTGAAACATATCACCAATTGGAGACGTTGCGAAAGTATTATACAAGGCATCTAGAGAATATTTGAAAGTCGTACTACCTTCACTATATTGTTCCTCATAAATACTTTGAAGAATTTTCTTTGAATAACCAATTTTTATTCCAACATTGCTAATAAACCATTTTATTAAAGGTGAATTATATGATAAATTAATCCATATAATCTCCCATACTATATCAGGCAAATTTTGATACATTTGTAACAATGTCTCACCTAATAACGTTAGCCCTCCTTTACTATCGATTATTTCTGCATCTTTCAACCAAGTTTTAAAGGATGGTATTTGCTTCTTCCCCAAAGAATTATAGAGCCAAAAATCTTTATAATTCATGAAAAATTCATTTAACCATTCATTGCGAAAACCAAATGTGCCATAAGCACTAATTCCACTCAATTTATTGTTATTTTGTGCCATACTTAATGAATCAGCTGCTATACAGCCTTTATTATGAAATGTTAAACATCTAAAACAATGGATACATTTTGTACTATCAATATATAGTTCTGGATATATCCGTAAAGCACCCGACGGACAATCTACTTCGCAGGTCTCACATTGTATACAATAAGTACTTTTGTATAAGATTCTTTTTAAAAGTCCTCGCAAAATGATATCCGATACATTTTTAAAATGTATTGTGTAATTATTTTTATTAGAGCCTTTATATTTAATAGAAAATGTATAAATAATTCCTTTATATTTAAATTCTCCATTTGCAACATCGTTTTCTATTTTTATAAAGCAATCTCCTATAGTTTTTATCCAAATAGAAAAATCTTGTTTTGCTCCTTCTACAATTGCTATCAAGTCATTTGAAGATTGATTAAACGTTATTTTTGAACTAGATTTTACATATTTTCCACTAGCCCTAAGTTTCCATTTATGACCTTTAATATATTCATCTTTATTCGGAATATTTCTAGATTCAGCCCAATTTTCCAATCTAGATAAAAATGGCTTTAATTCGTCTGTAAATTTTTTATTTACTATCATATCATCCCATTCTGATGAGAATGGACAAATCAAACAACCTACACGTGGTTTTCCTATTCTATAAGCTTCATTTATTGGTAGCTTATACTTAAATATATATAAAAAAACCTCTGTCGTATTCCAATCTAATATTGGTCTCGCATTAATCACTGAGTCATGCTTTACACCCTTTCCAATACGATTATATTTTGATCTACGAACACTTTCCTCTGATCTAGTACCTTCAAAAGCCAATACTTTAGCTTGTTTATTGGTCCCTTCAACTTTAAGCATTCTATATAAAGGAGCTGTCTTCATAACGGAACAGCACCAACGTAAAGTATCACTAGGCATACCTATTTGATCCCAATAGCTAAGTACAGGAGCATGATTTCGTGCAATATAAAATTTTAAATCTGGATATAAGGATGTGTAATATTGTTGAACTTGATTATAAAGTGAAAGCGATGTAGGAAGTTCATAACCAGTATCACTATATACTACTTCAAAATCAGTAGATGGAATAGCGCGAGTACACAAATCTAGTACAACTTGACTATCTTTTCCACCAGAAAATGATGCAAGAAAAATATCTATTTTTGTCGTATGATAAATACGTCTACCATCATTTTTTGCAAGATCAAGTGGAACTATATCAAAACTATCGCAATCTTCTTTAATAATTGCCATTTTTTTCTTACTACGTTTTTCTGCTCTTTCCAATAATATATTATAATCCAACTGATTTGAAGCAATTTGTTTTGTATGACGATTAGCTAATACATATTGTAAATAAGTATCACGTATAAATTCTATAGCTTCACTTTCTAATAAGAACAAAAATTCTTTATTACGATGAAGCATCTCTTTAACCTTTACAGGTTGAAGATTAAGATGTTCTTTATTTGGTTGAAAAATAACTACAGCTGAATCATAAATATTACCACCTTTTACTTCAAATACAGGCTCACCATAATAAAAATATTGTTTATTACATGCCCATAATAATGGTTCATCACAATGAGGATAATTCCAACCTAGTTCTTTCAACTTCAATAAATCAAGCTCTTCCCAAAATACCGGACGTGGTGATATTCCCAAAGTATTAGGTGTGACATATGAACAAAGGATAATTCCACCAGTTTCTTTATCCCATTCTATTTTATACATTTATTTTATTACTTTTAACAAATATATATTATTAAATCCTTGATAATAATTCATAGAAATATAAACGTATCATACGTAAACTTCAATCAAATATTATTTATATCACAAATTTTGCCTATATTATATAGAGGCAGTAAAGGTATATCATATTGAAGGATTTTAAATTATTATACATCGGATTTATCATTAATAAATAATAGCACAAAATTAGTACATTATTTTTGCATTACCAAATATACATATAAATATTTAATATTTTTGTATATATATATCAAGAAATAATT
>ENA-UONW01004160-UONW01004160.1-human-gut-metagenome-genome-assembly--contig:-CS52-NODE-4160-length-10859-cov-137.036746_pt1 | contig 10859 bp, 7 predicted proteins | sample MGYA00242463_ERZ724010 | MGnify/ENA metagenome assembly ERZ724010 | reverse complement strand
AATAATATATAATATACCTTCTATGTAGAGGATGGTAATAACAGCGAAAAAAACTGAATACTGAATACTGAACACCCTTTTTAGGCATTATAAGCCTGTAAAGGCAAAAGCTTTCCAGCCTGCCCAACCTTGTGATATATCCATTAGCCACGATTCATGGTCATAATGAATTTGCCAACAAAGCTTGCCCCTGCTTTAATGTAAAGAAGGAGTGGGGGAAGGAGTAAACAAAAAAATAGCGGATCTTTCACAGACCCGCTATTTAAATTTATTAAATAAAATTTTTATGTTTAACAATTTTCTAGTCTTATACAATGCCCTGAGCCATCATAGCCTTAGCTACCTTCAGGAAGCCGGCTACGTTTGCACCCTTTACGTAATTTACGTAACCATCTGGCTCTGTACCATACTTCACGCAGTTAGCGTGAATATCGTTCATGATGTCGTGGAGCTTAGCATCAACCTCCTCACGAGACCACTTCAGACGCTCTGAGTTCTGGCTCATCTCAAGACCTGATACTGCAACACCACCTGCGTTGGCTGCCTTACCTGGAGAGTAGAGAATCTTAGCATCCTGGAATACCTTGATAGCCTCTGGAGTAGAAGGCATGTTTGCACCCTCGCTTACTGCGATTACGCCGTTGGCGATGAGAGCCTTAGCTGCCTCCTCGTTGATTTCGTTCTGAGTAGCTGATGGGAGAGCGATGTCTGCCTTCTCAAACCAAGGCTTAGCACCTGCAACATATTTTACACCATACTTCTCTGCATACTCCTTGATACGGCCACGCTCTACATTCTTGAGCTCCATGATGTAATCGAGCTTCTCGCGGTCGATTCCGTCTGGGTCGTAGATGTAACCGTCTGAATCTGAACATGTAACTGGCTTAGCACCCAACTGGAGCAACTTCTCCATAGTGTACTGGGCTACATTACCTGAACCTGAAACCAAAACAGTCTTGCCCTTGATGTCAATACCCTTGGTAGCGAGCATGTTGCAGAGGAAGTATACGTTACCGTAACCTGTAGCCTCAGGACGGATCAATGAACCGCCGAACTCCTGACCCTTACCGGTCAAGACGCCCTGGAACTGGTGTGTCAACTTCTTGTACATTCCGAAGAGGTAACCTACCTCACGGCCACCTACACCGATGTCACCAGCTGGAACATCCTCGTCTGGACCCATGTGACGGTAAAGCTCTGTCATGAAAGCCTGGCAGAAACGCATTACCTCGTTGTTGCTCTTGCCACGTGGAGAGAAGTCGGAACCACCCTTAGCACCACCCATTGGGAGAGTAGTAAGAGAGTTCTTGAATGTCTGCTCGAAAGCCAAGAACTTCAAAATACCCAAGTTTACTGACTTGTGGTAACGAAGACCTCCCTTGTAAGGGCCAATCGCGTTGTTGTGCTGTACGCGGTAACCCATGTTAGTCTGTACGTTGCCCTTATCATCTACCCAAGATACGCGGAACTGGATGATGCGGTCTGGAATGCAGAGACGCTCGATGAGGTTTGCCTTCTCAAACTCTGGGTGCTTGTTGTACTCTTCCTCGATAGTACCGAGAACCTGACTAACTGCCTGAATGTACTCAGGCTCGTTTGGGAATCTTCTTTGGAGATTCGCGATTACTTCTGATGCTTTCATAATCTTTAATCTTTTATTGAGTTTAAATTCTTATTTTTTATTTCTGATTGCAAAGATACATGTTTTTCTCGAAAACACCAACAAAAAGAAAGAAAAAATGCAGAAAAAGTAGAAAAAAGTTATTTTTTAACATTCTTAATCACGATTTGTAGCGCTTTTGTGTACGCACACCTTATTATATAAGAGAAGTTTTTCGGGGTTTTAGCCTTTATCTCCGTTTTAGGGAATCTTGCATTCTGACGACTTCTGTTTATCTATCCTGCGCCATAGGGCATAAATGAGCAGGATGATAGCGTAGAGACCGATTACCTGAGACAGACTGATTCTTACGTTTTCGATGCTTGCTCCAGGCAGCATGCTGATCAGTTTTATGGCTGTATTCAAAAACTGGGTGATGCTGGTCAGGGCGCCTGATGTAAGGCTGATGAGTGGGGCGACAACCGATGCTATGGGCGCCCATAACGTGAGTGGGGAGAACAGGATTAATGCTGCTCCAAGATATAGGATGAGGGTTGCTGCGGGAATAGCGACGTAATTGGTGAGAAGTGAATAGCACGATATTCTGCCGAAGGTGTAGACGATGACCGGAAGGGTTCCTATCTGGGCTGCCAGTGAAACGCAAAGGAGTCCCCATGCCCAACGGAGGAAACGGCTGCGGATGGGGAGGAGGGTGTAAAGGGGTGTGAAGAACAGCAGTATGGAGGCTACGGCCAGGAACGATAGCTGGAAACTCAACTCGAAAAGATAGAGCGGACTGATGAAGAGCATAAATATATAAGCCGAGGCTAAGGTGTTGAGCGGCAGACCGGTACGATGGAATGCTAAACTTAAGCTGTAGGCTGAAAGCATGATGGCTGCACGGACTGCACTTGCCGGCAATCCTATGAGAAAAACGTAGGTCCAGATGGAGACGAGGGACAGGATGATGGTGTAAACTGAGTACTTTCTGCCGCCTAGCAGAAAGATGAAAAGCTGGAAGATTATGCCTATATGAAGTCCGCTTACTGCCAGGATGTGACTGGCTCCGGAAATGGAGTAACTGTTTCGGGTGTTCGAGTCGAGTGCGCTCTTGTCGCCCAGCGCCATGGCTGCGATGACTGCATAGTCTTGCTGTTTTACGTGAAGGGAAACCAGTTTGCCTTCAATATTGCTTTTATAGCGTTCGGTATTGATTTTTGCCCGTGTGAGGTAAGACAGTTCCTGCCAGTTTTTCAGTTGTGTAGAGGTTTGGGAATCAGCTATTTGCTTACAGGTAAGAAAAGCCCCAAGGCTCAGGATGCATAAATGAATCATCACGCATTGGGAGTAGATGAGAAACTGGTGGTTCCTGCTGAAGTAGGCTTTTTGGCTTAAGAACTCTGTAAGGAAAAAGATGATGCTGCCAAGGGCGCATGAAATGATGGAGATGATGAGCCAGAAGCGCATGTTGAAATCATCATAGCCCCATTTGGCTATGATGATTCCGATCGTCAGTGTGAGGCTGATGGTCATGAGCGGGGGGAGAGGTAGCTCTTTCATCATTCCTCTTTCCTTTTTAAAAGATAATTTATTTCCTATTTCTTGAATCCGAAGATGCGCTTGATGAATTTCTTCACAGCGTTTTCTTGCTTCTGTGGATTTACGATAGGAGTGTGCTTGCGTGCAGCCGGCTTGTCGCCCTTTTTCTGGGCTACGCCTCTGCCACGGCCGTTGCTGCCTGGGCGAACATTGTTCTCGTTGCCTGGGCGCTGCTGGTTGCTGTTATTGCTGTTATTGCGGCGCTTCTGGCTGTTGCTGTTCTTTGGCTGCTCGCCTGGCTGGGCTGGCTTTCTGTTCTGCTGCTTTGCGTTCTGCTGCCTGTTGCCCTGCTGTGGCTGCTGCTTTGCGTTCTGCTGCCTGTTGCCCTGCTGTGGCTGCTGCTTTGCGTTCTGCTGCTTGTTGCCCTGCTGTGGCTGCTGTTCGTTGTTGCGTGGTGCTTTTTCCTGACGCTCGTTTGGCTTGTTTGGCTTGCGCTTGTGAGAAGTCTGGTCGCGGTCTTTCTGTCGGCGGTTCTTGGCGCTGTTCTTTCCGGCCTCGCCGTTTCCGCCGTTACCGCGTCTGTTGTTTCTTCCGTTTGCGCCTTTCTTCTTCGGCTTGTTGAGCTTGATGTATTCAGGACCTTCGCCGCATCCCTCAGGGAGAGGCATCTTGTCTACCACCTTCTCCAGGAACTTCTCTATCTGCTGGAACCAGTACTGGTCTTCTTCGCTTACGAAGGTGATGGCTCTACCATCGCGGTTGGCACGGGCTGTACGGCCGATGCGGTGAACGTAATCTTCTGTATCGTGAGGAACATCGTAATTGATGACCATCTCAATATCATCGATGTCGATTCCGCGCGCCACAATATCGGTAGCTACGAGAACATCATACTGTCCGCTCTTGAACTTGAACATCACATCGTCGCGCTCAGCCTGTTCCAGGTCGCTGTGCATGGCTCCGCAGTTTACTCCAATCTGCTGGAGGGAAGCTGCGAGTTGCTTCACCTTGAATTTGCTGCCGCTGAAGACGATGACACGCTTCAGGTCGCCTGCCTTGAAGATGTCCTTGATGATGGTCATCTTCTGGGTTTCGTAGCATACGTATGCTTCCTGCTTGATTTTCTCGGCTGGCTTGCTGACGGCAAGTTTGATTTCTACCGGATTCTTGAGCAGGGTCTTAGCCAGTTCTTCTATTTTCTCAGGCATGGTTGCCGAGAACATGATGGTCTGGCAGGTCTCAGGCAGTTTTGATGCGATGGTCTTGATGTCTTCTGAGAAACCCATATCGAGCATGCGGTCGGCTTCGTCGAGAATGAAGAAGCTTACCTTGCTGAGGTCTACATTGCCCAGAGAGATATGGGAGATGAGGCGGCCTGGGGTGGCGATGACTACATCGGCTCCCATGCGGAGGCTGCGCAACTCCTGATCGTAACGGTTGCCATCGTTGCCGCCGTATACGGCTACGCTGCTCACGCCCTGCAGGTAATAGCCGAAGCCTTGCATCGCCTGGTCTATCTGCTGGGCGAGCTCGCGGGTTGGTGACATGATGACGCAGTTGATGGCGTCTTTCGGATAACCGCCGTCATCGAGCTTGCTCAATACTGGCAGCAGATAGGCTGCGGTTTTGCCGGTTCCGGTCTGGGCTACGCCCAATACATCGTGACCTTCTAATATCTCTGGAATGCACTTTTCCTGTACTGGAGTGCATGTGTCGAAGCGCATGTCGTATAATGCGTCGAGCACGTTGTCGTTTAAATCTAATTCGTCGAAATACATTTTTTTTTAATGTTGAATGTTGAATGTTGAATGTTGACTTTTTACCTCGGTGCCTTGCGGTAGCAGAAGTAGGCTACGATGGCGAAGAGGAAGTTTGGAAGCCACGCTGCCAGAACAGGCGGGAAGTTGGCCTGGATGGCAAAGGTGGCAGAAACCGTCTGCAGCATGATGTAGCCGAAACTCAGCGCAAGTCCTACGCCCAATGCTGCTCCCATGCCGCCTTTGCGCTTGCGGGCTGAGAGGGAGACACCGATGATGGTGAGGATGAACGAGGCGAAGGAAGAGGCGATGCGCTTGTGGTATTCTACCTCGTACTGCACTACGTTGCCCGAACCGCGGTTGATCTGCTTGGAGATGTAATCGCGGAGCTCAGGACTGGTGAAGGTTTCCTGCTGACCCTTGGAATAGACCAGGTCGGTAGGTTCCATCATGATGATGGTGTCCTTCTGCGCTCCGCTCGTAATATGCTCCTTCATGCCCTGGAGCTTGCGGATTTTCCAGTTGCTCAGTTGCCAGTGATACTTGCTGTCGGAAATGGTGTCGTACTGGATGTCCATCGCTGTAAGGTGGCTTACGAGTTTCTTGTCCTGGAACTTGTCGAGACAGAATCCGTAGCCGCGTTTCATGCTGTTGTCGTAATGCTGCATATAGGCAATCACTCCCTTGTCTACCTGCAGCTGTACATTCTCGGCACTGGTATTCTTCTTCTTGTTCTTGTACATCGTCTCGAAGTTCTGCCTGATGACGGTTCCGTGGGGAATGACGTAGGCTGAGAGCCCGAAGGAGAGGGCTGAGAGCAGCACGCAGGTAATCATGTATGGGCGGAGGAGACGCTTGAAGGATACTCCCGACGCCAGGATGGCGATGATTTCGGAATTGCTTGCCAGCTTGCTGGTGAAGAGAATGACCGCCACGAACACGAACAGCGCACTGAAGAGGTTGGCAAAATAGGGCACGAAGTTGGCGTAGTAATCGAAGATGATTGCGCGCGCCGGTGCATGGTGCTCTGTGAATTTTGACAGGTTCTCGTTGAAGTCGAAGACGATGGCGATGGAGATGATCAGGGCGATGGAGAAGAAATAGTAGCCCAGAAACTTCTTGATAATGTACCAGTCGAGCTTCTTGATGTACCTGAACGGGTTGAGAAACCTGAATATGCGCAGGAACCGGAGTTTGTGAGCCAGCCAGCGCACAGCCCTGATGAGCCACCCGAACTTGCGGGAAGCCCATCGGCCGGTGCGGTAGAGCCGGCGGTGTTTTCTTATTTTCTTAAAATCTTTCATGATGCTTGCTTACTTAAATTCTTCGGCCAAGCTGGTCGATGATGGAATTCTTCCATGCCACGAAATCGCCCTGCTCGATATGATGGCGGGCATCGGTCACGAGGCGCAGATAGAAAGAGAGGTTGTGGATGCTGGCTATCTGCATCGCCAGCAGCTCCTGGGCCTTGAAGAGGTGGTGAAGGTAGGCCTTCGTGGTTACGAGGTCGATGTCGCAGCCGTCTGGATCTACCGGACTGAAATCTTTCTCCCACTTCTTGTTGCGCATGTTCATCGTGCCCTGATAGGTGAAGAGCATGGCGTTGCGGCCGTTGCGGGTCGGCATTACGCAGTCGAACATGTCTACGCCGCGCTCGATGGCTTCGAGGATGTTCTGCGGGGTTCCTACGCCCATCAGATATCTCGGCTTGTCTTTCGGCAGGATTTCGTTCACTACTTCTATCATCTCATACATCACCTCGGTAGGTTCTCCTACGGCAAGTCCGCCGATGGCATTTCCGTCGGCTCCCTTGTCGGCAATGTATTTGGCTGCTTCGCGGCGCAGGTCCGGGAAGGTGCAGCCCTGAACGATAGGGAAGAGACTCTGCTGATAGCCGTAGAGGGGCTCGGTTTCGTTGAACCGCTTGATGCAGCGGTCTAGCCAGCGCTGGGTGAGCATGAGGCTGTTCTTGGCGTACTGGTAATCGCTCTTTCCCGGTGGACATTCATCGAGGGCCATCATGATGTCGGCTCCGATGATGCGCTCGGTGTCCATCACATTCTCCGGTGTGAAGAAGTGCTTGCTGCCGTCGATGTGGGAGCGGAACTCGCAGCCTTCTTCCTTGAGCTTGCGGATGCCGGTGAGCGAGAAGACCTGGAAGCCGCCGCTGTCGGTGAGGATAGGACGGTCCCAGCCGTTGAACTTGTGCAATCCGCCTGCTGCCCTGATGACGTCAAGACCTGGGCGCAGGTAGAGGTGATAGGTGTTTCCGAGGATAATCTGTGCCATGACCTGCTTCTTGAGTTCCTCGAAGTGGACGCCCTTCACGCTTCCTACGGTTCCTACGGGCATGAAGATTGGGGTCTTGATCTGTCCGTGGTCGGTGGTGATGATGCCTGTACGCGCATCGCTTGCTTTATCTGTTACTTGTAATTCAAATTTCATTTCTATTCTTTTTTATCATTTTCCTCAATGCTGAAGTCTGTAGGGTTTTTCACCTTCTCGTCGGTCAGCGCGAACTGCCAGACGTCAGCCACATTCTCTACATAGTGGAAGTCTACGCCCTTGAGATATTTCTCCGGTATTTCCTCTACGTTCTTCTGGTTCTCCCTGCACATCACGATGTGCTTGATTCCTGCCCGCTTGGCTGCCAGAATCTTCTCCTTGATTCCGCCTACCGGGAGCACTTTGCCGCGGAGGGTAATCTCGCCGGTCATGGCTGTGTTGGCACGCACCTTGCGCTGGGTGATGGCTGAGGCGATGCTGGTGGCGATGGTGATTCCGGCAGAAGGACCGTCTTTCGGGGTGGCTCCCTCAGGCACGTGGATGTGGATGTTCCATTGCTCGAAGATGCGGTAGTCTACCTGCAGCAGGTCGATGTGCGACTTGACGTATTCCAGTGCGATAATGGCTGATTCCTTCATCACGTCGCCCAGATTTCCGGTCAGGGTGAGCTTGCCTGCCTTGCCCTTGCTGAGCGAGGTTTCGATGTAGAGGATTTCGCCGCCCACTGAGGTCCAGGCCAGTCCGGTTACCACTCCTGCATAGTCGTTGCCCTGGTAGATGTCGCGGTTGAACGGTGGATTGCCCAGTAGGTCTTTTACTTCGGCAGGGGTGATGGTGTAGTTCTTCAGCTCCTGGTTGCAGGCAAGTTTGTAAGCCATCTTTCGCAGACTCTTGTCAATCTGTTTCTTCAGCTGTCTTACGCCGCTCTCCCGGGTATAGTGCTCGATGATGAACTCGAGGGCATTCTTGTTGAAGCTTACCTTCGGCGAAACCTTGTCGAGTCCGGTGCTTTCCAGTTCTTCCGGTACGAGATGGCGCTTGGCAATCTCTGTCTTCTCTTCGGTGATGTAACCGCCTACTTCTATCAGCTCCATACGGTCGAGGAGCGGACGCGGAATGACGCTCAGGTCATTGGCTGTGGCGATGAAGAGCACCTTGGAGAGGTCGTAATCCATATCGAGATAGTTGTCGTGGAAAGCATTGTTCTGTTCCGGGTCCAGCACTTCGAGCAGGGCTGATGCTGGGTCGCCGTTGAAATTGCTCTGCGCCACCTTGTCAATCTCGTCGAGGATGAAGACCGGATTGCTGCTGCCTGCCTTCAGCATGTTCTTGATGATGCGGCCCGGCATGGCTCCCACATAGGTGCGGCGGTGACCGCGGATTTCGGCTTCATCGTGCAGACCGCCCAGCGACATGCGTACATACTTGCGCTTCATGGCTGCTGCGATGCTCTTGCCCAGACTGGTCTTTCCTACGCCCGGAGGACCGTAGAGGCAGAGGATAGGACTCTTGCCGCCGCCGTTCAGTGCTCTTACGGCGAGGAATTCCAGGATGCGCTCTTTCACATTCTCCATGCCGTAGTGGTCGTGGTTCAGAATGCGCTTGGCACGGGTCAGACTGAGGTCGTCCTGGGTGTAGGAGTTCCAAGGCAAATCTACCATGGTCTGCAGGAATCCTATCTGTATCGAATAGTCAGGACTCTGCGGGTTCAGGGTGTCGAGCTTGGCAATTTCTTTCTTGAAGATTTTGGCAGTTTCCTCGCTCCAGTTCTTCTGTTTCGCCTTCTCCAGAATCTCCTTCTTCTCCGGACTGGCGTTGCCTTCTCCCAGTTCTTCCTTGATGTTCTTGATCTGCTGCTTGAGGAAGTATTCCTTCTGCTGTTCATCGAGGTCGTAGTGGGTTTTGTTCTCAATCTCAGTCTGGATGCGTAGCAGATGGCGCACCTTGTTCAGGGATCTGATGGCAATCATGATGCGCTCGCTGAGTTTTTCCTCTTTCAGCATCTTGATTTTATCCTCGATGCTGAAAGGAAGGAGGGAGCACATGAAGTTGCACTGCATGTGAATGCTCGACAGTTCGTTGATTGCCTGGATAGCATCATCAGAATAGTTGGCGCTTGATTTGATATAGTCTGTCGCTTCGTAATGGAAGTTCTCGTAGAGCATTCTGAAGAGTTCATCGTTGTTCTCGTCAGGCCATTTCTCCGGAAGACTTTTTACGTCAATTACTGTGTAAGGCTCTTTTTGAACGAGATGTTTCATCTGACATCTGCCCAGACCCTGGATGATGATGCTCATCTGCTCTGTGCCAGGCATCTTGATCACCTTGATGAGTTTGGCGAAGACGCCTACAGGGTAGAGGTCTTCTTCGTAGGGCGATTCTGTATCTTTGTTCTTCTGGCAGAATACGCAGAATATGGTGTCTGGTTTCTTTTCCAGCATCCGGACGAGATTCAGACTTTCCTTTCTGCCCACAACGATAGGGGTCATGTTGGTAGGGAAAACTACAATATCTCGCATGCAGAGGGTAGGGTACAAGCCTTCTTCCTGGTCTTCGATCAGGGTTTTCGGGTCGCCCTCGTAATCTGCAATCATTTGTATTCGGGTACTTGTTCTTCTATTATCCATTTTGTTATGATTTCTATTTTCCGTGCAAAGGTACTCATTTTTTGTGAAATATCGTGGAAGATGATAGATTATTTAATAATAAAATTGCTTTTTCTATATATTAGTACCCGTTTTTATAGATGTAAGTAGCTGCTTTTGCAGGTGGAAGTGGCAATTTCTGCTGCTTGCGATAAAATAAATCGGCGGCGCATTCGTTTTCTTCTGTAAAGAGACAGAAGAATTTATGGGTAATTTTCGATTTAAACAGTTTGAGATAGAGCAAGACCGTTGTGCCATGAAAGTGGGAACTGACGGCGTTTTGCTGGGTGCATGGGCGCAAGGTGGCAGGCGGATTCTGGACATTGGTTCCGGAACGGGACTGATTTCGCTCATGATGGCGCAGCGTTTCCCTGAGGCTGAGGTAGTGGGGATTGATATGGATGCTGATGCCTGCGGACAGGCGAGGGAGAATGTGATGGCAAGTCCGTTTCGCGACAGGGTGGAAATAGAATGCTGCAGACTGCAGGATTTCGGGGGAGCCGGTGTTTCGAAAACTGCTGAGGCTTTGGAAACTGCTGAAGGTTTGAAGGCTGCCGGTGTTTTTGATGCGATAGTGAGCAATCCTCCGTTCTTTGTAGATAGCTTGAAAAATCCGGACAGTAAGAGGACGATGGTGAGACATACGGACAGCCTTCCGTTCCGCGATTTGTTTGCGGGTGTAAAACGGTTACTTTCTGATGACGGTGTTTTCTCTGCAATTGTTCCCGTAGAAGTAGTGGAGCAGTTTGTTGCAGAGTCTTGTATATTAGGTTTTTATCTTATACGGAAGTGTGGTGTAAAGACGGTGGAGCGCAAGCAGCCCAAGCGCTTTATGCTGAGTTTTGCCAAGCATCGCATTTCGCCTTATGAAGAGCATGTTGAAACGATGATGGATTCGCAGGGAAACCGCTCGGAATGGTATAGGAAAATAACGGAAGAATTTTACCTTAGTGATTAATGAACTCAAGTTTCGCATATAAGCTCCACACGCCCTGAAAGGGCAGAAGCTCCTAGCCCAGGGCATCGCCCTGG
>ENA-UONW01004159-UONW01004159.1-human-gut-metagenome-genome-assembly--contig:-CS52-NODE-4159-length-10864-cov-10.294384_pt1 | contig 10864 bp, 8 predicted proteins | sample MGYA00242463_ERZ724010 | MGnify/ENA metagenome assembly ERZ724010 | reverse complement strand
CCGCCGTTTTCTTGAGAAGTCCTCCGTAACAAGTATGTTACGGGGGACTTTCTGCATTTGGCGGATTGGACTCTTTTTGCTATATTTGCCCGGATTTTCTTAGTTGACTTATTTAAAAACAGATTAGATTTATGAAAACAAGAGTATTTTTGGCTGTGGCATTTGTTTTTTCCCTGGCAGTGATGTCCTGCGGTAATAAGAAGGCTGCAGATGCGAATGTGGAAACAACTGTGCAGGTTTGTGATTCTGCATGTACGAAGAACGCTGGAGAGTGTTGTGACAACGATAGCACTTGCAATGGTAATTGTAATGCTGCTTGTGCTGGTGACTGTGAAAAGGAAAGTTGCCAGAAGAATGCATGTGATAAGTCTTGCGAGAAATAATCTTCAGTACTGATTAATAAATGATTGGGATGTGTCCAGTGGATACGTCCCTTTTTAGTGTTATATTATCTGTAATAATATACGTATTGTTATAGAATATCACATTTTAATTGAAAAAAGTAACGGTTTTGTTTGTGTGCTATGAAATAATCTCTACCTTTGCATCGTTTTAAAGTCAAAATGAAGATATGATGATTCAGAACTTTACATATATTCTGCTGTGTGGCATTATTATTCTGCTAGGAAAATGTAGCGGAAGTGAGTGTCGTGCGTGATTATATGTATGTTGAATGATATATGAAGCCTTTCTCACTTCCGTGGTGCGAAAGGCTTTTTTGTTGGATATAACTATAAATACGATATACAAGATGAGTGACAGATTATTTATTTTCGACACAACGCTTCGCGATGGTGAGCAGGTTCCAGGATGTCAGTTGAATACAGTAGAAAAGATCCAAGTGGCCAAACAACTGGAACTGCTGGGTGTTGATGTTATAGAAGCGGGATTCCCCATATCGAGTCCTGGTGACTTCAATTCGGTGATTGAAATATCCAAAGCTGTGACATGGCCTACTATTTGTGCCTTGACACGTGCTGTGCAGAAAGATATAGACGTGGCGGCTGAAGCCCTGAAATATGCCAAGCATAAACGTATTCATACGGGTATAGGCACTTCAGATTCGCATATTCGTTATAAATTCAATTCTAACCGCGAGGAAATTATTGAGCGGGCTGTGGCGGCCGTGAAATATGCCCGCCGTTTTGTGGACGACGTGGAGTTTTATGCCGAAGATGCCGGCCGTACTGAGAATGAATACCTGGCCCGTGTCATTGAGGCCGTCATCAAAGCGGGAGCAACGGTGGTGAACATTCCCGATACGACGGGGTATTGTCTTCCTTCGGAGTATGGAGCCAAAATCAAGTACCTGATGGAGCATGTGGATGGTATCCACAACGCCGTTATTTCCACGCACTGCCACAATGACTTGGGAATGGCTACGGCCAATACGATGGCTGGTGTGCTGAACGGTGCCCGTCAGGTGGAGGTGACTATTAACGGTATCGGCGAGCGTGCGGGCAACACGTCGTTGGAAGAAATTGCGATGATCATCAAGTGTCACAAGGATATCGACATCGAAACGAATATCAATACGCAGAAGATATATCCTACGAGCCGCATGGTATCCAGCTTGATGAACATGCCTGTACAGCCCAACAAGGCCATCGTGGGTCGCAATGCTTTTGCTCACTCTTCGGGTATCCACCAAGATGGCGTGTTGAAGAACGTACAGACGTATGAAATTATTGACCCGCACGATGTAGGTATCGACGATAATTCCATTGTACTGACAGCCCGTAGCGGACGTGCAGCTCTGAAGAATCGTTTGCACGTGTTGGGTGTGGAACTGACGCAGGAAAAGCTGGATAAAATATACGAAGAATTCCTTAAACTGGCCGACAAGAAGAAAGACATCAACGACGACGATATCCTCGTTTTGGCCGGTGCTGACCGCACACAGAACCATCGCATCAAGTTGGAATACCTGCAGGTGACCAGTGGTGTGGGCGTTCGCTCTGTAGCCAGCCTTGGTTTGAATATCTCGGGTGAAAAGTTCGAGGCAGCCGCCAGCGGAAACGGTCCGGTAGATGCTGCCATCAAGGCATTGAAGAAGATTATCGACCGTCAGATGACGCTGAAGGAATTCACCATTCAGGCTATCAGCAAGGGTAGCGATGACATGGGTAAGGTACACATGCAGGTGGAGTACGACAACCGCATCTATTACGGCTTCGGTGCCAATACCGACATTATCGCTGCTTCTGTCGAGGCTTATATCGACTGTATCAACAAGTTTAAGTCATGATTTTAATAGCATCCATTGATAGATATGAATACACTCTTTGATAAAATATGGGACGCCCACGTGGTACAGAAGGTAGAGGACGGCCCTACACAACTTTACATTGACCGTCTCTACTGCCACGAGGTAACCAGTCCGCAGGCTTTCGAGGGTTTGCGTGCCCGCGGCCTTCGTTGTTTCCGTCCTGAGAAGATATTCTGCATGCCCGACCACAACACGCCGACGCATGATCAGGACAAACCTATTGAAGATCCGGTTTCTCGTACACAAGTAGATACGTTGGCAAAGAATGCTGAGGAATTTGGCTTGACACACTTCGGCATGATGAATCCAAAGAACGGTATCATTCACGTTGTAGGTCCTGAACGGGGACTGACGCTGCCAGGTATGACCATCGTTTGTGGAGACTCGCACACCTCGACCCACGGAGCGATGGGAGCCGTAGCTTTCGGTATCGGTACAAGCGAGGTGGAGATGGTGATGGCTTCGCAATGCATCCTTCAGACACGGCCCAAAACGATGCGTATTACCGTCGATGGTAAGTTGGGCAAGGGTGTGACGGCCAAGGACCTGGCCCTCTACATGATGTCGAAGATGACAACCAGCGGTGCCACAGGTTATTTTGTGGAATATGCAGGCGAGGCCGTACGCAGCCTGACGATGGAAGGCCGACTGACCTTGTGTAACCTCTCCATCGAGATGGGAGCACGCGGTGGCATGGTGGCACCCGACGAAGTGACCTTCGACTACATCAAAGGTCGTGAATATGCTCCGAAAGGCGAAGCGTGGGATAAGGTTGTGGCTTATTGGAAGACGCTGAAGAGCGACGACGATGCCGTGTTCGATAAGGAAGTGCGCTTCGACGCCGCCGACATTGAGCCGATGATTACTTACGGCACCAACCCCGGTATGGGCATGGGTATCACCGCCTACATCCCTACGACCGAAGGCATGGGCGAGGCGGCACAGGTTTCGTTCAAGAAATCGCTGGGTTACATGGGCCTCGAGCCGGGCGAGTCTTTGTTGGGTAAGAAGATTGACTACGTTTTCCTTGGTGCTTGTACCAACGGCCGCATCGAAGACTTCCGTGCTTTTGCCTCTATCGCCAAAGGACGTAAGAAGGCTCCGCACGTGGTGGCTTGGCTGGTGCCTGGCTCGTGGATGGTCGATGCGCAGATACGTGAGGAAGGATTGGACAAGGTGCTGGCTGAAGCCGGTTTTGAAATCCGTCAACCGGGCTGTTCGGCCTGTCTGGCGATGAACGATGACAAGGTGCCTGCAGGCAAGTATGCTGTGTCCACGTCGAACCGCAATTTCGAGGGCCGTCAGGGCCCCGGTTCGCGCACGCTACTGGCCAGCCCGCTGACCGCCGCCGCGGCCGCCGTGACGGGCGTGATTACCGACCCGCGCGAGCTGATGTAAGAATAATATAGCACACAGATGACACAGATACGACAGATTCTCACAGATTTTTTCTTTTTTCTCAATCTGTGGTCATCCGTATCCTCTGTGTTATCTGTGTGCTTACCCCATAACCCATAAACTTATCATACAATGAAACAGAAATTCAACATCATAACCTCCACCTGCGTTCCCCTTCCGCTGGAGAACGTGGATACCGACCAGATTATCCCCGCCCGCTTCCTCAAGGCAACGACCCGCGAGGAGAAGTTCTTCGGCGACAACCTCTTCCGCGACTGGCGCTACAACGCCGACGGCACACTGAACAAGGACTTCGTACTGAACAACCCTGCCTACAGCGGCTGTATCCTCGTGGCCGGCAAGAACTTCGGTTCGGGTTCCAGCCGCGAACATGCTGCCTGGGCCATTGCCGGATATGGTTTCCGCGTGGTTATCTCCAGCTTCTTTGCCGACATTCACAAGAACAACGAGCTGAACAACTTCGTGCTGCCTGTCGTGGTGAGCGAAGGCTTTCTGAAGGAACTGTTTGAAAGCATCGCCGCTGACCCCAAGACCGAGGTCGAGGTGAATCTGCCCGTCCAAACTGTGACCAACAAGGCGACGGGCCGCAGCGAGACCTTCGAAATCAACGCCTACAAGAAGCATTGCCTGATGAACGGACTGGACGACATCGACTTCTTGGTGGAGAACAGGGGGAAGATTGAAGAATACGAATCGATGGCACGCAGATGACGCAGATTATGCAGATGGACGCAGATTTTTTATATGAAGAGGAAACAAAAGAAATTATCGCAGCTTTCTATGAAGTGTATAATGCCTTAGGTTATGGTTTTCTGGAGAGGGTGTATCAGAATGCGCTCTATCAGGAACTGAAGCGGCGTGGATTCTCCTGTGAGACTCAGAAACATATAGAGGTGTATTTCAAGGGGTGCAAGGTCGGCGATTATTATGCAGATATGCTTGTGAATCAAAGTATCATTCTTGAACTGAAAGCAGCAGAAAGTCTTTGTCGCGAACACGAATTGCAACTGATAAACTATCTGAAGTCAACAGAGATAGAAGTGGGACTTCTGCTGAATTTCGGCGAACGGCCTCAGTTTAAGAGAAAGGTCTTTGCCAATGAAAGAAAGATAAATCTGCGTTCATCGGCTGAATCGGCGTCATCTGCGTGCCAAGTAAACAAAAGCAACGAATTATGAACCATCCGAAAATAGAAATCATGGACACCACCCTGCGCGACGGGGAACAGACCAGCGGCGTCTCTTTCGTGCCCCACGAGAAGCTGATGATAGCCCGTCTGCTGCTCGAGGAGCTCAAGGTGGACCGCGTGGAGGTTGCCTCCGCCCGCGTGTCCGACGGCGAGGCCGATGCCGTACGCATGATCTGCGACTGGGCGGCGCGCCGCGGACTGCTGCAGCGCGTCGAGGTACTGGGCTTCGTGGACGGGCATGCTTCCGCCGATTGGATACACGCCGCGGGATGCCGTGTCATCAACCTGCTGTGCAAGGGCTCGCTCAAACACTGCACCTACCAGCTGAAGAAGACACCCGAGGAGCACATCGCCGACATTCGTGCGGTGGTGGACTACGCCGAGGGCCTCGACATGGAGGTCAATGTCTACCTCGAAGACTGGAGCAACGGCATGAAGGACTCGCCCGAATACGTCTTCCAACTGATGGACGCGCTGGCCGGAACGGGCATCCGCCGATTCATGCTGCCCGACACGCTGGGCATACTCAACCCCCTGCAGGTTATCGAATACATGCGCAAGATGAAGAAGCGCTATCCGCAGGCGCACTTCGACTTCCACGCACACAACGACTACGACCTCGCCGTCTCCAACGTACTGGCTGCCGTGCTGAGCGGATGCCGGGGCCTGCACACCACCATCAACGGACTGGGCGAACGCGCCGGAAACGCACCCCTGGCCAGCGTGCAAGCCATCCTGAAGGACCACTTCAACGCACGGACCGGCGTCGACGAAAGCCGCCTGAACGAAGTGAGCCGTGTCGTAGAGTCGTACTCCGGCATAGCCATCCCCGCCAACAAGCCTATCGTCGGCGAAAACGTCTTTACGCAGGTGGCGGGCGTACATGCCGACGGCGACAACAAGCGCAATCTCTACTACAACGACCTGCTGCCCGAACGCTTCGGCCGACGGCGCGAGTATGCGCTGGGCAAGAATTCCGGCAAGGCCAACATACGCAAGAATCTCGAAGACCTCGGGCTGCAGCTCGACGACGAGTCGATGCGCAAGGTCACCGAACGCATCATCGAGCTGGGCGACAAAAAGGAGCTGGTCACACAGGAAGACCTGCCCTACATCGTCTCCGACGTGCTGAAGCACGACGTCCGCACCGAGCGCGTCAAGCTCAAGAGCTATATCGTCAACCTGGCCTACGGATTGAAGCCGATGGCCACCATCAAGGTAGAAGTAAACGGAAAGGAATACGAGGAAAACAGCAGCGGCGACGGTCAGTACGACGCCTTTGTCCGAGCCTTGCGCAAGGTGTATAAGGGTACCCTCGGCCGACGCTTCCCGATGCTGACGAACTACGCCGTGAGCATACCTCCCGGCGGACGCACCGACGCCTTCGTGCAGACGGTCATCACGTGGAGCTTCGACGACAAGGTGTTCCGCACCCGAGGCCTCGACGCCGACCAGACGGAGGCGGCCATCAAGGCTACGATGAAGATGCTGAACCTCATCGAGGACAGCTACGACGAGGCACCGGCCGCGGTGTAGACGGGCTGCCGCGCGCAGGCGGACGGACCATCGTCCGCCGTCCGCCGCAAATCGGTTTTCTTTACATCGCGACCCTGCTCCGAGGGGCCTCCGAAGGGGGGCGGAAGGGGGCTTTTCAGTACCCCTCCAAGACTGCCCTACTACGGCGTTGAAACTGCGTTACTACGGCGTTAAAAATGCGTAGTTACGCGTTTTCAACTGCGTAGTTACGCATTTTTAACTGCGTACTTACGCATTTTCGACCCCCTCTACAGACCCTTCTGGCGGCACTTTGGGCCATTTTCGGCTCCCCGCCCGCGTCGCCGCGGACGGAGGCCGGCGGAGGCCTGCCGATTTTATCGGAAACTATCGTTGGAGATACTGAAAAATTTTACTAATTTCACCGCCCGAACGGAAACGGAACGTATGAAGAAGACAAAGCTGAAACCTTGGATGCGCTACGCGCTGGTGTTTGCCGCGCTGCTGGCCTTGAACGCAGGACTGCGCCGGATAAGTCCCGGCGACGAATGGAAAGACGGCAATCTGCTGGTGAACCTCGTGGCGACGGCCCTGCTCACCGCAGGCTTCGCCGCCGCCGACCGCCTCTGGCGGCGGAACAAGCCCTACAGAGACAAACTGAAGCAATTACTACATAACAACGAACAATAGATATGGAACTGAAAATAGCAGTACTGGCCGGTGACGGTATCGGCCCCGAAATATCCGCCGTAGGCGTGGATGTAATGACCGCCGTATGTGAGAAGTTTGGACACAAAGTGACGTATGAGTACGCCCTCTGCGGCGCGCATGCCATCGACGAGGTGGGCGACCCGTTCCCCGAAGAGACCTTCCGCATCTGCCAAAGTGCGGATGCCGTACTCTTCTCGGCCGTGGGCGACCCGCGCTTCGACAACGACCCCACCGCCCGCGTGCGCCCCGAGCAAGGCCTGCTGGCCATGCGCAAGCGGCTCGGGCTCTTCGCCAACATCCGCCCCGTACAGACGTTCAAATGCCTGCTCCACAAGTCGCCCCTGCGTGCCGAGCTGGTCGAAGGCGCCGACTTCCTCTGCATCCGCGAGCTGACGGGCGGCATGTACTTCGGCGAGAAGTATCAGGACAACGACAAGGCATGGGACACGAACTACTACACGCGCCCCGAGGTAGAGCGTATCCTGCGCGTCGGATTCGAGTACGCCATGAAGCGCCGCCGCCACCTGACGGTGGTGGACAAGGCCAACGTGCTGGCCTCCTCCCGCCTCTGGCGCCAGATAGCCCAGGAAATGGCCCCGCAGTATCCCGAAGTGACGACGGACTACATGTATGTGGACAACGCCGCAATGAAGATGATACAGGAACCGCGCTTCTTCGATGTGATGGTGACAGAGAATACCTTCGGAGATATCCTCACGGACGAGGGCTCCGTCATCAGCGGTTCGATGGGGCTGCTGCCCTCCGCCTCGACGGGCGAGAGCACGCCGGTATTCGAGCCCATCCACGGCTCGTGGCCGCAGGCACGGGGACTGAACATCGCCAACCCGCTGGCACAGGTGCTGTCCGTGGCCATGCTTTTCGAGTACTTCGACCTCAAGGAAGAGGGTGCCCTCATCCGCCGTGCCGTCGACGCCTCGCTCGATGCCTGCGTCCGCACGCCCGAGATTCAGGTGGAAGGCGGCGAACGTTACGGCACGAAAGAAGTGGGTGCCTGGTTGGTGGATTATCTGAAGAAAGCCTGACGCGCCATGATAGCCCGTAACCTCATCGACCTTGTGGGCCGCACACCGCTCATGGAGCTGTCGGCCTACAGCCGCCTGCACGGTCTGGCTTGCCCGCTGGTGGCGAAGCTGGAGATGTTCAACCCCTCGGGCAGCGTCAAGGCACGCACCGCCCTCGCCCTAATAACCGACGCCGAGGCGTGCGGCCTGCTGCGTCCGGGCGCCACGCTCATCGAGCCCACCAGCGGCAACACGGGCATCGGACTGGCCATGGTGGCTGCCATCAAGGGCTACCGTCTCGTCCTCACCATGCCCGAGACGATGAGCCTCGAACGCCGCAACCTGCTTGCGGCGCTCGGCGCGGAGATTGTCCTCACGCCCGGTGCGCAGGGCATGGCGGGTTCCATCGCGGCGGCCGAGGCCCTGCGCGACGCCACGCCCGGCGCCGTTATCCTCCAGCAGTTCGACAACCCCGCCAACGCTGCCGTGCACGAGCGCACCACGGGCGAGGAAGTGTGGGCCGACACAGCGGGGCAGGTCGACGTCTTTGTGGCGGGCGTAGGTACGGGCGGCACCGTCAGCGGCGTGGCCCGCGCCCTCAAGCGTCACCGTCCGGACGTGCACGTAGTGGCCGTCGAACCGGCCTCGTCGCCCGTGCTCAGCGGCGGCGTGGCAGGTCCGCACCGCCTGCAGGGCATCGGGGCCAACTTCGTGCCCGGCAACTACGACGCCACGGTGGTCGACGAAGTGCTTCCCGTGGCCGACGACGACGCCTTCCTTGCCGCCCGCCAGCTGGCCGCTACCGAAGGTCTGCTGGCCGGCATCTCCTCGGGTGCCGCCCTGCATGCCGCCTGCGTCCTGGCCCGCAGGCCCCGATGGCTGGGCCGGCGTATCGTGGTGCTTCTGCCCGATACGGGCGAGCGCTACCTCTCGGCGGGGCTGTATTGACCGCGCGTCGTGTTACACCTTATATATATAGTATATGTTGATTGGAAGTTAAAGAAGTTATCGCTCCGCTAGGAGTTAAGTAGTTAAGCCAAATGTTCCGGCTGTGGCCTCGTGTCTGTTCCTTGTGTCCGGCGGTACGTAGCATTTGGCAAAGCATTCGGCTTAACTTCTGAACGGAGCGTAGCGGAGTGGTAACTTCTTTAACTCCTTAACTCCTGATTGTCCTGATATGTTTATCGTTATGAAGCAAACCGTTCTGATTCTCCTGCTGGCCGTTTCCGTCAGCCTGCCGGCCCTGTCGCAAACCTACGACGAGTGGTGCGAACGCGCCGTGGCAGCCACCGAGCAAGACAGCCTTGCGCGTGCCGAAGAGTGTATCCGCCAGGCCCTGCGTCTGGAGCCTGCCAATCCGCGCAACGCCCTGCTCTTCTCCAACCTCGGCACTATCCAGCGCAGCCAGCGCCGCTACGAGCAGGCGTTGGAGTCCTATCGGCTGGCCCTCAACATCGCGCCCATGTCCGTACCCATCCTGATGAACCATGCCACGCTCTCGCTGGAGCTTGGGCAATACGACAAGGCGCGTGCCGACTACTCTCAGGTCATCGAGCTGGAGCCCCACAATTGCGAAGCCCTCCTGATGCGTGCCTATATCTACATGCAGCAGCGCGACTACAAGTTTGCCCGCCTTGACTACGACACCCTCCTCAAGGTCGAGCCGCAGCATTACAGTGCCCGCCTCGGGCTGGCCACGCTTCATCAGCGCGAATCCCGCTACGGCGAAGCCCTGAAGGTGCTCGAAGGCATGCTGGCCGACAAAGGCGGGCCGTCGCCCTACACTCCGCGCGAGTTGGCGGTGGTCTGCGTGGCCCGTGCCGGCGTCGAGCTGGACATGCTCAACCCCGACCTTGCGCTGATGGACCTGGACGAGGCCATCCGCCTGGATGCGTCGCAGGCCGAGGCCTACCTGATGCGCGGGCGCGTCTGGCTGATGAAGGGGAAAAAGACACAGGCCAAGCGCGACCTGGAGAAGGCCGTCGCCTTGGGTGTTCCTCAGAGTGAGGTGCGCGAACTGATGCGCCAGTGTCGTTAAAGGGAATGGGGCACCGTTCAGACGAAGCGCCGTATGAGCTTCACGAACGCTGCCCCATATTTCTTTTTCTTGTAGTCGCTGATGCCGCTCACGTTGCCGAAGGCCTCGAGTGTGACCGGCCGCTGCAGGGCCAGCAGATGCAGTACCTTGTCGGAGAGGATGAGATAGGCGGGCAGCACTTCTTCGTCGGCCAGCTGCTTCCGCAGAGCCTTGAGGGCTTCGAAGAGGTCGGTGCTTTCGCCGCCTTCCGCGCCCAGAGGCAGTTCGCGCAGGACGGGGGCGGCTGTTCTCTTTTTCCTGCCCCGCTTGGCCGACGCTTCCTCTCTGCGTATCACGACCAGGCTGGCCTTTTCCCTTCCGAAGAGCACGTCGCTTCCGGCGGGAGTAATCTTCAGGTGGTTGCTCTCGTTGTAGGCCACCTCAAAGTATCCCATCTGTAACATCTGCAACAGATAGTCTTGCCAGTCGCGGGCCGGTATGTCGCGGCCGGCACCGTAGGTCTTCAGCTGGTGGTAGCCTTTTTCCTTCAGTTCGGTATTCAGGTTGCCGCGCAGGATATCTGTCAGCATCGGGGTGGCCACCTGCTGGTTGGTGCGGGCGATGGCGCTCAAGGCCTTCTGCACGATGATGGTTCCGTCGAAGCGTTCGGGCGGATTCTTGCACACGTCGCAATTGCCGCAGTCGTGTGTCCGTTGCTCGCCGAAATAGTTCAGCAGGATGCG
>ENA-UONW01004154-UONW01004154.1-human-gut-metagenome-genome-assembly--contig:-CS52-NODE-4154-length-10878-cov-5.017463_pt1 | contig 10878 bp, 15 predicted proteins | sample MGYA00242463_ERZ724010 | MGnify/ENA metagenome assembly ERZ724010 | reverse complement strand
GGAAATCATAATAATATCATACGGGTTCTAGACAATATTAATTGTAGCGCAAGGACTTATTCGACTTTTATGATTTATACAGCATCTGATGCATTAAAATATCTTACTGATTGGAAAATATTTTTCGAATTAGCTAATAAAGATACGCAAAATAAAACTTCTGCGGAATTAGCCATACTATCTATGAATGAATTAAAAAGAACACAAGACAAATACAGAAACGATATAAAAGAAAAGGAGAAAGAACTTTATACTAATATCACAGAATATTTATCTCTGTTAAAGAGATTGTATATGCAAGATTTTTATTTGAAGTTTGATTTTGTCGATATATCTAATGAAAAGCCGGAAGCATAATGCTCCGGCTTTGTTTATTATTTTTTCAGTTCTGACTTTTACAAAGATCTTTCGATAATTCTTTTTTCATGCGTTGAATTCTATGAATAAGAAACTTTCATATGACAAATATTGAAAAATATTCATCCAATTTACTCACGATTATCTCATAGATGTATAATATGCGCAGAATATTTTCTGCATATATTATATTGAAATCAATACTTTTTTTATATTTTTGCAGAAAAATTTCTGCACTATGGATAAGGAATACCTGGAACTTGGAAAAGTAATTGATGCTGCTATCAAATCAAATATAGATGTTGATAAAGTAACCTCTTTAAAAGAGCTGTATATTGAAAGAAAGAAAACATTGCATCTATCAGATAGACAGATTCAACAAATTTTAGGCATGGATCCTAATAAAACGATTAATCCAATATTGGAAGGAACAGCTAAACATGTTGGTTTTATTAATGTAATAAAACTTGCACATTTTTTAGGATTATCTGTCAATGACTTGTTAAAGATATACATTCCAGAATTAGATGCAAATCTGATTGGAGAAATACAGCGTTCTAGAGATGCAGGGTATATTGTTGAAACTTTCGACGTTGCAACTTTAATGAAAATAAAGTTTTTTGCGCCTGGTTCGTCTTCAAAAGATATGGGAGATAAGATCAAAAGATTTTTTGGTCTGGAAAGTTTATATGATTTTTCAAACAATGACATAGCGCCAGCGTTTAGTCGCTCAAAGAGGAACTCTAGTGACTTGATGCGTAACTTTTGGATTCAATCTGCTTATACTCAATTCCAAAATATTGATAACCCTTACCCATACAATCGTAAAGAACTTGTAGATTTAATACCTAAGATAAGACCATATACAAGAGATGTTAAAAATGGCCTTATTAAGGTTCTAAAAGCATTATATCGTGTTGGAGTTACAATTATTTATCAACCCAGCCTAGAAAAGATACAAGTGCGTGGTGCTACAATGGTAGTAAATGATAAACCATGTATTGTACTTTCTAATTTGCAAAAGAACTATCCTACTTTGTGGTTTACATTATTGCATGAATTACATCATGTATTATACGATTTAGAAGACATCAAATCACAAACCTATCATATCAGTAATGGTGAGGGGGATTTGTTTCTTATGAATGAAGAACGTGCTGATAAATTTGCTCGTGAATATCTCTTAAATGATTCACGATTAAAATTTATCTCAGGATATATCACTTCAAATTTCCATGTAAAGAGATTTGCAGATGAATGGGGTGTTCATGATTCTATCATATATGCTATTTATTGTTATAAGACAAACGAATGGGCATTATACAATAAATATATTCCAAAAATGACAGAAGCGTTAGAGCTTTTGAATACACATCCATTTGAGAAAGAATCTTTAATAGAATCTGCAAAAAATATAAAAGAACTTATATATAATATTTAATTATGGAACAAGAAAATAAAAAATTATCCAAAGAAGAATTGGAAAGACTCCAAAAAGAACAGGAACAAGAGGCTGAACGCGCAAGTATTTTGATGAAAGCTGATGAAATTAAGGAGGAAACATTTGATTTTGATATGGATGGTCAAATTGAACTCAAAAGTGAATTAGCCGACATGATGCTAGAACAAATTGATGATCCCGAAGCCAAATATGAATTATACTATAATGTGGTAAATCGGTTATTAAGAAAGCATTTACCAAAAGGTGAAAAATACAAGCCTGCTCGTGATTTTATATATGAAGAAAAAAATACATTTTTAACTAGAGGACACCGTAAAAATGAACAAGGTATTCGTGGGGCAGATGGCAGAATGGCTTACATTAATGATATCAATGACCTCATCAATATCATCACAAAATGGATATCAAATAAGGGAACAATGTACGATTTATATTCTCAATTAAGAGATCTAAATAAATCTAAAGGCTATCTCTAAAACAAACGCTTTGTCAAAATGATGATAAAATTTCATGAGGGTGTGTCAAAATTCATTTTTTAAAATAATGAACTTACAATTTGAAATTTGACCACCCCAAAAGACTAAAAAAGGGCCGCATCATTACTCCATACAGAGTTTGATACGGCCCTTTTTAAATATTATAGTTATAATCTGTAACTTTGGGGAGTAGTCATTTTAGTTTTGACACATCCTCTTTTAATAGTACAAATAAGTGACAAAACTAATTGACTAACCCTTCATTTTTAATCTTTCTACAATTTGGCAGTAAATATATTCTATATCCTGCCGAAAGTTCTTGTACTGCTGATAGATAAAGGACACATCAGCAATATTGTTTGATATGACACATGGTGACACATCCGGAAACACATGGGAAATCTCGGCCCGAATCCCGTTCGGGATACGGCCTCCAGCCAGCACACTCGGGGCAAACAGGAACAGCACTATAAAAAGGAATTTCTTCCGTTGCGTGACATTCTCAGGATTAGGCGGACAAGGCCGTTCTGCCAATATCTCCTTAAACCAGACATAAATCTCAGGAATTAGAGAATAGTCAGCCAGTATTGGCGATGAAAGTTCCTGTTCACGCTCTGAAAGTCTTGATTTTTGTTCACGAATAGCCTTCAACTCCATGATTGATGAAAATTCTTTTGTCATAGCACGATTATTAAAGTTATAATTTATATATTTGCTGAATAATCGTGTGCGGGAGTTGGCTTGTAATCGTGTGGGCTGGCTCCCTTTTTATTTTCCCACCTTTTTTCCCCATTCTATAGCGAGATATAAAGCTGATGAATACAAAAGAAGTTCCTCACGAGTTGTAAGGAACTTCACCTGCAATGCCATTTCTTTGGCTTTGAAAAATGACTCATGATCAATCATAAATTGTTAGTAAATTTTATTGTTATGTTTATATGGCCGTAGTTCATTATATTTCATTTTCTGCTCGATGTGCCAGAAGATGTCGATGTTTCTGTCCTTGCAGAAAGTGAATATCTCATTTAAGAGAATAAATGGTTCATTCCGATAAAAGTTGTCGGTGACATAGACACAGATTCTAAACATGGACTCCGTGAAATTCATATCAGAATAGTCTTCAGTATTGCTTCCTTCATAGTCGAAACTATCCAAATCATATCCTCTCAATCCTGACAAATCCAGCAAACGGATGCAAGCGTCGGCAAGTTCGTCCTCCACGCTGTCTTTAAGGTAATATTCAAACGTATCACGATAGGCTTTATCATAGTTTTCTCCATACAGCTTTATCTCGTGTATGTAGTAATCCATTTCCTTATTGAACTTTTGAATATCTGCATGCTTTCTTTTACGGTCCGCTTCTACAGCTTCCATCAGCTCGGATATGACCAGGCAAAGGAAATGTTCATCACTTAGGTTATCTTCATGCCATCCGTGAGCAACTGCGCACTGGTAGGCTTTATCTCTCAATTCATTTAGGTTCATGATGATTTTATTTTAACTGGTTGAAAATAAAATACCCGATAACCATCACAAAGCAGCTATCGGGTATTCACAAAGCACTGACAAGGGCTGTCAGTGGATTCTTTGGCATGATTTTTGTAACTTCTCAGAAGTATAAATTTAAAAAATATTTAGAGGTATGAGAATGACTGTAGAAAAAGCCCAAAGGCTACAAAATGAATGGGAAGCTAAGTTAAAAGAAAATCCAAATTTAAAGTGTACCCATCCAAACGGATTAGAAAAGGAGTACTATTTGGGAATGCAGACTGGAGATTATATATGTCCAATATGCGGTGAGGCTTTTACAGCAGAAGAAAAGAAGAAAAATCATCTGTAATAGTACGCCATTTAAAACAGTCAGTAGAAGGGATTAATTCCCCTCTACTGATAATTCCAAAATCCCAATTTCCCTTTCACATGCAGGATAGGATTATCAAACAGTATTGCATCCTTCAGCACCCAGTTCCAGCAACCTTTATCTGCCCAGATTGAAGGATGGTTCTGTACGCAGTCGGATATAACCACGCTTCCGATGATAGCACCATGAGGTAGCTTGTTGCAGTCAACACCTGCTAATCCTGAAGGATGAACTAAAATTTGTACTCTTTGTTCACTGTTCATTATCCAACCAACTCCTTTACTGTTGCTTGCATGTATTAGCACCCTTTGGCCGATGTACTTCTGAGGGCACTTCCATGTTCGATTCTCGATGTCTTTTATACCGTGAGCAATTAGGCTCGCCCACGGCTGTTTTATGGATATTGCTTTCATTTTTTGCATATTTCTTTGTTTTTTTAATTTTAAGATCGTATATTAACATTGGCTAAGTAGCTCAGTGGAAAGAGCAACGCTCTGTCTAAGCGTTTAGTCCCGGGTTCGAATCCCGGAATAGAATATTCGTAAACACTATATATAAAAGCAGGCTGATTATCATGCCTGCTTTTTTAGTCCTACAACAAATTCAATATCTGACAAAACGCGTCTTCTTATGTAGACCCCCTATCCAGTATTTCTGAATGCAAAAGAATAATACTGCAAACTGATATAAAAGAGAAAAAGGAGATTATTGGAATACTTGACGATGTGTAAAATAAATTCTAATCTACTCCATGATGTCTTCTCAACCACTTTACAAAAGGGTGATGGCTTGTAAGCTTATCTAAATGACAATCGAAATCGCTTTCATCATCAGAAATAGACAGCAGAATAATCCCCAATGCAATTAGCATAATAATGGTGAAAACATAAAGCACATAAAAGATGTTTGCCCATACCTCTTGATTTATCAAAAAACCGATAAATGAGATTAAATCAACTATACATAATATAATGTAAAATGTTTTCATATCATTCAAATTTTAATTCAAGTTGGCTACTCGGTTCTTTATAACTAGGATAGGCCAACATAAAAGCTATCCGTAATGCTTCCACAATCTTCTCTCGAACAGCCTTGGATACATGGTTCTTGTCGGCATCGCTATTAATCTGCAAACATCTTTCAAGACTTCCATTTATAGGTTTCTCGTCGAGAAACAAGCTATATTCAGTGAATATCCTGTTCTGACTTTTCCCATCAGCCATTTCTTCATTCGTCTGATACCGTTCAATCACTGTATCTTGAATTGTTTTCAGGCATCTTTGTCCACGGTCACTTCTGCAACCCTGCATTTCGTTTTCAAAGACGACAGACAAAGCACGTTTTTTGCGAACATTACCAATTTTTGCCCATCCATAATAAACTTTCAGTTTCTCCATGATTATATAGCTCTAATCAAGTTCATGTTTTGATTGACCAATTCTATGATTTTATTGTGATATGGCGTGTTCTTATTGCATACGCCCCTAGACTGGACTATGCTGTATGTATTAAGATTTACTTCAATCGTTTCGATGCGGTTTCCAGCTTTGTCCTTTGCAGACAGAATCAGGCTTTCTTTCTTTTTGTAGTATCCCATTGCGTATACACAATGATGCATTGCTTCTCCCTCTTCTGCCATTTCTGCAACAGAACGTATGACTGTTATAATGATATTTTCGTTGCCGAAACATATACCGAAGAATCGCCCTTTCTCCAGGGCATAGCTTTTTTCCCAACTCTGGGCTTCTCTCATTCTGTCAATTTCCTTTCGTCTTGCTTCCTCACGGTTCCTTCTCTTCAGGAACTTGTCGTGTTCAGCTTTTAAATCGGCCGGACAGACATATTTAGCGTTGTGTGTATCGAGGTGAAAATACAGGAGCATGTGTATGTAGTCAATCCATAAGGAAGCATCCTTTACGATATAACCGTTTCTGTTGCATATTCTGATTGATGGTTTCACTTCTTCTGGTATGCCTCTAATTCTCTTTGCATACAGAAGGTCATACTGCTTCGTCTTGATAAGCATTTCGGCTTCATTGTCTGTCAGCAGCATTACGGCAAGACAGCTTGCAGAAACTCTGTTACATCGGAAAGTAAAGCCGTTTCTCTTCAATTTAGGGATAACTCTTCGTATAGGATAGACAAATTCGGAATTTATGTCGTATTTGTCTGGGCTATACGAGCATCTGGCCTTACACTTAGGTTTCAGACTCATCGGCTTGCTGAAATCCCATGCATCATATACCCAAGCCATAGGCTTGCATGGCCTGGCCATCACATATTCCTTTCCGTCATCCGATATCCAGTTCTGTACAGCTTCATTGATGCAGAAGTAAGGCTCATTTCCTTCAGCGATATTTTCAGATACTTTGTACATAGACTTTTCGATTATGAATTGACGGAATACCTGAAAGCCCCTGCAGGTAGTTGCAATTGTGAAATACCATCGTTCCTTAAATTTGCGTTTACGACTGTTTTCCAGTTTCAGCCGTGTTCCGCAATGCGGACATATCGTTTCATCCCCTACGAGCTGTATACCGAGTGGAGATGAATTCTTTTCGTGTACTTTGCCGCAGTTCATGCACCATACTTCTCCCTTATGGTAGTAACCGACTTTTTCGAAGCATGTATCTTTAGCCCACTGTTTCTGTTTTTCTGTCAGTTTTGGTAGCTTTGCACTCAGTTCTGCTATCTGCCGTTCTATATTGCTGCGAGGTCTCATAGTATCAGAATTCAAATAATGACGGTTGCAAAGTCTTGCTATTTTCTCTTTCTGCTTTTCTGCGTTCTGCAAGTCTCTTTGCCTTTTTCTCTTCAGATGCACGCATACGGTCGATGCACTGTTGCTGATATTCTTTCAGTGCCTTTTCGTATGCATCAGCTTTGTCTTCTTCAGAAAGTTCAACTGCTGTTGCCGAAGCACTTACACGTGTTCCGGTTGGCAGTTTGTTGATTTTGATATCGTCTTCATCATAGTAGTGGACGGCCAGACCAAAAACTTCTTCATCTGTCATATATACGGCTGTTCCACGTTTACTGACTTCTCCGATAATGAATTCGAAACACTCGTCTATGTTCTTATTTCTCTTTGCATAGTTCTTTGCAAATAGTTCATCATCTTTTGCCCGATTGTCAAGATATGCTTTTATTGCATCTTTGACAGTGTTCTGTTCTTTAATCATGTGCGTGTCTTTTATTTTGATGTATTCTTGCTGATCTTCCTTCTCTGGTATAGTCTGCAATTCTTCAGTGCCATTGTCACTTGATTGCCCATTCCGGCTTTACAAAGGTTTACAAGAGGATTTCCTGGCAATTGTGGTTTATTTATGCTGTTTATGCAGTCTATACAAGTATTGAGAATCTTATTTTTCATAGATCATGCGTTTTGCTGTCTCATCACCTTTGTCTGCCAAGGTCTTCAGTTTTTTGTACCATGACAAGGATGTGTATCCTGGAGGTGGGACAAATCTTCTGGCTTCTCTGTCTTTTTGTTCTTGTTGGCGGTAAATCCTGTCAAGTTCATAATTACGTTCAGGTATGAACTCATTGAAAAAGGCATTTCCAATTCTTCGTGCGTCAAAACTTGAAAATGAGTTGTCATATTTGCCGGCTTTGTATCTGGCGAAGAATATCATCATTTCAGACAGCTTGAATCCTTTTACCTGAGCTGTAAATGAATCACAAAATAGTTTGATGCCGTCTGCAACACCTTTTTCACGATTGGAACTGGAGCCGTACAATGCCATTACCTGTGAACGGATCCACATGGAGGCATACTCAATGCCGAATTTCTCAGTATAATCGAAAATTGTTGGACATTCTGCCAAGTAAGCTTTTTCAATGTTGTTGATAGCATAACTCCAATGTACCGGCGAGAACAATTGTTCAATTTCAGAAGGGGTTCGGTACTTCATCATGTATGCCTTGTTCGAGCCTTGCGCGGTCTGCAAGGTATTGTTGCATTGCGTAGTCGTTGGCTTCCTGCTTGCTTGTATAACTGCTCCGATTGTTTCCATTACGAAAGCTTTTTACTTGTGAAATGATTTCGTTGAATTTTGAATTGATGTTTGTTACACTAAAATTCTCGAATATCCAACCCTCCTTTATGGAAGAAAGCAAATACTGGAGCGCGTACAAGATTGATTCGTCTGCCACATCCATTTGCTTTTGTTCGCGTTGGAATTTCAGTTTCTTTAGAAGCTGGGACATTGCACCAGCATCTTTGACAGTCCAATAGTAATCGCTACCAAACGTTTTCCTAAAATGCGATTCAAACAACAGGCGGGCTTTTGCATTGACACCATCCCCCTTGGGGGGTGTGGGGGGAATTATATTATTATCTACTTCTTTCTTTTTCTTCTTGCCCCTAGCTTGCCCCAAATTTTCTATTTTTTGAGAGATTTCTTCTGTGCTTGCCCTTAACTCTGCCCTTATCCTGCCCAAAGTGGCATTTAACTCGCTGATTCTTATATCGTTTTCTATGCCCTGGACTATGTCCTTGCTATTGCCGTTTGGTTCGCCCTTGACAGGATTGTATTCATCATAGTTGCATAAGGTTATTACTGTCATGCCTTGCTGGTTGCAGGTTGTAATCATACCTTGCTTTTTCAGTTTGGAAAGGAAGTAACGCACCTTCTTTTCAGACCATTTCCAACGCTTCATAAGAAATGATATGGATGCAGGATATTGTCCTCTTGTATAAGAGACTTCTCGACCTCCGATACTCTCCATACGGGGCGTTGCCTCAAATCGTGCAGACTGAATCAAGTCAAGCCACGCTTCGCAACTGCTAAAAGTCCGGGCCTCATTCCACATATCATTCGAGAAGAACTTGCGGCTTAGTTTTATATATCCTTCCATAATCTTAGAATCTTACGTTAGTCAACTGTCTGTTATTAGAGTACACGGCCCATTTACCATTTCCACTGTCCACTAGACGAAGATCTTTCACTTCTCCAAACCTTTTGATATTGCCACATAGGTCTACGATCCATCCTGCTTCCTTGCTCGGATGCGGGCGTATTGCTCGTCCTACTATCTGGTACCATAAGGCTAAGGACATTGTAGGACGTGCCATTACAATAGTGTCCAATTCCGGATAATCAAATCCTGTGGTAAGCACGCCTACGTTGGCAACGACTGGTATCTCTCCAGCCTTGAAAGCCTCAAGGATATGCTCACGTTCCTTTTTCGGCGTTCCTCCTGAAACAATGGCCGTTCCAGGAATAGACAGGGTCAGTCGTTCGGCTTCTTTGAGAAAGCGTGTGAAGACGAGGATGCCTTTGCGTTTGCCTCCGACTTTGGGATTCATAAGCCGGCGTACTATACTTACCAAGAATCCGTAGAAGTCGATACGCTCGTACTCTTTTACTACTGATTTGTCTGTGTAGTCTGCTCCAGTTGTATTTACCTTCAGGTTAAGTTCGTTCCATCCAATAGGATTCATCGGATAGTAATTCAATTTAGATAGATATCCCATATCCAAAAGTGTAGAAATTTGAACCTGATAAATAACTTCAGAGAACACGCACGGTCTGGTACGGGTAATGAACTTCAGCTCCGATCCGTAGTCGCGGCTCGACGACAGGCGGTAGGGTGTTGCTGTCAGCCCCAGCACCTTGCAACGTAGCATCGCGAGGAATTCCTTGTACATGCCTGTTTTGGGGTTGACAAGGTGGCATTCGTCGATGATGATGTTGCGGAAGTGCTGGAAGAGTTCCGGATGGTTGACTACGCTTCCGATAGTGGCGAATGTTATTCTTGAAATATCTTTTCTCCCGAAGGAAGCTGAGTATATTGAACAGTCGATAATTCCATACGAGCATAGCTTCAGGTAGTTCTGTTCGAGTATTTCCTTGCTTGGCTGAAATACCAATGTGTATCCTTCGAGACGACTGGCAATATCGGCTATTACCAGACTCTTTCCGGCACCGGTAGGCAATACCATGATGGCATTGTTCTTCTTGGCTTTGTTGGCAAAGAAACTGACTGCGGCATCACTGGCTTTTTGTTGATAATCTCGCAATATGTAACTCATAGACCTTTCTCCTTGCTAAGTTTGTCTCCAAGAGCTTTGTAGTACTTTGTAAGTTCGATCAACTCAAAATCGGTCCATTTCCTTGTTTGTCTTGCTTTCCATGCAAGTTTGTCAAATCTCATCTGCCCGATTTTGTTTATAAGGTTCTTCTCATATTGAATCAGGTGGTCTGCACTGAAACGGTTGCACGCCCTGCATTCTGCGTGGGCATTGTCTTCATCAAAACGCGTTGCCATGTGGCGTCGCGAATGAAAATGTCCACAATCGGCTTGTTCGTATGGCTTTATCTGACCGCACGATATACAGCGAAAATATCCGTTCGGCATACAATCGCGAAGCCGGATATAGCGGCTGAAAACTTTGTCGAGTTTGGCTACTAAATCCGGCTTCTTCTGTATTTTAATACCTGCCTTGTCGAATAATGGCAAAGGCTTTTCTTTCTTCTTTCTCGGCTTCTTGATATAGTACGGCATATTTTATTAATTTAAAAGGGGGGCATATCCTGATAATAAATCTTAAACTGTCTAATTTTAAACCTGATAATCGTAAATAATTGGATATGCCCCTTTTGATTATTACTTTTGCCTTGTCTAATTATATATTTTTAATCGTATGCGTGATAAGAATTTTTACAAAGAAAAGGCGGAAGCTGTCAAGAATGAAGTATTAGCAATTCAGAAGAAGG
>ENA-UONW01004146-UONW01004146.1-human-gut-metagenome-genome-assembly--contig:-CS52-NODE-4146-length-10903-cov-3.880992_pt1 | contig 10903 bp, 11 predicted proteins | sample MGYA00242463_ERZ724010 | MGnify/ENA metagenome assembly ERZ724010 | reverse complement strand
AGATTTCTACAGACTCCCTTGGAGCTTCAATATCTATCTGCAAATAAAATTCATTGTTGTATACGTACATTTTTTTCAAAACTAACATATACCATGCAAAAGCGAGACATTGAGGTATATTCTTTATTATATTAAAAACAAGACTTACTCTTAGTTTATGTCCAAATAATAATTTCTTTAGATCTCTAAAAAATGGAAAGTCCTCATTACAAATTGGTTGAGAATAAAAAGAATAGCCATCTATTTCGCCTACAAATCTTTTTGTCACTAATGAAGCTCCTTGCACTAAGAATCTAAAATCAATGCCACCCATAATTGTTCCGCTTTTTACCTTAAAAGCTCTTTGGGATAAATGATCTGAAAAATTCATTTTTTCTTTCACTATGCTTAAATCAGAATTGATAAGCAATCTTGAACTTTCAAAGGCACCAGTACATAAGAAATATTTATTATATCCAGATATTGTCTTTTTTATGCCATTCTGTATGCATTCTAAACCTATAATATTATTTCCGTCCTTTAGAATTTTGGTTATTCTTGAATTAGGTATAAGATTTATTTTTTTGTTATGTTTTATATGAAAATGTTTGAATAAATTCCGATGGAAATAACTTAGCCAAATGCCTGTTTTCGTGAATAAATTCTCATTTATCCTTTTTTCTGGATATTTATTTTTAAGATTGAATCTTGACAAAACTGTATCTTTGTACTTTATGTCGATATCAACAATATCCTCTAAAAATTTGTCTGGATGATTGAAATCATTTTTAGAGAAAGTAAGCAACTGCCCTCCCCATTTTACTGATGCCCCTCCATAACCAAAGAATCTTGCCTTTTGCAAGCCTTCATAAGGAGCTTTGTTTATATGAGACAAATAACCGATACCACTTTCATCTTTCAAATCCTCATTACCCACATCATATAAATCTATAACTTCATGCGGAAACACAATGGAAAGTAAGTTAGAAATATAGCTTCCATATGTACCGGCTCCAATAACCGCAAATTTCCTTTTAGAGAAAGAAATTCCTAAATTTTGTTCTGTTCTACGAGAATCAAACCATGTCCTTTTAAATAGTCCTACAACTTTTAAATAATGTCTCATTTTAAAAATGCCGATTGCCTTTAAAAATTTAGCTATTGACATAAACATAGAATATGGCAAACAAATAGGGTTTATGTTCCACTGTTGGGAAACAAAATTGTATTTTGTCCCTTCTGTTCTGTCGCTATTGAGAATTAAATAAACTTTTTCTTTCTTGTCTGTTTTTATTATATTTAATAAGGCTTCATGTAATTTCTCTCTACAAATAAGTGGTAAAGCTGTATGTTTATCTCCCAATAATATATTCAATCCAAATTTTGATATCAAAATTCCTGCTTTGCTAGGTTCATGATTTTTTGTATAAATATATCCCGGTCTTACAAATGAAATACTTAATCCTTCTACTGGATGATCTATTAAATAATGGTCAACTGCCACTTTAATACTTGCGTATCCTCCTTTATTCTGCCATTTTCTTTCTATTTCTGAATCTTCATTTACATATTTACTTTCATTAGGATACACACTTATAGAAGAAATCTGTATCAAATGCCTTACATTCCTATTTTTACAGAACTCTAATAAAGAATTTATGTAATCAATGTTTTTCTCAATGCTTTCACCTTTTAGTAAAATAAAATTTATTACCGTATCATATGAATCTAAGTATTTGTTATTTTTCATATTCATAACATCTCCGGTAATAATATTATTTTCCCGCATTTCGCCACCACGTGAAAAGCAATCATTATCTATACCATTAACTTCAAGGTATTTACTTAATCCAGTGGCTACAAATGAGCGATGTCCACATATTAATACTTGCTTCTTCATTATTTTGTGATTAATTATTATTTACATAATATTTAGAATGATGCAACCTTACTTCAAAGATGTTTACCCTGATACTTATTATTCTGTATCGGGGGGCGAGGCTTCAATTATTTTTAGTTAATCTGTAATATAATTCAGTCATTTTTTTGTGATATAGTAAAAGAACTGGAATTTTTTCTGTCCAATAATGACGATCTATTATCCACGATTATAGCATATAACATTTATGTCCTAAACATGCTCTATGCCACATTTTAAGATTCCATGATGCCTATATTTATCGAACTGTAAACTTCTGAATCTCATTCGATTTTTGCCACAAAAACTTTAAAAACTGATATTCTCCAACTTCTAAATAATTTAGTGTGGAATGGCTTAAACAGAAATGTTATATAAAAATCCTAATGATTTTTTGTACTTAATGCCATTTGTGACTTATAGTAGATATTTTGCATCATTATTTAAATCTTTAATTATAATGTACAAACGGTAATTCAATATATTTTTTATCGTAGATGAAATTATATAAACTATGCATTTTGCTGGATATAGATTCAATGGAGTAGTTTTCTATGACAAGTTGTTTTCCATTATAGCCCATTTCCATTAATTTTTCTTTAGGAGTTTGCGTAGCATGTAATATGGTTTCTGTAATTGCTTTTTGTGAATAATCAATCCACCATCCACAATTGCGTGTTTCAAGTTCTTCCCATGGCGCGCCTTTAGTAGCAATACATGGTATACCTCTTATTAGTCCTTCAAGGATAACATTTCCAAGGTTCTCAAATTCACTTGGCATAGCTAACACAGAAAGTGATGCTAATGCTTTATCTTTTTCAGTTCCTGATAGGAACCCTTTAAAATGTATATTCTTAAGATTTAAACGCTTTACTTCTTCTTTCAAGAATTTTTCGTATTTGGCATCTCCTCCACCTATAATTATTAATTCTGCATTTTTCGTTTCTTCATGTAACTCTGCGAATGCATAAATAAGGCTTTCAACATTTTTTCTTGGAGAAAGTCTTCCAAGATATCCTAATATGAATTTATTGTCCTTTTTTTGAGTCGTGTAATTTTTTATTTCAATAGGATTAGGTATAATGGCAATAGGAGATGTTACTCCCAACTCCCTGCAATATCTCATTTCTTCCATGCATGTTACTTGTACGCAGGCTGCATTATTCAAATCATTAAGAAGACGTATCTTTAAAGAAATTTCTTTAAAAATTTTGTTTGACTTCTGTATATCCTGGGGATAAAGCATTCCTCTTGGCGTAATTAAATAAGGTTTATGCTTCTTGCGTGCTATATCTGCTATTGCATAAGTTGGATACTGCCAAACTCCTTGCGCATGATAAATATCGTAATCTCCTAAATCTTCTATTTCCTTTTTCAGTTTAGGAGAATACATGAATTTATGTTCTAAAGGCGCATGTGCATAATGAACAGGTACATCTTCTCCTCTAAGTTTACCAGTTGCCGATAGTGGATACATGATTATTTCGGCATCTATTCCTTGTTCTCGCAAACCGTATAGAGTGTTGTATGTACTCATGGCCGGGCCACCTGCATTTACGTCTAATGTCCCAAAATGTAGAACTCGCATCTTCTTGTTTCTTTTATTTATCTTTATATTTATCTTTCCAGATCCAGACAACTACATTATCTGGAAGTATATTTATAATATGTAAATACAAGTAGTATGTTATTGCATTTACTATTCCGAAGTGTTTTTTTCTATAGTAAAAATTAATATTAGGATTGGAACCTAATGGGGAATACAATTTCTGAAAACGTTTTTTTATTGTACTGTTCCACTTTCTAACTCTACAAAAATTGTTACTGTAGCCTCTTGCTATTGGTTTTCTTGTAGAAATAACCCTGATACCATTTTCTATTGCGGAAAGCCCATAATCTACATCTCCTAAATCATGATGGTATATTGGATCTATAATTCCTATTTTGTCGACAACGTTTTGTGGAACTAAAACAACATTACCATTCATATATTGTATATCTACAGGATTCTCGTTTTTTTGAATAAGATGTTTTTGGGCATCGCTTCCGCCATAAAGAATTTCTGTTTTATCAAAATTTTCAATCAGTCCAGAAACTATGCAATTATCTCCACCTAATTGCTCACATTCAAACAGTTCTTTGGCAAAAAAAGGATATAATTCAACATCATCATTTAGCCATATATAATATTCATATCCTTTTTCTAAAGCTTTCTTCCATGCAGTATACATTCCACGACTCCAAAAAAGATTCCCATCTCCTCTTATAACAAAAACTTCAGGAAATGTCTTCTTTACAATTTCACTTGTACCATCTGTAGAACCATCATCTACAAGATATATATCGCATTTTATATCAATATTTTTTAATGATGATAAGCATGCAATAGTTTTATTGATTCTATTATGGCAAGTTAATAATATTGCTATTCTGTTATGCATAATTATTGTTTTAATTGTTTGATTACTTTGGCAGGATTGCCGGCCGCAATGCAATCAGATGGAATGTTTGTAGTAACGACACTTCCAGCTCCAATAATACTCTTGGCTCCAATTGTAACACCTTTTAGTATTATACATCTTGTTCCGATTAAAACATCTTCTTCAATTGTAATGACTTTTGATTTTGCATTTGGACGGTCTGTTTCTCCATTTTGTCTTTCTAAATAATTGAGAGAATGTGCATCTGAGTCAATAATTATGCAATCTCCACCTATTTTTGTTCGAGAACCTATTTTTTAAGAAATCGTATATCCATATACATGAAGAACTTATACCAACTTTATCTCCAATGGACAAAAATGCATTCTTTTCTAGTTCAATTGCACATTGTATATTCCTAGCCAATGGATTATAGTGATTACCACTAGAAATTGCAACTTCGTTTCCTATTGTAATTTTGTTGTTGCCGTTTAGTTTAATATGCACAAAGTTTGCTACTCTTAATTTGCTCCCAAACTTTATACCAAGTAATCTAAATCGAATTCTGTTTAGTATAATCCAAGTTTTACGTCGTATTTGATTATATATACCCATTATATTTTATCTTTATATCTTGCCTTATTATTACTTATGAGTTTTGCTGGATATCCGCCAATAATTGAGATTTCTTCTATATTTGTATAGTCTTTGTTGCATAAACTACACGAAGCTATGATTGTTTCATTAGACGTTTGCGTACCTTTGTTGATAATAACATGATTGCCAATCCAATTCCTTTTACCTATTTTTACATCTTTATGTCTAATCGATACATTGTTTGTTTTTGTATCTAAGATACTGTGTGTATCTGTATCCATTATTTGACAATCCCATGATGATATAGTGTTTTCACCAATGTTTATTGCTTTTTCGCAAAAAATAGTATTTTGGGCACCTATAGTTACGTTATTACCGATTGTTATTATACCTTCTTTTTCAATTCTCAACAATCCGTTACATCCTATAGAGCATTTACCATTAAATATTAACTGTCCTTTTATGTCAATAATGTAAGGTCTTGTAGCAAACATATCAGAACCTTGAGCTCCTATTTTTATCATTCCAGTTTTTATCTGAGAGGATTTAATTTTTATTTTTCCTTTTAGATTGATGAACTTTACAGAATGATAAATATCAAAATGAAGATGGCATACTTGCATTATAGGTAGCGTTCTAAGATTGAAATATAGAGTTACTATTCAATTATGCTTAAATATTCTTTTTATAATCGTGTTTTTTTTCAATGCTTTTTAAAAAATTATTATAACGCTTTCCATAACCATTCCATGACAATACTTCTTTTTCTTCATCAGAAATATATTTTCTTAGTATGCCCTTTTGTTTTTTTGCAAGCATAAGTGCTTCTTCGACATTATGGCGTAGTGTTTCAGGTGTAAGATCTTGTAAAATGCATATATACTGATTTTCTTTAATTAATCTTTTTAATGTTCTTCCCCCACAGTTTTTTGAACATACTATTGGTAAGCCACACATTAAAGCTTGGCTCAAAACCAGTCCGAAACCATCTTCTCTGCTGGGAAATAGAAATATTTTTGAGCACTTGTAATATTTGACTAATTGATTTTCTGTGACACTGTTAATATGTGTAAAATTTTCGCTCTCTGGAAATTCAACATCAACAATACTGCCAACGTGAAGTATTTTAAATTCTGTATTTTTTAATGCTTTTATTACAATATCGCTTCCTTTTCTTTTACTCCATTGTCCTACTAGAATACAGTCGAATTCTTCTGTACAAATAGTAGGAAAGAAATTGTCCGTTGAAACACCATAGGGGTTAAGAAAAATTTTATTCATATCAAATGAATTTTCTTGAAATGTTTCGTAGCAAAAATCACTGGCAATTGAAATGTAATCAACCAATTGATATTGGTATTCATCTTTTTTTTGATAAGATTTAGATTGTTCTTTTATTCCATATGATTTTAGGATACGATTAAAGCTTTTTACATGTGATGTTCCTCTATCTAATATCGTTATAGCATTGAATTTATTTTTTGCTTTTATAATGGACTTCGTATAATTAGGACTTTGGGCTATGAATACGTCACATCTTGGTAGTAAGACACATACAACATTATCAATAAACCATCTGACTAATTCCAAAGTGAAGTTTTTTTTGAGTATTCTATGAAGAATAATGAAAGGAGAAGCTATCATTAATAATGAAATTCCACCACGAATTAAGCCATAAAGTTTTAGATTTTTTGGAGGGGTAATACTATAGAATATAACGTCATGTCCTCGTTTTTGTAATTCTCGTGCACAATCCAATAAATGTGCACGTCCGTAGCTTGCTATAACTATTTTCATATTTTGAGCTTTTGATATTTATTTACATTGTTATCTGGAGATATTTTACCACTGTCTAAGTAGTGTTGGACTTTCAGTTTCAGAAACATTGATGGTAAGATTTGTTTGATTAAACATATTTTTGCTATCTCTTTTTTGAAGAGAACTCCACCAATAGAATTTGAAATAGTAGTAAGATTTGAGTTCAACATATTTCGTAACCACAAGAAAGAAATGATTAGAAAGTACTCAATTTGGGTAACCCCCTTTTGAAGGGCACTTTTCAGTGCACTAAATCGAGCTTTATTAATTAATTAGTTTTGAAATTAACGTTGGCTGGTAACCAAAGTGATTTGGCCAGGAACCATGTTGACATAATCACTGCACCCGTTTAACTTTCTTTGAAAAAAATTCAATGAAATTCCCGATAGAACAACCATAAAGTTTTATTGTTCCTATCACGCTGGTATAAGTCGTAGCCGTATCAGCATTGGCACCACTGCCATAATGAATTGAATTGTTGCGTTGGGTAGTCATCTTTCGGATTGTTGTTCTGCCGTCTTGCTTTGAATTCTCTTCTTCAAAAGAAACTGAAATACCGTTAACCTGGACTTCTACTACTTTTTTACTGGTATCCTTATATTATTTTGCAAGATGTTTTAAGGAACGTTTTTCTTAACACAAAACGACTGGAGAGATTCTCCATGTGGCAAGGCCTCTGTCTGGTACTAAAAGTAAAACCTTTCGAAATCTTCACTGCTGTATATAATTATAAGATTTTGTTCGCGGCGAAGGTAGAACTTTCAATAAATAGCCAATTTTTGAGTGTTTACGAAGTAAATGATATGTATCTCTTATTTATTTGTTCTAAAAATAAAATTACAATAAATCTTCATCTCTTTATTATTAAAATTACGGAGTCGTTTATTATAACATAAAGCAACAGCAATCATAATGAATAGATAATTTATATTTGTAGATGTTCTATCTTCTATAAATGATAACATGTATTTAAATGAGACAAATAATCCTACTAGTACAATATATTGATTATTTGATTTCCAAATTGCTAAATATGCAGCATATATAAACAAGAACGAATATATTATGAAGCCACAAGCTCCTCCATATTGTATTATATTTAACATTCCTGATTCTGTGCCCGCACGCCCATTTTTATATATGACGGCAAAGTTTGGGTCTCTAGACTCTATTAAGCTTGTTTGAGTCTTCCCATTTGCACCTAGTCCAATTAAGTATGCATTTCTTTTTTTTAATTCATTAAATACATCTTCATAAATAGAGGTTCTAGAATCAACTAATAATTCGCGTTCATCACTTTTTATACCTCCAGAGACAGTTATTGATGTTTGATATATTTCTCCTATTTCGAAAATGTTGAATACTCCAGTTAAACCTAATGCTAAAAATAATATAGGAGCTGTGGTTAATATTACAAATAAAGTTTTTTTTATGCATGCTAGAAAATGTTTGAAGTACGACAGTACGAGTAAACTAGCAAAGGCTGTAAAATTTAATATATTTGTTCGAGTACCAAGGTTTGTTATTAAAACAAATATTAGTATTGATATAATTATTATGTTCGATTTCTTATTTAAATATGGTAACATTAAACCTAAAACATATAGTCCGCTAATTATATGGGGAATGTCAGATTCAGCAGAGTATGTTCCATTAATTGTTATTATAATTGTTGCTATAATAGCAAATATAATATATTGTCTGGCATATTTTATGAAGTTGCATGTCTTGAAATAGAATATAATTAATGGAAATGTTATTAAATAGAATATTGTATTACCAAATAAAGCACTAAAATCATTACTATCATTTATTGAAATAATTCCTCTTATAAACGTAAATAGATTGAAAAAAATTAGAATTCTTATTATTCTTTCTCCATCTTTCATTTCTGTATTATGTAATCTTTTAATGCAAAATAAGTTAAAAAAATATATAAAAACAGGTAGCATACATATAAAACTTACCATTATTATTTTGCCAGGAAAAAAGCTTATAAATATAGATGGTATTATTGTTAACGGTATGATTTTATTATGTATTTTATTCATAATTTATACTTTTTGAAAAATAATATTGTTTAGTTATTGTACATAACTTATTATGAGTGAGATTCTTAATATTTCTATATCTGATATTTAGTAAACGTCCGATTTTGACATATTGCATAGAGAAAGTCGCTTTTCAGCGGTCCCATCTTAAATAAATTAAAAGTTGGAGCTGATTTTTAAGTTTGTTAATATTGATTCCGATAAGCATTGGCAAAAGGTTTTCGTAATCCCTTCGCCCATTGTTAATTTCGCGAAGAATTTTTTCAAATAATCGAGTGCAGATATACTGTTCTTCCTGCATGTCGATATCAGTGTATGATATGTGCACCTAACAGCATTTACGAAAGAGATTGTAGGGTACCTTGTTTATTAAACAGAAGTCCTGAATGAACTCACCTTGAGGCATTGCTTCAGCCTTGTAGCGGATGAACTTCTGTGACTTTCGGTCGGATATTCTTATGCTCGGAATAGTAAACAAGTTTGTTCTCCTCTCGCTTAATCGAATAATTGCTTCACGTTTGTTTTCACGTTCGGGAGAACAAATAAATTAGTTTTCCACTCACTTAATCCAAAAATTTAAAATCACTGCTACAGTACATACTTTTAATAGTTTTTGCTACTGCATTGAATGTCATATTTTTTATTCTTTGAGGCAACACGTCAAAATTGGATGCTTAGTATAACATATTATGAATTAGATTTTTAATATTTCTATATCTGATATTTAAAAGAGTGTATTATTTATTTAAAATATTATGTGACTAATATTATAGTATTATGAGTTTTAATATATAAATTATTCAGATTTATATCGTTTTTAGTGTTTTAGAAAATATTTTAATATATTCATTTGCCACATTTTTTTTGGAACGTGTATTGAGCCATTCGTGTGCTATTACATTATTATTATTGATTTCATCGTCAGACATAGTATATGCTGAAATTAAAGCATTGCATAAGGAGTCCTTATCACCATTCTTATAAAGAATACCAGTGGAGTGTAATGCTTCTTCTATGCCATCACCATCAGCTCCTACAACAGTGCATCCACATGCGAGTCCTTCTAATACTACTATTCCAAAAGCTTCATAATATGGATGAGTGGATGTTACGGCTAAAATTTGATGTTTATTTAGAATTTTAGCGATTTCACTTTGATCACGTGTTCCTAAAAAATTTATGCTGTTTGCATATTTTGTTTTATTTGCGAAGATTTCCATGTCGTGACGTTCTGCGCTGTCACCGATTATGTTTAATACATAGTTGGATTTTGTTTTATCTTTAAATATATTGAATGCTTCAATCAATAAATATATTCCTTTTCCTCTGCTTAATCGTCCAACAAATGCTATGTCTCTTCGTTTATTGTTATTGGTTATCTTAAAGACATCATTTATATCCTTTTGCTGTAGTTTCACTAACACAAATATTATGAGAAAATTTTGATACAAATGATTTTAAAACTCCTTTATAACCTGATCCCCAGCCAACTTGATGATAGACTACGAACCATGTTTTTTTCTTAAAAAAAAGTGGCCAAACACGCTTTAAAGATAGTTGTTGGTGAACAAAAACATCGCACCATTTATAGGCATACCACATTTCTTTTATTGATGGTTTACGAATTACCTCAAATGGAAACACTTTATCTCCTTCTTCGCTTGTACTTGTAACGACTTTTACAGAATGTCCCATACGATAGAATTCATCGGCAAGTGATTCTGTTATAATTTCTAGTCCGCCAACATGTGGATAAAAATATTCAGATGTCATTAATATATTCATGTTTGTTTATCTAGCATTATTAAATTTTAGACTGATTACAATATTATTTTATGATAATTATTAACCATCGAAATGCAAATTTTAGGCTCTATTTTAAATGAATTAAATCTCGTTTTCTTAATCCTGCTATGATATAGGAAATACAAAAGGAGAAGAATGACACATTGTTTATTGCAAAAGCCATCATTTTACTCCAAAAGTTCTTTCCTGTCATTTTTATCGATAAACCACTAATAATCTTATAATAAGCTTTATTATAATTAAGGCTTATTTTGTTTGAGAATACAGATACAGAAATGAACTTATACATATATTGGCAATATTCATTTAATGTT
>ENA-UONW01004144-UONW01004144.1-human-gut-metagenome-genome-assembly--contig:-CS52-NODE-4144-length-10910-cov-3.766743_pt1 | contig 10910 bp, 8 predicted proteins | sample MGYA00242463_ERZ724010 | MGnify/ENA metagenome assembly ERZ724010 | reverse complement strand
AACAGGTTGGTCGTACTCTGCGCGGCTTTCCTCCTGCTCATCGCGGGCACCTACACTGCCATGAATACCGAAGTTGACGTCTTCCCCGACCTCAACGCCCCGACGGTGGTTATCATGACCGAAGCCAACGGTATGGCAGCCGAGGAAGTGGAACAACTCGTTACCTTTCCTGTCGAAACAGCCGTAAACGGTGCTACCGGTGTACGCCGTGTCCGTTCTTCGTCCACCAACGGCTTCTCCGTTGTCTGGGTGGAATTTGACTGGGGAACAGACATCTACCTCGCCCGCCAGATTGTCAGCGAGAAACTGGCGGTAGTCAGTGAATCCCTCCCCGTCAACGTGGGCAAGCCGACGCTGGGCCCGCAATCTTCTATCCTGGGCGAAATGCTGATTGTCGGTCTGACCGCCGACTCGACCTCCATGCTCGACCTCCGCACGATTGCGGACTGGACGATTCGCCCGCGCCTGCTGTCCACCGGAGGGGTGGCACAGGTAGCCGTGTTGGGCGGAGACATCAAAGAATACCAGATTCAACTGGACCCGGAACGGATGCGCCACTACAGCGTTTCAATGGGTGAAATAATGGCTGTCACCCAAGACATGAACTTAAACGCCAACGGTGGCGTACTTTACGAGTTCGGAAATGAATATATCGTGCGTGGGGTACTTTCTACCCCGAAGGTCGAGGAGCTAGGCAAAGCAGTCGTAAAAACTGTAAACACGTTCCCCGTCACACTGGAGGACATCGCCGACGTGAAAATCGGCCCCAAAGCTCCGAAACTGGGAACCGCTTCCGAACGCGGCAAACCTGCCGTACTAATGACAGTCACCAAACAGCCTGCCACTAGTACCCTCGAACTGACCGACAAACTGGAAGCCTCTCTGAAAGACCTCCAAAAGAACCTGCCTGCCGACGTGAAAGTGTCTACTGATATTTTCCGCCAAAGCCGTTTCATCGAAAGTTCGATCGGCAACGTGAAGAAGTCGCTTTTTGAAGGCGGTATTTTCGTGGTGATCGTCCTGTTCCTGTTCCTGGCAAATGTACGTACAACGGTGATCTCGCTGGTGACACTGCCTATCTCACTGCTCGTCTCCATTCTTACGCTGCACTATATGGGATTGACTATCAACACAATGAGTCTCGGTGGTATGGCCATTGCTATCGGTTCACTGGTGGACGACGCGATCGTGGACGTCGAAAACGTGTACAAGCGTCTGCGGGAGAACCGGCAGAAACCGGAGGCCGAACGGCTCAGTACACTGGAGGTGGTATTCAACGCCTCGAAGGAAGTTCGTATGCCTATCCTTAATTCGACGTTGATTATTGTAGTCAGTTTTGTCCCCCTGTTCTTCCTGAGCGGAATGGAAGGAAGAATGTTGGTCCCGCTGGGCATTGCGTTTATCGTGGCGTTGTTCGCTTCGACGGTTGTTGCGCTGACGCTGACCCCGGTACTTTGCTCGTATCTGCTGGGCAGTAACAAGACGAACAAGGAACTGAAAGAGTCATTCGTAGCCCGTTGGATGAAAGGGATTTACGGGAAGGCACTGACTTGGGTACTGGCCCACAAACGGGTGACTTTGGGAAGTACAATCGGACTGTTTGTGGTCGCTCTCGGTGTGTTCTTCACTCTCGGACGCAGCTTCCTGCCTTCTTTCAATGAGGGCTCGTTCACAATCAACATCAGTTCGCTGCCGGGCATTTCGTTGGAAGAAAGCAACAAAATGGGACATCGTGCCGAGGAACTGCTGCTGACAATTCCAGAGATACAGACGGTAGCCCGCAAGACGGGACGTGCCGAACTGGACGAGCACGCGCTTGGCGTGAACGTCTCGGAAATCGAAGCTCCGTTCGAGCTGAAAGACCGTCCGCGCAACGAGCTCGTTGCCGAAGTGCGCGAGAAACTAGGAACGATCACCGGTGCAAATATAGAAATCGGTCAGCCTATCAGTCACCGAATCGATGCCATGTTGTCCGGTACAAAGGCAAATATCGCCATCAAACTTTTCGGCGATGACTTGAACAAGATGTTCTCACTCGGCAACCGGATAAAGGACGCTATCGGAGATATACCGGGCATTGCCGACCTCAACGTGGAGCAGCAGATCGAGCGTCCGCAATTGAAGATTCAACCGAAACGGGAGATGCTTGCCAAGTTCGGGATTACCTTGCCGGAATTCTCGGAATATGTCAACGTTGCCCTTGCAGGAAAAGTGATCTCGCAGGTTTATGAACAGGGAAAGAGCTTCGATCTCATCGTAAAAGTGAAGGATGACGCACGGGACGAAATGGAGAAAATCCGCAACTTAATGGTAGACACCAACGACGGCCGCAAAGTGCCTCTGAACTATGTGGCGGAAGTGGTTTCGGCCATGGGACCGAACACGATCAACCGCGAAAACGTGAAGCGCAAAATCGTGATTTCCGCCAACGTGGCGGACCGTGACCTCCGAAGTGTGGTAAACGACATCCAAAAGCGTATCGATACGTCTATACAGCTCCCCGAAGGCTATCACATCGAATACGGCGGACAGTTTGAAAGCGAACAAGCCGCCAGCCGGACATTGGCGCTGACGTCATTCATCAGCATTGTTGTCATCTTCCTGCTGCTTTACAACGAGTTCCGCAGCGTGAAGGAATCCGGCGTTATCTTGTTGAACCTGCCGCTTGCACTGATCGGCGGTGTTTTCGCACTGGTCATCACGACGGGTGAGGTCAGCATTCCGGCAATTATCGGGTTTATCTCCCTGTTCGGCATTGCGACCAGAAACGGTATGTTGCTTATCAGCCACTATAACCACCTCCAAAAAGAGGAAGGACTGAACGTATACGACAGTGTCATGCAAGGCTCGCTCGACCGTCTGAACCCGATTCTTATGACAGCGCTTTCGTCGGCACTGGCACTGATCCCGCTGGCGCTCGGCGGCGACTTGCCCGGAAACGAAATTCAAAGTCCAATGGCCAAAGTTATCTTGGGCGGACTTTTAACCTCTACGTTCCTGAACGGTTTCATCGTTCCGATTGTTTACCTGATGATGCACCGCCGGCCTACCGACGCTGCACCGGAGCAAGAATCCCTCGCGACACCCTGCTAATCATCAGCCAGACGTAATAGAAGAAACAAATAAAAGAAAAAGTATGAAACGGATTATCATTATAAGTTCTTTTGCTGCCACTGCACTCTTCACCCTGACGGGGGGTGTGCAGGCACAGAACAGCATAGAACAGGTATTAAAAAATATAGAAACGAACAACAAGGAGTTGCAGGCGAACGCCCAACTGATTACCTCGCAGAAACTGGAATCCAAAACGGACAACAACCTGCCCGATCCTACCTTGTCCTACGCTCACCTCTGGGGAGCAAAGGACAAAAACGAAACAATCGGCGAACTCGTCGTTTCGCAGAGTTTCGACTTCCCCAGCCTGTATGCCACGCGCAATAAACTGAACCGGTTGAAGGCAGGGGCTTACGACAGCCAGGCGGACGTATTCCGTCAGGACAAACTGTTGCAGGCGAAAGAAGTCTGTCTGGACATTATCATGCTCCGCCAGCAGAAACAAATTCTCGAAGAAAGGCTCCGCAACGCGGAAGTACTCGCTGAAATGTATGCCAAACGTCTCCAAACCGGAGACGCCAACGCCCTCGAGACGAACAAAATCAATCTGGAATTACTGAACGTCCGCACAGAAGCCTCACTCAACGAAACGGCGCTCCGCAACAAAATGCAGGAACTGAATACGCTGAACGGCAATATCCCGGTGGTCTTTGAAGAAAGCCGGTATCCCCTCACTCCTTTTCCCTCCGATTACCAGATCTTGAAATCGGAAGTGCTCTCTGCCGACCGTACCCTCATGGCGCTCGGCAACGAAAGCCTCGTTGCCCGGAAACAAATAGCGGTCAACAAATCGCAGTGGTTGCCGAAACTGGAACTGGGATATCGCCGGAACACAGAAACGGGCACACCTTTCAACGGGGTAGTAGTCGGCTTCTCTTTCCCTCTTTTCGAAAACCGGAACAAGGTGAAGATTGCGAAAGCACAAGCTTTGAACATCGACCTGCAAAAAGAAAATGCCACGTTGCAAGTTGAATCCGAATTGTCACAGCTCTATCGTGAAGCCAAAGCACTGCATAACTCCATGGAAGAATATAAAAAGACGTTCCGGTCGCAACAGGACTTGGCATTGCTGAAACAGGCACTCACCGGAGGACAAATCAGCATGATAGAGTATTTCGTAGAAGTATCTGTCATCTACCAGAGCCACCAGAACTATCTGCAACTCGAAAACCAATATCAGAAAGCAATGGCACGGATTTACAAAAGTAAGTTGTAGACCTTATCCGGCCTTTACAACACGCGGATCTTTTCCGGCAAATACCCGCTACGGATACGCCATTCCTGCGGATAAAGATTATTAGCCCGGTTGCCGATATTCTTCACAAAACCCAGAGGAATATTGCGATAAGTGAGCAAAACATACCCGCGAGGGGCTGTCGCCGGCAAAGTGACAGCCTCTTTCCGCAAATAAGCGATTGCTTGTTCATAACTCACCGCCTCGGTTGCAAAAACATCCTGCCGCAGAAGAAGGGCACTCATGGCCAAGGCATGGGCGGGAATCAGATCTTTTCCTTTCACCTCGCCAACCGAAACGCCTGCCTGCACCACCCGCAAATGTTGTTTCATGGCAGCCAGTTCGGCTACGCATTGCTGAGGAAACGCGTGTATTTCAGCACCTTCTGCCGACAAGACGTACTTTCCGGCACACTCATCATTCAGCCATTTTCCGGCCGTTGCCATGTTTTCCTTGGAGACAGGCGAAGAAGAGGCTCCCCCACCTTTCTTACCTTTTTTTCCGGCGGATTTTCCTTTCGGAAACGAATAATAATCGGCATAACTGTCCTCCCCTGCCGTTTCCGGTTTGCGGAGTACGGACAAGAAAAAGCCTTCACCCTTCGTCTTATGCGGGAAAAAGTGATATACGGAAGCCGATTCGCCGCACAGCAGATTTCCTGTGATATTCCACTCTTCCCGAATATCTACCGCCAACGATTCCGCCCCAAATTCCTGCTGAATCCAACGGACATTTTCTTCGTCCTCTTTCGTGTTATATGTACAGGTACTGTATATAAGAATGCCTCCGGGCTTCAGACTCGGCCAAACGTCCGCAATAATCCTCCGTTGCCGTTGCCAGCAAATTTCCACATTCTCCGGACTCCATTCTTCAACGGCCACCGGATCTTTACGGAACATCCCTTCGCCGGAGCAAGGCACATCTGTCAGAATAACGTCAAAGAAAGAAGGCAAAGCCGAAAAATCAGCCGGGTCGTTATTCGTAACCACCACATCCGGATGTCCCCATTTCGTCAGGTTCTCCGCCAAAATCTGCGACCGGTTCCGGATTACCTCGTTGGCAACCAGCAAACTACCTTCGGGCAACACACTACGAGCATGGGTCGATTTCCCTCCCGGAGCGGCACAAAGGTCGAGCATCACCACCGGCTTCGTGACATGCTGCCGGAGCACCTGTTCCACGAACATCGAAGAAGCCTCCTGCACATAATAACACCCTGCATGAAACAACGGGTCGAATGTAAAAGTGAGCCGTTCGTCGAGGTAGATTCCCTCCGAAGACCAGGGAGGTTGAACCGATAGAGCATTTTCCACTTTCAACCGATGAACTTTCAACCGATTCAGCCTAATGCTCACAGGAGGTTCCTGCTGCAAGGCGGAAACCAGTTTTTCGTATTCTTCGATGCCCAACAAAGCGCGGGTATATTCTGTAAAAGAAGCGGGTAAATTCATTTTCATTTATTAATTTGCGCAAATATCAAAAATATTTCGTCTCTTTGCAACTTTCTCGGATACTAACTGCGTCTAACAGACAAAGAAACAAATTAAAAAATAACAAATATGAAACAAATTCTAATAGCATTATTGCTCGCATTCACCACTTCGACAGTAATTACAGTGACGGTGATCGGTGTAGATACAACGGACATGGATACGACGGCGGGTAAGGACGACAACGACCTTCCCTTCGGCAACCTCAGCGACACGATCAGCGGAGGGATCCTGATCTCTATTATCGCAATCGTCGCCGTCTTCGGACTGCCCGTATTTATCTTGTTTGTAATCTTTTTCTTCCGCTACAAGAACCGGAAAGCCCGTTACCGCCTTGCCGAACAGGCCATTGCAGCCGGACAACCGCTGCCGGAAAACTTTATCCGTGAAAACCGGCCGGCCGACCAACGCTCACAAGGCATCAAAAACACCTTTACAGGGATCGGACTTTTCATCTTCCTCTGGGCGATCACCGGAGAGTTCGGAATCGGAGCAATCGGACTGCTTATCATGTTTATGGGCATCGGCCAATGGATAATAGGCAGCAAACAACAGAAAACAGATGATGTTGATCCTTTCCGGATGAACGTTTCCCGGAAAAGAGACATCGACACAGCCGCCCCTTCGGCAACGCAGCAGGAAGAAAGAAACGGAGAAAAGAGCGACGAAAATAAATGAGCCAAATCAACGATATATCGCTAGTCGCACAGGTCGTAGTGTTCAAAAACACTAGGGCCTTCGACCAGTTAGTGAAGAAATACCAGTCGCCCGTGCGGCGGTTCTTTCTCAACCTGACTTGCGGTGACAGCGAATTGAGTGACGATTTGGCGCAGGATACATTCATCAAGGCATATACCAATCTCTCTTCTTTCCACAATCTGTCGAGTTTCTCAACGTGGCTCTACCGCATTGCCTATAATGTTTTTTATGATTATATTCGCAGCCGGAAAGAAATGGCCGGCTTGGACACAACGGAAATAGATGCCATTAACAGTACCGAACAAGAAAACGTCGGGCAGAAAATGGATGTCTACCAGTCGCTCAAAACGCTAAAAGATGTGGAACGAACCTGCATCACCTTGTTTTATATGGAAGATTTAAGCATTGACAAGATCGCAGGTATTACCGGAATACCGGCAGGAACGGTGAAAAGCCACCTGTCGCGTGGAAAAGATAAATTAGCAACGTACTTAAAACAAAATGGTTATGACAGAAATAGACAATGATAAACTCTTGCGCGACTTCTTTACCGAAAACAGGCAGGAGATAGCGGACAGGGGATTCAGCCGCCGTGTCATGCACCACCTACCCGACCGCAGCAATCGGCTGGCACGCATTTGGAACGCCTTCGTCATGGCTGTGGGAGCCGTACTTTTCGTCTCCTTAGGCGGACCGGAAGCTGCATGGGGAACGATTCGGGAGGTATTCATCGGCATGATTAATCATGGAACAACAAGTCTCGACCCGAAATCAATCATTATCGCAAGTGTAGTGTTACTGTTTATGGCTGCGAGAAAAGTAGCTTCATTGGCATAGGCGGTACGGAAATGTTAAGATAATACTATCGACTGTTTAATCAGTCCCCATTATTTTCCTCTTAATTTTTCCCTTACTAATAAAGCTATCCGAGTGTTAAACAATAATAAATCTACCCTTTGTCCCCGATTAGCCCAAACATAGATGTTGTATCTTTGTTGCTCTGTAAACTAAAATAGAGAGAAAAGTTTTGAAATTACGTATATTCATTTTATTCCTGTTCCTGCCTTTATTGCGTGCCCAGGCAAGCGTCATCGACAGTTTGATGACCCACCCCCGGGATTCTATCGGACTCACGAGTGATTCCCTTGTACTGCATTTTTTAGAGGAATCGGGTATACCTATCTCCGATAATAATAAAGTGAAACTGCTGAAAAGCGGGCGGGAAAAGTTTATCGACTTGTTTGAAGCAATCCGTCAGGCCAAGCACCACGTGCATCTGGAATATTTCAACTTCCGAAACGACTCTATCGCCAACGCCTTATTCGCCCTTCTCGCCGAAAAAGTAAAAGAAGGTGTCGAAGTGCGGGCAATGTTCGACGCTTTCGGCAACTGGTCGAACAACCAGCCGCTCAAAAAAAGACATCTCAAGAAAATCCGTGAACAAGGGATTGAAATCGTCAAGTTCGACCCGTTCACTTTCCCTTATATCAACCACGCCGCCCACCGCGACCACCGGAAGATTGTCGTAATCGACGGAGAAATAGCTTATACCGGCGGCATGAACATCGCCGACTATTACATCAATGGACTACCCAAAATCGGTACATGGCGCGATATGCACATGCGCATTGAAGGCGATGCGGTGAACGATTTGCAGGAGATTTTCCTTACAATCTGGAACAAGGAAACCAAGCAGAACATCGGTGGGGAAATTTATTTCCCTCAACATGAAGACAGTACAAATATCGTTGTCGCTATCGTAGACCGCACTCCGAAGAAAAACAGCCGTATGCTGAGCCATGCATACGCCATGTCGATCTACTCGGCACAAAAAAACGTACATATCGTCAATCCTTATTTCGTGCCGACTTCTTCTATCAAAAAAGCGCTCAACCGGACAATCGACCGGGGAGTGAACGTAACAATTATGGTTTCGTCCGCCTCCGACATCCCTTTCACGCCGGATGCCGCACTTTACAAGTTGCATAAGTTGATGAAACGGGGGGCAACAGTTTATATGTACAACGGAGGATTCCACCATTCTAAAATAATGATGATCGACGACTTGTTCTGCACCGTCGGCACCGCCAACCTGAACAGCCGCAGCCTCCGTTACGACTACGAGACGAACGCTTTCATCTTCGACAAGAAGACAACGGCGGAACTGAACACCATGTTCCGCAACGACATCGAGCACTGCACACAGTTGACACCGGAATTTTGGAAAAAGCGCTCGCCATGGAAGAAGTTCGTCGGCTGGTTTGCTAATTTATTCACGCCATTTTTGTAATTTTGCACAAAGAGGATGACTAAAAAGCCAATAGTATCCCAAACTCTCCTCCTTCCCGAAAGAGGGGATTGGAGAGGATACCGACTTTTAAGCACAGCCTTGCAAATGCATTAACGCTTTGATAATTTACTCATTATGAAACAATATCTCGATTTACTGAACCGTGTGTTGACTGAAGGCACGGAGAAAAGCGACCGCACCGGTACCGGAACGATCAGCGTGTTCGGTCACCAAATGCGCTTCAACCTCGACGACGGCTTTCCCTGTCTCACCACCAAGAAATTACATCTGAAATCAATCATATATGAATTGCTGTGGTTCCTCCAAGGAGACACGAACGTGAAATACCTGCAAGAACACGGTGTCCGCATCTGGAACGAATGGGCGGACGAAAACGGTGACCTGGGACATATCTACGGCTACCAATGGCGTTCGTGGCCCGACTACAACGGCGGATTCATCGACCAGATCAGCGAAGCGATAGAGACGATCAAACAAAATCCGGACTCACGCCGGATTATTGTCAGCGCATGGAATGTAGCGGATTTGAATAACATGAACCTCCCTCCCTGTCATGCGTTTTTCCAGTTCTACGTAGCGGACGGACGACTGAGCCTCCAACTTTACCAACGCAGCGCCGACATTTTCCTCGGCGTGCCTTTCAACATTGCTTCATACGCACTGTTGCTGCAAATGGTAGCGCAGGTGACGGGATTGAAGGCCGGAGACTTCGTTCATACATTCGGTGACGCACATATCTATCTGAATCATCTGGAACAGGTAAAACTGCAACTGTCCCGCGAACCGCGTCCGTTGCCGCAGATGAAAATCAACCCGGATGTGAAAAGTATCTTCGATTTCAAATTCGAGGATTTCGAACTGGTGAATTATGACCCGCATCCGCACATCGCAGGTGTGGTAGCAGTCTGACCCCGGCACGATGCAGACGGAAGAATATCAAACGAACTTAATCTGTATGAGTAAAATATCTATTATAGCGGCCGTAGACCGCCGCATGGCTATCGGATTCGAGAACAAACTCCTTTTCTGGTTGCCCAACGACTTGAAACGTTTCAAAGCACTGACCACGGGAAATACGATTGTTATGGGAAGAAAAACTTTCGAATCACTCCCCAAAGGCGCCCTGCCCAACCGCAGGAATGTCGTTCTGTCTTCAAATCCGGCTGCGGAATGTCCGGGAGCGGAAGTATTCCCTTCACTCGAAGCGGCTCTGCAAAGTTGCAAGGAGGATGAACACGTATATATCATCGGCGGCGCAAGTGTCTACCAACAGGCGCTTCCCTTTGCCGACGAACTTTGCCTGACGGAAATAGACAACACCGCACCGGAGGCTGACGCCTTTTTCCCCGAAATCTCGCCCGCCGTATGGCACGAAAAAAACAGAGAAGCTCATCCTGCGGATGAGAAACATCTCTGCTCGTATGCATTTGTTGATTACGTAAAAGCGTAAAAAACAATTATTACAACTTATTAATCTTCGTCTTCTACGTCGACCATAATCGGCATCTGCCGTTTAATGGCTTCGTGGAAGGAGATTAGCGTTTCGGTACGCGCCAACCCCAACGGTTGCAGCTTATCGTGGATAATGCTCAGCAAATGGTGGTTGTTCTTAGCATAAATCTTGATAAACATATCATATTTTCCGGTGGTGAAATGACATTCTACCACTTCCGGAATCGCTTCCAAGGCTTTTGTCACCGAATCAAAGGACTCGGGGTCCTTCAGATAAATGCCGATATAAGCGCAAGTCTCATATCCTATCTTTTCAGGGTCGATCACATATTCCGAACCCTTTAATATACCGAGATTAGTCAGCTTCTGAATGCGCTGATGAATGGCCGCGCCGGAAACGTTACAAGCTCTCGCTACTTCCAGAAAAGGAATACGCGCATTGCCGGCTATTAACTTCAGAATCTGCTCATCTAAACTATCTAATTGATGATGTCCCATTTTTGAATCAAATTGTTTTAATCGACGAATCTTTTATGCAAAGTTAGCGATTTTCCGGCAACAAATACTATAATTTATTACTTTTATTTGCAGAAAGCGGATAAGTCAACAA
>ENA-UONW01004142-UONW01004142.1-human-gut-metagenome-genome-assembly--contig:-CS52-NODE-4142-length-10913-cov-3.038313_pt1 | contig 10913 bp, 5 predicted proteins | sample MGYA00242463_ERZ724010 | MGnify/ENA metagenome assembly ERZ724010 | reverse complement strand
CCTAACCTTTTTCTGTGGAAAAGAAGTATGAGATATGCAGCCCTTATCTTACTACTCATGATACCGGTTTCCTATCCTATATATAAATGGATATCTGAAGAACCGATTAGCGAAATCAATCCCGGCACACATGGCGGAGAAGTTACATTAAGTAACGGCACTACATTCAAAATTCCGGAAGGAGCTTTACCAGAAGGGACAAGCAAGATGTTTATCATTGATTCCAAAGGTATCAATTATCAAATGCCTACCAATAAACCTCAAATAAAAGAAATCAAAAACACCCTGCAAACACTACATGGAATGGAATGTCACATAACCTTGTCAGATGGAACGAAAGTACATTTAAACGCAGAATCCCAATTGATATATCCTGTATGCTTCAGTAACGAACAACGTATTGTCCAAATCAAAGGAGAAGCATATTTCGATGTTGCTCCAGACAGTGAACATCCATTTATTGTCCAAACACCATATACCTCTATTCAAGTGACAGGAACAACTTTCAATGTCAGAGCCTATCCAGACGAGAATATTGAAAGCACTACACTTATTAATGGATCTATAAAAATTAAAAGTAAAAACGAAGATTTCGAATTAACTCCCAACCAACATTTCATTTTTGACAAGAATTCCAAAAGAAATACTGTAACCAATGTAAATACAGAATTATACACATCTTGGGAATCCGGTTCATTCATATTCAAAAATATCCCTCTTGAGAGTGTCATGTCATATCTTTCTAAATGGTATGGATTCAAATACACATTTGAAGATGATGCTGTCAAACAAGTAAAAATTGGAGCCTATCTTAATCGATATGCAAATATGAATCCGATTATTGACATGATAAAAGAACTGAACCTGGTAGATATAAAACAAAGAGAAGGCGTTCTGCATATCTCTTATAAATAATTACTAATACATTATAACTAACGCTTATGAAAAGACGAGCACATTCCTTATTCAGAGGGATATCGCGTACGAGCAGAAATATTATCAAGCTCTGCTTTTTATGCGTATTCTCTCTATCTTCACTTATGATTCAGGCACAAGACAACCAGAGAATATCGGTTGATCTTAGAGAAGAGACTTTAGAATCAGTACTCTGGTACCTGCAAAATCGAACAAAATTTATCTTTATGTATGCAACTGAAGATATCGCTAACATTACTGATATCAGTGTAAGAGCAAAAGACAAAACAATTACCGAAATTTTGGACGAATGCCTGGAAGGAACTAATCTCACTTACGAAATTTCAGGTAGTGCTATCGTTATCAAGAAAAGAAAAACTGACAAAATCACTATTAGCGGTTGGATACGTGACACAAGCGGTGAAGCACTTCCGGGAGCTACGGTCAGTGTTCGAGGATCAAAGCAAGGAGCTATTGCCGGATTGGACGGACACTACACCTTTAGCATTCCGGCACAGGAAGGACTAATATTGACCTATTCGTTCATCGGAATGGAAAAGAAAACAGTCAAATATACAGGAAAGAGAACCATCAACGTCACTCTAAACAATTCCTCAAATACAGAAATAGACGAAGTAGTGGTAACCGGTTATCAGAACATCCAGCGACGTGACCTGGTAGGTTCGATCACTACCGTCAAAGCCAAGGATATCATAATGCCTTCGTATACCACTATTGACCAAATGTTACAAGGACGTGTGGCAGGTATGGTAGTGACCAATACCAGTAGCCGCGTAGGTACTGCTCCCAAGATTCAGATTCGTGGTACAAGTACACTATTAGGTAATCAGGACCCGTTATGGGTAGTAGACGGAATTATTCAGGAGGACCCATTAGAATTGGATGCGACCTCTCTAATGACCAATGACTTAAAAAATATCATCGGTAACCAGATATCTTGGCTGAATCCGGCCGATATTGAAAGCATCAGTATTCTAAAAGATGCTTCTGCAACTGCTATTTACGGTTCAAAGGCATCTAATGGTGTCATTGAAATTACCACTAAAAAAAATACTACTGATCGTTTAAGCGTTAATTACACATCCAATTTTATAATAGGAACACGACCTAATTACGATCAGTTCAATTATATGAATTCAAAAGAAAGGGTACTGTTCTCACAAGAAGCTTTCAACTGGGGAACTCCTTACAGTGCTGAACCTATCAAACAAATGTACACGTACGAAGGATTATTGAATATGTATTTATCACATGATATATCCTCTGAAGAGTTCCTTGCCCAACGGAATGTTTTGGAAACACAAAACACAGATTGGTTCAAACTACTAACCCGCCGCGCTTTCAGCCATAATCACAATCTAAGTGTTTCCGGCGGAACAAACAAATACAGTTATTCGGCTTCTATGGGATATTCCAAAAGCGAAGGACAAGAAATTGGAAATGATAGTGAACGCATGACCGGCCGTCTTGCTATCACTATACGTCCGGTACAGAAACTAACCATAAATGCAGCTATCAATGGAAGTGTAAACACGAATAAAGGATTTGCGGGAGGAGTCAATCCTTTAGGATATGCCACTACCACTAACCGCTCAATAGACCCTGATGTCTATTATCAGATGAAAGCCTCCTATCCATATAATGAAGGAGTAAGATCGTTATCATACAATTTCATTAATGAACGGGAGAATAGCGGCTCAAAATCAGCATCCAGCTATCTGTCCGCCTCACTTGACTTAAAATGGAACATTCTAGACTGGCTGACTTATCAATTCACCGGAGGATATTCGGATAATAATAGTACAAACGAGGCATGGGAATCGGAACGGACATTTTACATTGCCGAGAATTATCGCGGATATGACTTTAACTCGGTTTCACCAGCCAGTAAAGAATTCAAAGCCGCCTTACTTCCTTTTGGTGGTGAATTGTTTACTAACAACACACATCAATACTCTTACAACATACAGAACAAGTTGCAATTCAGTAAGGCTTTTAATGATGAGAACCGATTGAATGCACTAATAGGTATGGAATTGCGTTCTACTACCAACAAAGGAATCAACAATACGGTATGGGGATATGTTCCCGATAGAGGAGAAGTCATCACAAGCCCGACCACCTTACAAGCTTTCGAACCGATTACCGGTTCTCAAAACAGCGGTTGGGGCATTCTACAAAGAATATATGACGGTGGTTGGAGAAAAGTTAATACTACAGATAATTTCTTCTCTGTATTTGCCACACTGGCCTATTCATTCAAAAATCGCTATGTAATAAATGCCAATGTACGTAATGACGCATCCAACCGCTTCGGACAAGATACCAATCATCGTATTGACCCAACCTACTCATTTGGTTTCTCATGGAGGGCTTCAGAAGAAAGGTTTATGAGAAAATATGTGGGCTGGATAACTAACTTAAACTTCCGCGGCACTTATGGTATTCAGGGAAATGCACTCACACGTCTTAGCCCGGATCTAATTCTGAATCAAGGAACAGTAGCTGATCTATACAATAGATATCAATCTACTATTTCCCAGATTCCGAATCCGACTCTGTCTTGGGAACGTACCAAATCATGGAATTTCGGAATCGATCTGGAATTATTTAATCTGTTCAACATGAATCTGGAATATTACACAAGACGCTCTAATGCGATTGTCGAATTAGACCTGCCTTATGAATATGGAATTTCTTCTATGAAACGTAACGGAGGTATTATCCACAACAGAGGTATCGAATATACATTGACTTTTACTCCGATACAAAAACGTGACTATGCATTAAGTGTCAGCCTGAATGCATCTAAAAACTGGAACGAGGGCGGGCATACGGATATCGAAGTCAAGGCTAGTGATTTTCTGAACGGACGCTCGGATATCATACTCAAACAAGGTTATCCCCTTAGTAGTTTCTGGTCATACTCATTTGCCGGTCTGAATGGACAAACCGGAGAACCTCAATTCAACCTTCTGGATATTCCGGATGACCAACGAAGCCGATTGATAGACCCAACCACCTACCTGGTTTATTCAGGGCAAAGAGATCCCTATTTTACAGGTGGATTAAGTTTAAGTTTCCGGTATAAATCACTAACTCTGAACAGCAGTTTCTCACTCTTGCTTGGCAACAAAAAACGTCTGCCCTCGCCCTACTCGCAGTTTAGCAGTTCCTACTATATGCCAGACCCATATACGAATATAAACCGTGATTTGTTAAACCGTTGGAAAGAGCCGGGAGACGAAGTACATACTATCATACCTTCACTGCCTAAGGGCAATATGTCTCTCATACAATTACCTAATGGAGAGAGTACTTTCAAAATCCCGGTATGGGAGCAGTCTGATGCTATGGTTGTAAGTGGTTCATTCCTACGCTGCCGTAATATCGGTTTATCTTGGCAAATGAAACGCGAATGGTGCGAAAAGATATACATGAAGAACTTGTCACTCAACTTCAACATGGATAATATCTTCGTTATCGCCAGCAAACGTTTCAACGGGTTCGACCCGGAAATCAGCAATAGTGTACTTCCGCGCAATTACTCACTAGGTATTAACATTGGTTTCTAAAAAAATAAAAGATGAAAAAATTTATATATACAATTATAGGAATCGTTTTATTATCACTGTCCTCCTGCTCCGACTTTCTGGAACCGAAATCCCAAAGCGAATATGTTCCTAAAGACGCTAACGCCCTCCAAGAGATGCTAATCGGCAGTGCTTACCCCCAACATAAGTCAGGCAACAATTTACTAGGTTTTTTAAGTTTCCTCGATGATGATGTCCAGTTCCACAAAACCGGGTATGAGTTCGATTCCAACTCATTAGGATATGTAGAATCCAAGAAAGCAGTTTTCACATGGCAACCGGATATGTTCTTCATAATGGAAAAGAACAGTCCCGTTGTTTACAATATCTGGGAAGGTTACTATAAATTTATTTTAGGGGCAAATGCCGCACTTGATTATATTGGTGATGTAAACGGAACAGAAGCTGAAAAGAACTATGTGATTGCCCAAGCTTTAGGTCTAAGAGCATTCTACTACTTCATGTTAGTCAATCACTTCGGTGCACCTTATAATTATGACAAGCAAGCAGCGGGAGTACCTCTTAAATTGACAAGTAACCTACTGCCCGAAGAAGATTTATTAATGACACGTAATAGTGTAGAAGAAGTTTATAACCAGATTATAGAAGATTTGAGCGAAGCGGAACGGTTGTTTCTCACTTTATCGAAAGATAAGCAATACGAACCGAACTATTTAATCAGCCTTCCTATGATACAATTATTGAAATCCCGTGTTTTCCTTTACATGGAAAATTGGAAGGATGCAGCGATATATGCCGACAAGGTAATCAATGAGTGGTCTTTCTCTTTAATCAATTTGAATAATCTGCCTTCTACGTCAACAGTAGAACCTTATTACAATTTCACGTCTTTGAAATCATCAGAAGTAATCTGGCTATATGGAAATGTATCTGATCTCACAGAATTTAATAACGAAACAGTATCTCGTGAAGAGGAAGACCCCGATTATCCCGGTTGGGGAATAAATATTACCTACTATCGGAAAGCCTTCACAGCTTCCGATGATCTGTTGGAAAGTTTTAAAGTTGGAGACTTAAGAAAAGAAAAATACATAGCTAAAGAATATAACAGAATAAATAACAGTTTTTATCCGGACTATTACAGTTCTTTCGGGAAATACCAACTATCTGCAATGGGCGAGCCTAATGGTTCAGAGAATTTTGCACTCTTTTTTAGACTGAGTGAAGCATATCTGAATCTTGCAGAAGCTGCTGCCTACAATAACGAAGAAAGTAAGGCGCTTTCAGCTATGAGAACTTTATTGGAGAATCGTTACGAACCAGAAAAGTTAGTTGTCCCTGCCGGATTGACCGGTGAGACGTTGAAAAACTTTATCAAGGCAGAAAGAAGAAAAGAACTCTGTTTTGAGGGACAACGCTGGTTCGACCTGAGACGCTACGGAATGCCTCAAATCACACACGAATGGGAAGGTAAAACATATACGCTAAAATCCAACGACCCTTCTTATACCATGCCGATTCCGGATGAAGTATTGATTAAAAATAAAAGACTGGAACAAAATCCTTTGGCTCCTAAACGAGAAAACTAATGCTAATAATTTCAGTAACTTAAAAAAGAAACAAATATGAGAAATATATATTTATTATGGGGACTCCTCACTTGCATAGCATTCACCTCATGCTATGAAGAAGATGCACTTACCCCCACAGAAGGAGGCATTGAATTACGTTTCAAAGTTCCCCAAGGAACGAATAGCTGGGATGATGACATCTCACAAATACAAAAAGATTTCGGCGTCTATCTGATTTATAAAGATTTGCAAGATGAAGATTTCAATCGTAGCTGGACAGGAGGTGCATCCACAAATTATAAAGGGGAAGGGTGTATCAACGATGAAATGGCGAAGTTTTATACGGAATTTATGAAGAAACATGTATTCTCCTACCTCAATAACGAAAAGTGTAAAAAGGTTACAAGCAAATTATTACCGTTATATTGGTATATGGCTTATAATGTGCATATAGCAACGGAAATAGATTTGGGAGCAGTCGTTATCAAACAAAATAATGCCATGCACGAAATCATTAATGGTCTGGATTACTGGAGTACCTGTTTATTCGGACCTCAGGCAGAAATGACCGACAAATATATTATGCCGGACGACCAAGTAACGTTCAGCCAACGTCGGAAAATGATTCTCGGTAATATCATAAAGGCTGCTGTAGAAAAAAGGCTAATTACCATTCCCGAAGAATTCAACCGTGGTTTGGATTACGTGACTCCTATATCATTCTATTTTTGGGAAACAGACAGTCCTGATTTTCACTTGAACAGGGGATTTCCAGGTACTGTAAATACAAATAAATTCACACTGAATTATGGAATTGATTTGGAAGCCATAGCTAAAGGTCCGAATGACTGGGATATTCAGCCTCATCCAGAAATACCGGGTAACAACGATGAAGACGGTGGAGACGATGACGATCCCTGGGCAGGATTTGACTGGTAACTATTCTCCTGCGACGATTATTATTTAAATACAATTCTATGATATCAACAAAGAAACTTTTCATTTTATTTTTTTCGTCCTTCTTATGCGCCACGACAAGTTCGTGGTGCAAAGATGGACTACAAATTAAAGGCAAGTTAAGAATACTGAAACCAACCACTTTGCAAGTGAATGACCTGAACGGAACACTTATTCTTAGCTGTGAACTCCAACCCAATAAAGAGTTCGCCACAGAACAGAAGCTGATTCAACCCGATATCTACACATTGCGAATCGGAAAAACGGAAGAAAAAATATATTTCGAGAACCATGAAGTGAACATCATCGGCTACTATGATGAGACAAATCCCGAACAAAGTTCCCTGTCGTTTAAAGGTATCGACTCGTTTCTCACTCTGCAAGAATATTTACCCGCAGATAAAGACCCGGACACAGCAACTGTTTCTCTTCCAACTAACGCGCAACTGTCACCTAATATGGTATCCGCGCTTGCTTATCTGGCCAATGTAAATGACTATTACTCTAATAAGAAATTATTGGATATGATTTCCGATGATGAGCGAAATTCTTTATCTGCCCGCTGGCTGGTAGAAAGAGTCAAAATCCTTTCCCACCAAATTATTGGTGCAGAATGTCCGGACTTTACTTTCACGAATGTCAATGATCAGAAGGTCAATTTAAAAGACTTTCGCGGTAAAATTGTCGTTTTGGATTTCTGTGCTTCCTGGTGCGGCCCTTGTCGTAAGGAGATGCGTAGTATGCTAAAAATATATAATGAACTGAAAGCTGACGATTTGGAGTTCATCAGCGTATCACTAGACGATAGCCAAGCTAAGTGGAAAAAGATGCTGGACGAAGAAAAACTTCCCTGGGTAATGCTGTGGGATAAAACAGGCTTTCCGAAAAGTAATGAAGCTCCAAGTGCTATCCAGACAGCTTATGGCTTTTATGCCATCCCTTTCCTTGTAGTCATTGACAAAGAAGGAAAACTAATAGCACGTAATGTCCGCGGAGAACAAGTACGTGAAGCCATATTAAAAGCTAGAAATTAATCTGACTATATAAATATCATAACTCATCCTACAATGAAAAAACTTATATCCCTTATCTTATGCTGCCTTATTTGTGGAATTGCATCAGCTCAATTAATAAAACAAAAAGTTGAAAAACAAAAAAAACAATCCGAACTGGACTGGTACAATTGTTCTTTCGACAGAGACAGTGTATATGGCGCTGAAGTTAACAAAGCCTATGAATATTTGAATGCTAACAAAAAGAAACTCAAGAAAAGGCCGATTGTCGCATTAATCGGAACCGGAATGGACGTGGAACACGAAGATCTGAGACAGGCTATATGGATCAATCCCAAAGAAAAATTAAATCAAAATGATGATGATAGAAATGGTTGGAACTTCCTCGGGGGCAAAGATGCTCAAGTTGTGGAGTCTTTGACGCGCGAAGGAGAACGTGAATTCTTCCGCTTGAAAGATAAATATGCAGACTATATTTTTGATGGGAAAAAGTATTATAAAATTATTAATGGAACACGTCAGGAAGTAGCTGCACCGGAAAACATGGAAGAATATAACTATTATCGATATAAAGTAATGCCCGAATCCAGAATAGGAAGTACTTACAGTGGTCTGCAACTTGCTTATGTCATCGAAGAATACGTTGAAAAATTTAATAGAGACATGAAGCAGCGCTTCCCTGGAAAAGAATTAACCGTCGAGGAGTTTCAAAGTTGTTATGACCCTAAAGCGGAAAGGGACAGCCTCTCTGAAGTAGCCTTTGTATGTACAGCCTATTATTTCAGTTTATATAATACAGATAAATGGGAACCTGTATACCAAAATATGGGTAAGAAAAGTGTGGAAACAGCTAAAGCCTCTTACGAAGAAGCCTTAAGAAAATATGGTACGGACCAACGGAAAGAAATTACAGGTGATAACCCAATGGATATAAATAATAGCAATTATGGAAATAATATACTACTTACATCCGATGCAGCAACCAACATAATGAAGGCAGGAATTATAGCTGCTAAACGTGACAATAAAATAGGAAGCGATGGCATTGCCGATCAAGCAGAAATCATGACGCTACGTATCTGTACAGGAGAAGGGGAACCTTACCTGAAAGATATGGCATTAGCCATTCATTATGCAGTCAGCCACGGAGCAGATGTGATTGTATTGCCTGAACAGAATATGTTATACCCCGAGGAACAAAAACAATGGATAATCCATGAATTGAAAGAAGCGGAAAAGAAAGGAGCCATAGTGATAGTTCCCGCGTGGAATACATCTATCGATATGGACAAAGTAGAATTCTTCCCGAACCGGAAAATGAGTAAAGACAAAGAACTCACCAATCTTATGATAGTCGCCTCTTCTGATAAAAAAGGGAATCCGGTTATGGATACAAATTATGGAGCAAATACACTAGATATCTATGCTCCGGGAACAGATATATATTCTACATACATGGGAGACACTTACCGAACAGGAACAGGAGAAGGACTAGCGGCCGCTACCGTAGCCGGAGTAGCCACACTCATAAAATCTTATTTTCCAAAGCTTACCGGCTCACAAATCCGTGATATTCTATTAAAAAGTGTAACCTCACGCAAAGGAGTAGAAGTAGAAAAAGGTATTCGAGTAGACGACAGACCTTCACAAGATTTATTCCTTTTTGATGATTTATGTATCTCCGGAGGTATTGTTAACGCCTATCAAGCTATTCTAGAAGCAGAAAAAATGAATTCGCAAAAGAAATGATATGAAAAGAGCAGAGATACTCACCGGTTTATGGCTGTTAATGTTTCTAATCTATGGAAAGGAATGTATGTCGCAAATCCAAAATAAGGTTTGCGACACTATTCCCTATGAATTGGTACACAACAAAATCATTATTCCTGTCACAATCAACGGCGTTAAAACGAAATATATCGTCGACACCGGTGGCAAAACCGGAACGATGTACGATATAGCCCTTGAAATGCAGGCAAACGCTGCAGGATATACACGCATTTCTGATGTGAACGGACAGGGACAAAACTATCAAGAAGCATATGTCTCCAATGTATCCATCGGCAATAGTTACCAAATCAAGCTATTAAAAACAATGGTGCTGCCCAAAGATCCTTTTTTCACTGATTTAGGAGTCGCCGGCATTCTCGGTGGAGACGCATTCTCACAATCTGTAGTAACATTCGACTCTCGCTATAGAATCATGGTCATCAACTATCCCTATCGCCCCGAGAAACTGAAACTAACAGACGGAGTTCCTCTTCTGGATGAAACGGAATATCACTCATTTATCACTGTCAAGCAAGAAGAACAGACAACGAAAATATTGTTTGACACTGGTGCAGAAGGTTTTCTACTATATTCGATACAAGATTATAACAGGCTGGCTGATATATCCGATATAAAAGAAACAAATCATGCACATGGGATTGTATCTGCCGGATTAGCCGGACTGGGAAGTCCTGTAGAAATCAAAAAACTGAACATACCTTCTATTCGTATCATGGATAAGGAATTCACAAACATAGGCTGCACGACAAGCGTAATGAATGAAACAATCATAGGAGTAGACTTGCTGAAATATGGAAAAGTGATTATAGACTATATGCGTAAACGCTTCTTCTTCCTCCCATTCGAAAAAGGGAAAACTGATATGGGAGGTGCTCCCGTTCTTTGGAATGTGAGTATATTGCCACGCAACGAACGATTTGAAATCACAACGATATGGGATAGTATGAAAGACCAAGTATCTTTCGGTGATCAGGTAATCAATATCAACGGAACCTCATTAAGCAACTGTCCGATGAGCCAGATTGCTATAGAAGAGATAATGAACGCTATTCCCGGAGATACAGGATATATTATTATTAAAAAGGACAATC
>ENA-UONW01004139-UONW01004139.1-human-gut-metagenome-genome-assembly--contig:-CS52-NODE-4139-length-10924-cov-24.799338_pt1 | contig 10924 bp, 8 predicted proteins | sample MGYA00242463_ERZ724010 | MGnify/ENA metagenome assembly ERZ724010 | reverse complement strand
GTTGAAAGAAGCAGGCGGTGTGCTATACACATTTTCACTCAAACAAGGTTTTTAGCGGTGACCTTTAGTAAGTAAAAAACGGTCACAAGTCGTGACCGCTTTTTTATTTGTTTGAAAATAATTCAGTGAGCCGCTGTTTTATCTCGTTGTATCGCTTTACTGGAACAGGGAGCTCGCTGCCGTTTGACATTACGACGCAGTACGGCTTCATAAAGTGTGATATGATCAAGATTTATCGCATAGCATCTGTGTATGAGGACAAATCTCCCGCCGGCTTTTTCAACGAATGATGAAATGTTTATCCTGCCGTTGATTATTCCGGAGAAGCAGCAAATCTGGCAGTTGCGACCGTCTGACGTAGCGTAAAGTATGTCGTTTCTTGGAATGAATCGGGTGCAGTCGTCGGCGTCCGTGATGATCATTCTGTCGGAAGAACAGTTCTGCTGGTTCAGCGCCGAACTAGCCGGGATCATCGCTGAATTAAACGCATTCCCGTAGACAGACTCGGACATGCTGTCAGGCTTGGTTACGCCGATGTGCTTGAGCTTAAGTTCACCCAGCCCGGAAAGCTCCCATATGAACACGCAATACTGATTCATGTACACCATGTCGTCAGAATCGGAGATGGGAGAGAGCGTGTACTTTCCGATGACAGTGCACTCGCTGCCGCAGTTCTGCGCAATAATGAACATTTTATCAGTCAGCGTGCTTTTGATAATGCCGCTGATCGCAGTTGGTATGAAATTGCATACTTGCTGCTGTCCCTGAATAATAGAATGGTTAAGGGCGTCAGTCAGACTGAAGTCCTCGTCTATGTATTTCAGCAGCAGACTCGTATCCTGCTGCCAGAATTGCTCCAGTATCGCTTGAGTAAGGTCGATAGCAAGAGCTGTGTTTTCGCTGGTCAAATTTAGATCTGCCTTTCTTTAATTGATACTGTCTGGTACGGATAACAGAAATCAAAAGAAAGAAAAGTAAAAATGATATGAAGCAGACAGCCAATCCGCTTCCCTTACATTGATTATATCACATTGTCTATAGTTTTGTCAAGTACTTTCGGTATTTTCATATAGATTAGCACATATAAGCGTTGGCCCAAAGTGCCAAGTAGTCTGACGATTTTTGGTTACGCATGGGAGGTCATTCGTGCGAAATATATTGAAAACCCGGTTTTTTTCTGGTATAATAAGCACAAGTTTCATGAGCGTTGTGAATTTGCCTTTGATTAAAATGGCAGACCGGGGTGGAAAATGGCAGGGTATACATACTCTAAAAGGAAAAAACAAGTCAAAACGGCAAAGAAACAAAGCATACAGGCGCGAAAAAACATCGAAACCGAATATGAGTTGCCTGCCGCAGCCCATGGATTAAAACACGTTGACCCGGTTTACGTGCTGACAGACGGTTTCGCAAAGCGGTTTGACGCCGTGGGAACAGAACGCGCCAGACAAATGGCGGGAAACAGCGAACAATTCCAGCGTACCGACAGAGAGAATTCCAGTACAGGCGGCGGTTTAGGTTCCAGAAAAGTTAATGATCGGGAGTCGACCGTGGCTGCTGATTCGCGCCGTGAATCAGATGAATGCCATTTTGCAGACAAGTTTTCGTCGTATGCATTCCGGGGTGGGAAGCTTGCCAACGCCGTTATGGCGGGGCAGGGACGTCAGGTGTTTACTGTCTGCCTTTCAAGGGCGCTGGGCAGGAGTTTTCACGGCTCTGAACGGCAGAAAAAACTACTCGGGAGCGCTAACGATTTTCACGTTGGAAACACTTCCGCGAGGGTCATGTTCAACCGCGACGCGCAGTCTGCTGTAAGTCTCGTGACGGACGCGCTCCGTGGAAGCACAAGGATACTTGAGCTGTTTAGGAATCTTGCGAAAGGCAGTGATCAGAGGTCAGACACACCGTTGGAAATGCGCAATATCGACACGCTGAAAATGGCGTTTCCGTTTTTGCAGACCGACGATGATAAGCGGCTTCTACTGTCCTGCAAGAGCCGTCTGAAGGAGCTTGAGAACTCAAAAAATCCAAAGTCTGAGAACTCAGCACGACTTCTCAGGGCGGCAGTGATAAAACATACCGCCGTGCTCCGCAGAAAAGAGGAGCAGCAGCGGAACTTCCTCACAAAGCTGAACGAGATCAACAGCAACGTGCGTGAAGCCGAAAAGCTGTTCAGCTCCGATGGATTTGCCGAGCAGGCGCTCCGCGAGGCGGAGGAGCTCATGGAAGGAACTCCGCCCGATGACGATAAGCGCCGCAAAGCCGCATTCGAAGCCGCTTCGGCGGTCGCGGACTTCTTTTCCGGTCTGAGAGGAGACGAAAATGGAGCAGCTCGGCAAAACGAAGCAAACCAGCCGGAAAACGGCGCACCAGAAAAAACCACAAAATCATAGCCGACAGGCTGTGTTTTACCCGGAGATTCTGTCTGCGGCGGCCTCCGCGGCAGAGCATTCGCTGAGCGAATCTCTGCTGGGAGTATCTCCCGAACAGCTTCTGAGCGCTGGAAATCAGTTCCTGCTCAGACTTACGGGCCGCGAGTTCCAGGTTATCTCTAACCAGGAAATGCGTTTTTCTGAACAACCTCCGGAAAACGCATTCGAGCAGGTTCCGGCGAGTCTGGAGTTTCAACAGCCGGTATTTTCGGGTCAGCTTATCGCGCCGACCAACATAAATGATATCTCAGCAGGGAGCCAGTAATGGATTATTCCGAAATTGTAAGAAACGAGCTTTTGCAGCGAGGTCTGAATTTCATCGAGGAATACGGCGCGTTTCAGTTTACCATGAGCAGCGGACAGCGCCGGTGGCGCACTCTGCTGAGCGCTGAAAATAACGCGCTGATTTGCTGTGCGCAGTTCCCGTGGATATCCGGAGGCTGCCTGAAAACGCTGAACCAGCTAAACGCTGAGGCCGCGCTCGGGTGCTTTCTGCTGACGGAAGGACACGTTGTGTTTCGTTGCGGCGCAGAGGTCTTTGACCCGCTGACCGCCGGAGAAACCGCGATATCGCTTCTGCGGGTGAGCGGAAATACAGTCTGCCGATACTGGGAACGCGTAAGGTTCTGCGGAGGTACTGATGAGCTTTGATTATTCCAGCGCGGGGAAACGCTTTGCAAGCCAGAACGAGCTTCTGGACTGCTTTGCGGACGTCCTCGATCTTCACATATATTACATCTACAAATATCACTACTGGGTCAGCCCGGAAAACAGCATGCAGGGCATGCTCGGGGTTGTCGTTACCCGGGAGGAGTTCGAAAAGGGACTGCTCCGGGCTTCCGGCGGAACTGCATGGGAGAGCCTGAGCGACGATGAGACCTCCGAAATCGAAATGACCAGGGAGTACTTTTTCGGAAGGGTTCTTGCGACTCCGGACGACTGCGGATTCCCGGTTTTCGGAGTTGAAAACGCGTTCAGAACGGACAGATTCCGCTTCCTGACGGTGCTTACGCTGCTTTGCTGCGATGTGGAGCGTCGTTACGAGAAGCTGTTTGCATTCCTACAGGACGATATCTCGAAAAAGCTCCCGACAGCCGACACGATGATACGTCTGTGGGCGGAGCCGGGCAGGCGCATAGCGGATTACTACCGCTATTTTTCAGAGCAGGACGCGCTGATGAAGTACATCTGCGCCCCTGTAGAGGGTACCCTCTGCACCCGGCAGCTCCAGCTTTCTGAGCCAATTATCCGGTACCTTACAGGCGGGGAGTGCGCGTATCCCGTGTATTTTCCGCAGGAGGATCCCGGGCAGGCTTACATAATGGCGGAAATCGCTGAGCAGGCGGCGGCAGCGGCGGAGCGTTCGCTGAACGGCGCCCCCGCAGTGATATGCCTGTGCGGTAAGCGCGGCAGCGGCAGGAAGTTCCTGATAAAGCACTGCGCACGTAGGTGCGGCGAGAGCGTTGCGTTCGTTCCGGCTGCGGAGCTTATCTCAGCGGATGATACGGCGGAGGCGTTCCGGCGGGCGGTCTGCGAGGCTGCTCCGAGGGGAGCGGTACTCTGCATTACCGATTTTGAGCAGTTTCTTGAGGAAGAAAACCGCGCGAAGCTGGCTGAACTTTCAGCGGAGCTTTCAGACAGCGGGCGCTTCTTCGGTACTCATATATTCATAACCACGCAGCGGCGCTGGCAGACTGAAATTCCAGGCGCGGGCACGCTTCTGCTAACGCTGGAGATTCCTGATACCGACGAGGATCAGCGGCTCACACTGTGGCGGCACGCGCTGTCCGGTCTGGAGCTTTCCGAAAGCGTCGACCCGGCGGAGATGGCGGCGAAGTTCCGGTTTACCCCGGGGCAGATAGCCGCGGCGGCGAACCGTGCCAGGGAGCTTTCCCGAGGAGGAGTAACTCCGGAGCTGCTGCACGAATGCTGCTACGCTCAGGTGGTGGTAGGGCTGAATACGCTCGCCACGCCTATAAAGCCCGCTTATTCCTGGGAGGATCTTGTGCTCCCGGAGTCCGAGATAAAGCTGCTGAAAAGCGCGCTGACCCACGTGAAGTACCGCCATAAGGTCTACACGGAGTGGGGATTCTCGAAAAAGGCGGCTTACGGTAGGGGGCTGTCGGTGCTGTTTTCCGGGCCTCCCGGCACGGGAAAGACGATGGCGGCGCAGGTCATAACGAATCAGCTTCATATGCAGCTTTTCAAGGTGCAGCTTTCTCAGATAGTCAGCAAGTACATCGGCGAGACCGAGAAGAATCTCCGGCGGGTTTTCACCGAAGCAAAAAACGCAAACTGCGTGCTGTTCTTTGACGAGACCGACGCACTTTTCGGCAAGCGCTCCGAGGTCAAGGACTCCCACGACCGACATGCGAACATAGAGACCGCATATCTGCTCCAGCAGATGGAGGAATACGACGGCGTTGTGCTGATGGCGACGAATCTCCTTCAGAATATCGACGAGGCGTTCATGCGAAGGATAAGCTTTGTGGTCGCGTTTCCGTTTCCGGACGCCCCCACGCGGAAGCTGCTGTGGCGCAAAATGCTGGACGCGAAGGCTCCGACGGAGAACATCGACTACGATTTCCTCGCTGAGAACTTCAAGATGGCTGGAGGAAATGTCAAGAACTGCGTGATACATGCGGCGTTTCTTGCGGCTTCAGAGGGCTCTCCGATAGGAATGCGCCATCTGCTGACCGGAATAGTCAACGAGCAGCGCAAGAACAACACAGTTGTGCTGCGCGAGGATCTTAAACAGTACGCCGACCTTGTTTTCGGCGAATGACACAGGTTAGTTTATCCGACAGGATCTACTATAAACGAAGATCTGCTGTCCGGCGGACTTCACAAAATTTATTTGAGAGGAGGCACTGATCTTCTTGCAGCCCGCGAAAGCCGGAAAGCTGGAATGGAGATCAGAAACAAGTTATGCCAGAGTATTTATCCCCAGGTGTGTATGTTGAGGAATACGAGTCCGGCGCAGTTCCCATGGAAGGCGTTGGAACAAGCACGGCAGGCTTTGTAGGTCTTGCAGAGAAGGGCGATGTTATCGGAAAGCCGCAGCTTGTAACAAGCTTCAGCGACTATGTTCGCATTTTCGGCGGTTATCTTTCCGAGACGAAGTACGGCGACAAGAGATTCCTGCCGTATGCGGTCGAGCACTTTTTCATCAACGGAGGCTCCAGGGCTTTTGTTATGAGAGTCTGCCCGGATGACGCAAAGTGCGCTTCCACAAAGAGCGATTCCATACTGAGCTTCACCGCAAGGAATCCCGGCGAGTGGGGCAATCGTATCAAAGTGACCGTATCCCCCGTATCCCGCGTAAAGACGCAGGTCTACGAGGTCGAGGGAAACAGCGCGACTGTAAGAAGCGTTGACGGCTTCAACATCGGCGACGTAGTCGAGTTTGCGGACGGCAAGACCTCCGTTTATAACCGCATCACCGCCATTGAGGAAAAGACGATCTCCTTTGAGAATCCCGTCAGCCCCTCCATCATCGACAAGAACCTTGTACCCACAAAGTTCATCAAATCCAGCGAGATAGACGTTTCCGTAAAGTACGGCGACGTCAAGGAGGATTACCTGTTCGTATCCCTCAACACTGAATCTGCGGACTACATATGTTCCAGAATGTCCAGAAGCGAGCTCGTGACCGTTGAAGTCTCCGCTAAGCCGGCGAAGCCCATGGTTCCCGAGGTAAAGGACAAGGAAAAGAAGGACGCGGCTCCCGCAGCGGTTTCCGGTATCGTAGCTCCGTTTGACGCGGTAGGCGGCAAGGGCGACGCTATGATACTCCAGCTCATAGGCGGAACCGACGGCAATGCGGATTCCGTAGCGGCTTCCGACTACATCGGCAAGGACGGCGGTCCCGGCAGAAGAACAGGCATACAGGCGTTCATTGAGAACTCCGACGTAAGCATAATGTCCGTTCCGGGTATCACGATACCTGAGGTTCAGATGTCCCTTATCGCGCACTGCGAGAACATGAAGAGCCGCTTTGCAGTTCTCGACATGCCGAAGGACAGAAAGAAAACAGATGAGCTGCTCGAATATCGCGACATGTTCGATTCAAGCTACGCTGCGTTCTATCACCCGTGGATTCAGATTTTCGACCCGCTCTCAAAGAAGAACGTGTTCGCGCCGCCTTCCGGCTCAGTGCTTGGCGTTTACGCGCGCACTGACAACACCGTCGGAGTCCACAAGGCTCCCGCAAACGAGGTCGTGCGTTCCTGCACCGGACTTGCAAGCAGCTACAACACTGCCGAGCAGGATCTGCTCAACCCGAAGGGCGTGAACCTTATCCGCTCTTTCCCGGGCAGGGGTATCAGGATCTGGGGCGCGAGAACCGCTTCCTCCAACGCGACCTGGAAGTACGTCAACGTACGCCGCCTGTTCATTTACCTTGAGGAATCCATTCGCGCAAACACCAACTGGGTAGTGTTCGAGCCGAACACCGAGGCTCTGTGGGGCAGAGTAAAGAGGACGGTGGAGATGTTCCTCGCAAGCACATGGAGAAGCGGAGCGCTGGCAGGCACTTCCCCCTCCGAGGCGTTCTTTGTTGATATCGGCAGGAACACCATGACCCAGGACGACATCGACAACGGCAGACTGATCTGCGTTATCGGCGTAGCTCCCGTAAAGCCCGCTGAGTTCGTCGTATTAAGAATCGGTCAGTACACCAGCGAGAGCAACGGTTGATTTTTGTAGGAAAGGAATGAGAGTAAATGCCGGAAATTAGATATCCGTTCAAGAATTTCAGATACAAGGTGGAGTTCAACGGCACCGAGGCTGCCGGCTTCAGCGAAGTATCTGGCGCAGACATCTCTGTTGACGTTATCGAGTACAGAGAGGGCAACGAAGTACGCACCACCCCCAGAAAGCTCGCAGGTCTGACGAAATACGGCAACATTACGCTGAAATGGGGCGTAGTAGGTTCGCTGGAGATGATGGAGTGGCTGCACACCGTGGCTTCCGACAACACCTCCGGTCCGACCGGTATCGAGCGCAAGACCATCACAATAAAGCTCCTGGACGACACCGGAGCAGAGGGCCCGAGCTGGGAGATAATCAATGCATGGCCCACGCATTACACCGCGCCTGACCTCAACGGTCTCGGCGGCGAGGTAGCTATCGAGACTCTGGAGATATGCCACGAGGGCGTAAACAGAATAGACGGCGGATCAATGGACTCCGCAACACCGTCTGAGAACTGATAAACAGTAACTGAAAACAGAACCGCCGTCGGTTCTTCGGTGCGACCGTTGAGCCGATGGCGATATCTGGTTTTTTCAGGCCGGAGGAAAAAATGAGCTTTCAGACAGAATTTGAATTTGAACTCCCCAGAGGGTATGTCGACCAGAACGGCGAGGTGCACAAGCGCGGCGTCATGAGGCTGGCGACTGCCGCTGATGAAATAATGCCGCTGAGGGACCCGCGCGTTCAGCAGAACCCGGGGTACCTGACGGTGATACTGCTTTCCCGCGTGGTAACGAAGCTGGGAACATTGCAGGCGATAAACAACCGCGTAATCGAGAACCTGTTCACCATCGACATGGCGTATCTGCAGGATCTCTACCAGCGCATAAACATGCAGGAGGTACCGGCGTACAAGGTCGTCTGCCCGCACTGCAATAAGGAATTCGACCTTCCGCTGGATTTTTTAGAAAAGTAGAGCTGTCGCTGTATCCCCAAGACAAGCTCTATGAGGAAATGACGTTTCTGGGGTATTACCTTCACTGGAGCCACGACGAGCTGATGACCCTGGAACACCGCGAGCGCCGCAGATGGTGCACGGAGGTGTCTCAGATAAACAAGAAGCTCAGCGGGCAGAAGGAAAAGAAGAACCTGTTTGAGAAGTAAGGGGGCGGCGAATGGAGAGCAGACACACCGGCGGGAATTTCAAAGTGATAATCGCTCCCATTGAGCTGACCGGGAATTTCTCAGCGGTTTCCGGGCTGAATGCCGAGCTTGAGTGCGAGGAGTACATCGAGGGCGGAACGTTCCGGCCGGTGTACCTACCGAAAGGGCTGAGGTACGACAGGATAGTTCTTCAGCGGGGAACTGCAACGCTGGAACCGCTGGCGCTGTGGTTTGATACGGTGAGAGCCGGGTCGCACGTCAGGTACCCTATGGTGATAACGATGATGGACAACGCCGGAAAGCCAGTCAAGATATGGACGGTGCTTGACGCAATGCCGGTGAAGATAGACTACGGCACGCTGGACGCTATGAGCGGCAGCGTGGCACTTACCACGGTCGAGCTGGTGCACGGAGATATCGTCACGATAATGTAAGGAAAGGAGCATGCTTAGTGGAAAGTATCACTGCTGCAAGGAATATCAGCGGTCTGGAGCCGATGAGCGTGCTTCATGGAATTGCTCCGCTCTGCGTTCCGATGAGCGTTTCCGGGGACTTCGCCGACGAAGTGGGAAATCGCGCGGTCCCGCGTATCGTTTCGCTGTGGGAGCGGCTAGGACTGTTCTATATGCTCGAACAGCCGCAGACTGCTCCAGTGAGCAATACGCGCGTTACGGTTAACAATTTCACGGCGCAGATGATATTTCGTCTATGTTCATTTTCACATACCGACAGGCTGATTGAAAGATATCAGCCCGGCTCTGTATTTCCGGAAAATATCCGCAGGGCGTCTCAGGAGAACGTCCGCATGATACGTTCAGCGGAAATGCGGAGGGTATTCCGCGCGCTCACGGAAAACAGCAGGTACACCGAGGAGGTCGGCAGGGTATTCCGGCTGATTTTCGAAAAGGAGACCGGCGGCATTCCGCTTCAGACGGTCTGCCGGGCGCTCGCGGCGCTGCTTGGCTCGAGCGGAGGCGGCGCGGTTTTCACGGCTCAGCAGCGCAGAATATTCGAGCGTATCGCCGCCGTGCTTGGAAGCGAGTACCCGGAAACCCCCGCCGCCGTCGAGATAAGCCGTCTTGGAGCTGCCTCCGGCTTCACCGAGGAACAGCGTGCGCGTATTCTCTCGGCGGTTGGCAAAACTGGGAACCGTCCGCAGACTGACGCGGCGCAGATGGTGGTTCAACTGGCTGAACGCGGGAAATCTGCCGTGGAAGCGGCAGAACTTATCCGCAGCGAGGTCAGAAGCTACGGCTTTACCGAGCGGCATTATGACCGCGAATCCATTCGGGAGATGATCGGCGCAGTTCCGGGCAGAATAGCTCCGGCCGGCAGGTCGGCAGCGTTCCTCGCGGCTGATCCTGAGAGCGCCGCGGCGCGCAATGGAGCCGCCAGACCCGCAGGAGGTATTTACGAAGCGGCGGCGCTGCTGTATCAGGAGCTGTCCGGCACTGGAAGCGATGATTCGGCAGGGAAAACAGATAGTTCCACGACTCAGCGGAACGTTGAATTCCGGCGGCTCTCCGGGAAAATGACCGCCGGGATATCGGCTGTTTTTTCTGATATTCTCAATAGCGCGCAGTATAGTTTAAACAATCCCCGCTATCAGGCGGAGCGCAGAATTCCAGAACGGATTTTCCGCGAGAACGTTCTCGGCAAAGCGGTTTCCGCGAACGCAGAAACAGGCAAGCCGGGAAGAATCGGAATTCCCGGAACTTCAGAGCATTCGGAAAAAGCCAAATATGCAGGCGCTTTGAATCCAGCCAGCGAGATAACGATGAGGTTCTATGCCGATTCCCCGGCGGGAAGGCTGCTTGAGCAAATTTCAGACGGCATGGTCAATTCTGAGTCCCGCCGCGGGATAAGCGAGTATTCTCGTCAATTTGAAATCCCGGTATCGGAGCTTTTGGCGGGCGCTCGGCTGAATGCAGGCGCGGGAATTGATTTCGGAGAAAAACGGGGGTTATCACAATCCGGAGAAGCACGTGTTGTTCCAATGAACAACACGGACGCTCCGCAGGACGTAACTCAGACCATGGCATTTCCGGAACCGATTTTGAATAATTTCCAAGCTGAAGAGACCGGAGCAAATTCTGTTTCGCTCTGGAGCAGCTTTGAAAAATCTGTTGAAGGTCGATTGACAAGTCTTTTTTCCGAGGTTTCCAGGAACGTAAATTTCGGCGGCAGAACCATCGTGCTGTCAGGAAGTAACACGCATTCGGAATCAATGCGAACTGTGCAGAATCAGGTGTGTATTACCGCCCCGGCTTTGCGGCGTATTCTGAGTAGATTCAGCTTTGAAACTGACATTTACTCCACGGCGCAGCATAGTAATTCGGATACGGCGCTGACTTCTGTGGTAAATGAAACAGCAGAGCTTCTCAGAAGGTACTCGTTTGAAGAAGATCGTCACCAGAATAGTCCGGAAACGCATATTTATCAGGATTATTCATTTCGGGAAACAAGCGGTTTTTCAGAGAAAAACACAGTCCATAATAGCTCTACCGCATTGACATTCAACAATGCAGTGCAGAAAGAAAATGAGGAGGCTCCGGCTCATTCCACATCGAAAAATACGAATCATCCCACAGGGGCAGTGCTCTCATCAGAACCGCAGAGCAATGCGGCTCAAA
>ENA-UONW01004136-UONW01004136.1-human-gut-metagenome-genome-assembly--contig:-CS52-NODE-4136-length-10927-cov-7.216060_pt1 | contig 10927 bp, 9 predicted proteins | sample MGYA00242463_ERZ724010 | MGnify/ENA metagenome assembly ERZ724010 | reverse complement strand
CCTAACCGATAGACGAAGGGACCAGCCTTGGTGGGTCTCACCGGCAAAAGTACTGTTTGTTTCTCTTTTGCGGTTGCAAAGGTAGATGTTTTTTTTGACCCGCCAAAACATTTGCGGAATTTTTTTCAAAAAATCTTCATTTTTTATTGCTGAAGGCATTTTTACGGCTCATTTAGGCCTTGTTGGCGGTGTTTTCTAGTAGCTTTGCAGAAGTTGCAGTGCTGCTTGATAGCTGAGTGCAGTCGGTGTCTGCAATCATTTTATTATAAAAAACTTCATAAGTTATGATGACGAGTATCAGAGGCATAGTGCTTCGCGTTGTGAAATATAAAGATTCGGACGTTATAGTAGATATGTATACGGATGTTATTGGCAGGGCTTCTTTCAGTGTGCACATGCCTAAACGAAAGACAGCCGGTTCGGGTGGAGCTGTGTGGCGTCCATTGTCCATAGTAGAGTTCGAGTGTGACGTCCGCGAGCGTGTTGGCATGCTCCGGCCTCGCGAAGTCCGTGTAGTGTATAATTATGTCGATATGCCCTACAATCCGTTAAAGTCTACGATAGCGTTGTTCCTGTCGGAATTTCTTTGTGCCGTGCTTCGTGACGAAGGAGGCAGTGAGCCCCTGTTTCTGTTCCTTTCCAGTTCGTTGGAATGGTTCGACCGATGTGTAGGTCCATGTGCCGACTTTCACTTGGTGTTTCTGGTGCGTTTGTCGCGTTTCCTAGGAGTATATCCTAATATGGAAGGTTACAGCCGCGGATGTTGCTTTGACCTTGTTTCCGGCTGCTGCTGCCAATCGCGTCCTGCTCATTCCCATTTTCTAGGGTCGGCGGATACAGCCGGCATGCACCTGTTGATGTGTGCCGATTATTTTTCCATGTCGCATCTTAGGTTGTCCAGAAGTGCGCGCAGAAAGATTCTAGGTGTGGTGCGCGATTACTACAGTCTGCATGTCCCTGGTTTTCCTGAACTGAAATCTTTAAGTGTTCTTGAAAGTGTCTTTGATTGAACAGTTAAGATTTTTTGTAACTGTGAGCCCGTGCGTGAAATTTTTCGAGGGCTCGTTTCTGTAAGTCTGAGGGCTCGTGGTTGTATCTGTGCGCCCCAGAATAAATTTATATGTAGTATTTACAATGTTGCGCTTTTTTGCCCATTTTTCCCGAATGGTGCTGGTGATGCTTGTAAATGAAAAAAAAATCGTATTTTTGCCAAAAAAATAAATATATGGGCTTTAGCCCTCAGAATCTTAATATTATATATGGTTCGAAAGAGTGCATTTTCATTGGTGTTGCCTGTCCTTTTTCTGGCAACCGGATGTCAGGAATCAGATTTTGACCTCAACACGTTTGACTCTACGAGTGCTGAGGCCGACATCCGCTACTGCCGTTTCTTGGATCCTTCTATACTAAAGGTGGAAGCCGATACGCTTCTTCAGGTGTTCAATGAAAATATAGAGGTCGCTGTAAGTATAGATGCAGATTTAACAGATATAAAGCCTTATTTTGTTCTTAATGAAGGTGCTTCTATATTTATGCAGGGTGAAGACGGCAATTGGGATGTTCCGGCAAATGGTGTCTCCCGCGATTTTTCAGGAGGCCCTTTGAAATACATGGTAATTTCGCCTGACGGCAATAGCCATCATTTGTACAGTCTCGGCTTCAATTGCCGTGAGGTATCTACAGATTTCCATTTTGAGTGGAGCGAGCTGAAGAATGCCGACCCTTCAGCGCGTCCTAACTATTATGTATGGAAGGAGTTTGACCAGTCGGGCGAGTATCGTCTCACATGGGCGACCGGAAATGCAGGTTATGCCATGTCCCGTGGCTCCGCCTTGCCTGAGGATTATCCTACTTCGCCTTGCGATGGCGTCGATTCAGGCAAGGGCGTAAAGCTCGAGACCCGAAGCACCGGCTATTTCGGCGAGCGATTGGGTATGCCTATAGCCGCTGGCAACATATTCCTGGGCGAATTCGATGTCAGCAATGCTCTTATAGATGCTTGCGCCAGCACTTTGTTCGGCGTTCCGTTTTCTGGTAAGCCTCTCGAACTGCGCGGATATATGTCTTATCAGCCTGCATCCGATTTCCGCGGTCCGGACAACAAGCCGGTTGAGAATATGGCGGATTCGTGTGATATCTATGCTGTACTCTATCGCAATGTTGATGCCAAGGGACAGTCAATCGTTCTCAACGGGCATGACATAATGAGCAGTTCTTCTATTGTGGCTATGGCCCGTGTAGGAGATGATATGGCTGCCGGAACAAACGGCGAATGGAAATATTTCGAGGTGAAATTTGATTATGCAACCTATGGAGACAAGCTTAATCTCGACATACTGAAGGAGTATGGCTATAATATTGCATTTGTGGCATCCTCCAGCAGAGGTGGTGCCCAGTTCTATGGCGCTGTAGGCAGTGTGCTCAAGCTGGACGAGGTTGAGATTGTGTGTGACGTAATAGAAGATGCGGAGAATCAGGAAAATCCAGCAGAGGCCGTGTCAGACAGAAAATTTTAGTGTTATATGAAATATCTATTTCGATTATCAGCTGTTCTGCTTGCGCTGATGTGTTCGGCATCTGCAATGGCCCAGAAGGACAGAAATGCCACTCTCAGGCGGATGAGTGAGTTGGGTATAAGGGTCATGATGCGTGCCGGTGTGACAGTCGGTGGTACTACACCGCTTCCTATCCCTTCAGAGATGAAAAGTGTAAACAGTTATTCTCCTGGTCTGAACTTTGGCTTCGAAGGCGATGTACTGGCCAATTTTACCGATAAGTGGGGTGTCCAGATCGGTGCGCGTCTTGAAAATAAGAGTATGCGTACTGATGTGACTGTTGAAAATTATTATACTACACTTATAAATGACGGTGATCTTATTGAAGGAAACTACACAGGTAAGGAAAGTACGACTGTTAATTACAGTCTGTTGACGTTCCCGGTCCTTGCAACTTATAAAATCAATTCTTCATGGACGGTCATGTTCGGTCCATATTTTTCGTATGCCATGAGGCGTGAATTCTACGGTCATGCGGCAGATGGATATATGCGCAGTCTGCAGGCCGATCCTGTGACAGGAGATATGGTTCCTACTGGAGATAAGGTCATCATTCCGGCCGATCGTCCTGCCACGTATGATTTCAGTGATGATATGCGCCGTTTTCAGTGGGGGTTGGAAGCTAATGTGGATTGGAGATGTTTCCGCCACTTTGTAGTTTTCGTTCATCTTGATTGGGGGTTGAACGATGTTTTCAAGAGGTCATTCAAGACCATTTCATTTCCGATGTATCCTATTTATGCCATGGCTGGTTTCGGATATGAATTCTGATGCAGATGCTTTTATGCATTGTCAAATAATATAATTCATTGATTTTTAAGTAAAAAGTATTGCTTATGATTAAACATTTACGCAGTATTGCAGCTGTGGCTTTGATGGCTGTTTCTTTGCTGTCAGCCAAAGCTGATGATTTCAGTTTTGATTATTCTTACTATGGAAACCTCGAGGTTTCTATGGGCGGTGTACCATTGGGTACCAACAAAAATGAGATTAAGGTTGCGCCTTGCGGTGCGGACAGCATTACGCTGATTCTTGACAACTTTGCCTTGTCGGCAGGTGGTTCCAATACGTATGTTGGTACTATCAGAATAGACAGCATCAAGGTTGAAAGCGATGTAAACGGATATTCTTTCAGCAAGGACGATGTTGTTACAATCGAACCGGGTTATTACCCTTCAGGTGATGATGTAGCATGGATAGGTTCTCAGCTTCCTGCGATGCCTGTATCAGTCAAGGGTTCTCTTGTAGATGGAAAGCTCGAACTTGCAATAGACATTGAGCTCATGAAGGTCAATGTTAAGTTTACTTCTGATCCAAGTTCAACTTTCGAAGGACCTCTGTCCGTTTCAATGAACAATATTCCTGTCGGTTCTGCAGAACAGAAAATCAAGATTGTTGATCGTGGTGACGGAATGAATGCTCTTTTGCTCTCAAATTTCGCTTTGGGTGTAATGAATGTAGGCAATATCCTCGTTGACAGCATACCTGCCGGTGAAACAATTTCTCACAATTCCAATATCGTCATTTCAAAGGGTTCTTATCCTGCTGATGCTGATTGGATCGGACCGGCACTCGGCGTTGTGCCGGTTTCAGTGACCGGAACTGCTGCTTCTGGAAATCTCGAGCTTGCTATAGATATCAACATGCCGGATCTGGGAAACATCAAAGTTTCATTCAACGGTGTAAGTACATCTATCTCAAATGTAACGGTTGATGCAGAATCAGACGTTAAGGCTGTTTATACCATCAGCGGCATCAAGGTCGGCGAGAGTACAGAAAATCTCCCTGCCGGTATATACATAGTAAAAGAAAACGGAAAATCATATAAGATTCTTAAATAATGAAACATTTTTATATTTGCAATATATTGGCGGGTGCATCTTTTGCGCTTGTCGCTGGTACAGCATGTGCACAGACAACTGAAGCTGATTTTTCAGAACTTAATGACTTTGTATCTGTCGATACACTTAAGTACCCGCAGGTGGGCAATTCTGGTTTCGAAATGTGGGACAGCGAGGATCTTGGAACAGATGAGCCTGTTTCTTGGAACTCATTTATGACAGCCGATGGCGGTCTTGCCATTGCTGTTAAGGCCAAGCAACTTGCTTCTTCGTCGGAAGTCCGCCCTGGAACAGATGGAACTAAGAGTGCTGTATTGTGGTGCCGTAAGGTGTTCTTTTCAATCGTAGCTCAGGGAAACCTTACAACAGGACGTATAACTGCAGGAAGTGCCGTTGCGGCATCTGCCGAAAACCACAATTATGTTGATATAAGCAATCCTGATTTCTGCCAGCCTCTTGGACAGAAACCTGATTCAATAGCAGTTTGGGTAAAATATGTCCCTGTCAAGGTTCTTGACAGTGCGCCTTATGCACGCGTAAGCGCAACTGTTCATGATGCATACAATTATATTGAATATGCTCTTCCTGAGTTTGAAACAGAAGATAATAAGGCTCATGCTGTTTGTCATGCGGAAAAGAACTTTGAGGGCGTAAAGGACGAAAACGGCAATTATCAGTGGCAGAGATTGGTTCTCCCGTTCGACACGACAGGATATACCGCTACTGATCCTGCATACATAATGGTGAACTTTGCCACAAATTCTTATCCTGGCTCAGGTACAGCCAACGATTCGTTGTATGTCGATGATATCGAACTGATTTACAATCCTCGATTGGTTGCCGCATATCCTGCAAAGACAGAATATAATGCTGGCGACAGCATCAAGGTCCGTTTCAGACTCGAAGCCGGCTATCCTGACCTCGTTTCTGCAAATGCGGTAAATCTTGTCATGACTGATGCTGAGGGCAATTCAACTGTTCTTAAGTCGTCAGAAGAAGGCTGCGACGGATGGCTCGGAGCTGTAATTCCTGAGACTGCATCGACTGGTGATTACAGCATAACTGTTGTTGAACCTGTTTCGGGTCTCGCGGCAGATTCAGTGTTCGGTATAAAGGTCAATGCGGCTGTCGTTGACGGCATTGCTTCTCCAGAGGCAGGTGCCGAAGTTGCAGGCTCATACACGGTATATACAATCAGTGGTGTTAAGGTGGCATACGGATTCGGCAAGGCTGATCTTAAGGCTCTTCCTGAAGGCGTATACATTATAAAGAGAAACAATACTGTTACAAAGGTGGTAAATCGCTGATTGCCTATAGCTTAGATAGACAATGCCGCTTTCGGCTTCAGTTTGTGCCGTGGCATGCGGCGGCAGTATGATATAAGTGAAGTTCGGTTTCGTACAAAGAGACCGAACTTCACTTTTTTCTATCCTATTGTTAAAAATATGTGCTGTTTGTATCAAAACACATTCTGTTTATTGCCAAAAATAAAAAGATAAGCTATTTTTGCGCAACATTTCAAAAATATGGCAAACAATTCACATTTTTTGATAGATGTAGACAAGATTCTGGCCGATAAGGCAGGCGAGAGAGCAAAATGTCTGCCGGGATTTGTGGTATCTTGGTTAAAGCGTATCCTGCATCAGAATGAGGTAAACCGTTTTCTTCTGGAGCGTGCCGGCGATAAGGTAGGCATGGATTTTCTGGATGAGTGCGTCGATTATCTGGGTATGAAGCTGGATGTCAGAGGGCTGGACAAGCTTCCTTCCAATGCCGACGGCCATTATTATACATTCGTAAGCAATCATCCGCTTGGCGGAGCTGACGGTGTAGCTCTCGGTGACATTTTATGCCATAAGTATGACAGCCGGGTCAGGTATCTGGTCAACGACGTATTGATGAATCTCCATGGATTGGCTCCTTTGTGCGTGCCTATCAACAAGACCGGTTCTCAATCGCGCAATTTCCCGAAGATGGTGGATGCCGCTTTTGCTTCGGACAACAATGTGATTATGTTTCCTGCCGGTCTTTGTTCGCGCAGAATAGGCGGAAAGATACAGGACCTGCCTTGGAAGAAAACATTTATTACAAAGAGTATAGAGTATCAGAGAGATGTGGTACCTTTGCGTTTCACAGGACAGAATTCATGGCGTTTCTATACAATTTCAAATATATGCCGAAAGCTTAATCTGAAATTTGATCTTGCAATGCTGTTCTTGGTTGACGAGATGTATAAGAACGTGAACAAATCTTTCACTGTGACGTTTGGCGAGCCTATACCGTGGCAGACATTCGACAAGTCGAAGACTCCAGCCGAATGGGCTTCGTGGGTTAGGGCGAAAGTATATGAATTATAGATTTAACAATATATAATGGAAGATATTATAGCACCGGTAAGTACAGCTTTGCTCAAATCGGAATTGACAGAAGACAAACGCTTGCGTTTTACCAATAAAGGTAACAACGAAGTGTACATTGTGACCTATCAGGATTCTCCCAATGTCGTCCGAGAGATAGGGCGACTGCGTGAAATAGCATTCAGAGCTGCTGGAGGCGGTACCGGCATGGCGCTGGACCTTGATGAATTTGATACGATGGAGACACCGTATAAACAGCTTATAGTTTGGAATCCCGAAGCCGAAGAAATCATCGGCGGTTACCGCTATCTTCTAGGTACAGACGTAAAGCTTGATGGTAAAGGACAGCCAATTCTGGCAACGTCACACATGTTCCATTTTTCAGATAAGTTTATAAAAGATTATCTGCCTTATACCATAGAACTGGGACGCTCGTTCGTGACTCTTGAATATCAGTCGACAAGATATAACTCCAAGGGTTTGTTTTCACTTGACAATTTGTGGGACGGACTGGGTGCTCTCACCGTGGTCATGCCTTCAGTGAAGTACTTCTTCGGAAAGATGACCATGTATCCTTCATACAATCGCCATGGACGCGATATGATACTGTATTTCCTCAACAAGCATTTCGGCGATAAGGACAACCTTGTTGTTCCAACCAAACCGCTTGTGATAGAGGATGACCCAGAAGAACTGGCCAAGATTTTCTGTGAAGACGATTTCAAGAGCGACTATAGAATTCTCAACCGCGAGGTGCGCAAGTTGGGTTACAACATCCCGCCTCTGGTAAATGCGTACATGAGTTTGTCGCCGACGATGAAAATGTTCGGAACTGCCATAAATTACGGTTTCGGCGATGTCGAAGAGACTGGAATTCTGATTGCCGTAGATGAAATCCTTGATGAGAAACGTGTCAGACATATAGATACTTTTGCCAAGGAACATCCTGAGATGGTGAAGATAACCAGCGGCGCCGATAAGGTTATTTCGTAAGTGAAAGGTTACGTTATTATAGATATAGGAACGGCTGCAGGAAAATGAAATGCCTGCAGCCGTTCTTTTTTGCATATATATGCATCTACTCATATGATAGGAATGCTTTCGCCTCTGATTTTCCTGTACAGTTCAAGGGCATAGACGTCTGTCATGCCGGATATCAGGTCGAGTACGGCCAGTGTTCTTTCGTAGATGCTTTCGGCGTGTACTTCGTATTGGCTTGAAACTCTTCTCAGAAGAAGCTGTGAATAGGCTTTTTCTGGATGTATTGCCGCTTCAATGAAAAGGTCAAGCAGTGTGCTTATGATTTTGTATCCTGCGAGCTCTATGTCTACAACGTCTTTGCTCTGGTATATCTTGTCCATCGACACTTTGGCGCAGGCTTCGTAGGCTTCACCGGCACGTCCTTCAATGTGACCGAGCAGTGAGCCTGTGAATTCGCCTTCAAGTATTTTGTATTCGTGCTCTATGAATATGTCTACGGCAAGGCGTTCAAGAAGTCCGATTACGCATGAACGCAGGTATACAATCTGTTCGTTGATGTCAGTAACGCCTTTGAACACTCTGGTGATTTTTTCCTGTCTCTCATCATCGAAAAAGTTGAGCATAAGCCTTTGCGTCTCTTCAGTGGTAAGGATTTTCAGCTTGTGGGCGTCTTCGATATCCATTATCATATAGCAGATGTCATCAGCGGCCTCTACGAGATAGACGAGCGGATGACGTGCATACCTTATGCCGTTTTCGGTCGATTCCAATTCTTTTATGCCCAGTTCTTCAGCAATTTTCCGATAGTCGTCTTCTTCGCTCTTGAAAAATCCGAATTTCTGCTTTTTGCCTGCAAAACATGATGAGTATGGATATTTGACAATTGAAGCCAGAGTGGAGTAGGTCATTACGAAGCCGCCCTTGCGTCTTCCTGCAAACTGATGTGTCAGCAACCTGAATGCGTTGGCGTTGCCTTCAAAATGTATGAGGTCGGACCATTCGTCCTCGGTCATCATATCTCGCAGTTTCATGCCTCCTCCTTCTGAAAAATATGTACCTATGGCCTTTTCGCCTGAATGGCCGAAGGGGGGATTGCCCAGATCGTGGGCCAGGCAAGCAGCGCTGACAATGGCTCCGCATTCGCTTACATGCGTTTCAGCCAGTTCCGGATGTATTTCGATGAGCCGTCTGGATGTGTCGTTGCCCAGAGAGCGTCCGACGCTGGCAACCTCCAGACTGTGTGTCAGTCTGTTGTGCACGAATATTCTTCCCGGAAGAGGAAATACCTGAGTCTTGTTCTGCAGTCTTCTGAACGGGGCAGAGAATATCAGTCTGTCATAGTCGCGCTGAAATTCCGTCCTGTCGCTTTTCCTGTTTAAATGCAGTTCTTCCTGCCCCAGTCTTTTGTTGGATAAAAGTTTTTCCCAGTTCATGTTGAAAGATTTGTTGTTTTTTCGCATTTCTGCTTTTATAGACCCGCTGTTCCGGGCCGTATGTGCCGCCCGGAAACGGTTCTACAAAATTACTTTAATTTGCTTACAGCCTATTTTAATAGTTGCAAAAAATGCTGATATTTAATGATTAATTGCTACATTCGCATTTGATTTCCATTTTAAACATTTCCTGAAACGTGAAAGTGCAAATAGTCAACAAGTCCCGTCATGAATTGCCGGAATATGCCACAGAGCAGTCTGCCGGAATGGATCTGCGGGCAAATATAGATGCTCCGATAACACTGAAACCGCTTCAGCGATGCCTTGTCCCAACAGGGCTTTATATCGCTCTTCCTGCCGGTTATGAAGCACAGGTGAGACCGCGCAGCGGTTTGGCATTGAAACACGGTGTGACAGTCCTTAATTCGCCAGGTACAATCGATGCCGATTACCGTGGAGAAATACGCGTTATAATCGTGAATCTTTCATCTGAGGATTTTGTCGTAAATGATGGTGACCGCATTGCTCAGATGGTCGTTGCCGGATACGAGCAGGTGGAATGGAGTGATGTAGAAGTACTGGATGAGACAGAACGCGGAAACGGCGGATTCGGGCATTCGGGACGGAAGTAATTTTTTTATTGTATTGATGGCAATGTCTAGATTTTTGTTGCGTATCCTTTGCGTTGCGGTTTTTTTGTTTGGTTTGACTCTTGATTGTGCATGCGCAAAGGCTAAAAAATCAAAGAAGACCGTAAAGAGCGAGCTTTCTGCCGAACAGCAGAGAAAGCATGACTATTTTTTCCTCGAGGCACAGCGCCAGCAGCTGCTCGGCAATTACCCTGAGGCGATGGAGCTTTATGCCTATTGCATAGGAATAGACCCTAATTCGGATGCCGCATTGTATGAATTGTCGAAGTATTATATTCTTCTGAAAAACGATTCTCTGGCAAATGTGTGCCTTAAGCGCGCTGTAGATGTTGATCCGAACAATTATTGGTATAAGGATGCTTTGGTGAACTATTATGTTTCGAAACGCGATAACGGTAGTGCCATACAGGTGCTGGAAAGCATGGGCGAGCAGTTTCCGGAGAAAAGCGAGATTCTTATGCGCCTGGTGGATTTGTATGGCCAGGAATCTGACTATGACAAGGTTATATCGACTCTTGACCGTCTGGAATTGCTCGAAGGCAAGTCGGAACAGATAAGTATGGAAAAGTTCCGTATCTATGTCCAGATGAACGACAGTAAACGTGCTTTTGCTGAAATTGAAAACCTGTCGAAGGAATATCCAAATGATTTGCGCTATCGTGTGGTGCTCGGAGATTTATATCTGGATTCCGACAAACCGGAGGAAGCCATGAAGGTGTACAAGGAGGTGTGGGACAAGGACTCTGCAAACGTGAACCTGATGCTCTCGCTTGCAACTTACTATTCGAAGACGAAAAATGATTCTCTCTACAATCTGCAGCTTGAAAAGATTATTACAAGTCAGGCCATAGATTCGCGTGTAAAGTATGCAATAATGAATGGACTGGTCTATGATAATATCTCTCAGAATGGAGATTCAAGCAGAGTGCTTTCGTTGTTCCGCAAGGCACTGTCATATCCGCAGGATGGTACGGAAATGGCTGAATTGTGCGCCAGATTTATGGTTACCAAGGGTGTTGACACGAGCGAAGTGAAGCCGGTCCTATATCAGATGCTGGAGATTGACCCTGAAAACGATATGGCCAGGAATCAACTGCTTTCATATGCTCT
>ENA-UONW01004126-UONW01004126.1-human-gut-metagenome-genome-assembly--contig:-CS52-NODE-4126-length-10946-cov-8.404279_pt1 | contig 10946 bp, 10 predicted proteins | sample MGYA00242463_ERZ724010 | MGnify/ENA metagenome assembly ERZ724010 | reverse complement strand
GGGGCCATGCGGTGTGGGAGGGGGTACCCTGCAAAGGGGCCCTCTACCCGATTCGATGTTGAAAAAGTGAAAAAGGAGCCGTCGGCACCCGCCGGCGGCTCCAAAAAATGGGATTTGAAAAAGGATAAGGAGAGCGTTTTAGAGGCCGAGTGCCTTTTCAACGTCGCCCAGCATGCGGCTCATGCTCTCAACACCGCCTTCGCCCAGGTACCAGGCGGGCCCGGTGAGTTCCGTAACGCGCCCGGCCTTCACGGCATCGAGTCCCTGCCAGACGGCATTTCCCTTGACGGCGTCGGCAAAGAGCTTCGGGTCCTTCGCGCCGACCGCAAGATCTTTATTGAGCACAAAGATGCGCGAGGGCTTGAGCTCGGCGAGTTCAGCAAAGCTCTTTTCATTCATGGCGGCGATTTCGGCAGCGGTAGGCTTCGGGGGCGGGTTGCCCTTGGGGGCAGCCTTCTTCGGAGCCTCGCCCGTGCGCGGAGACTTCACGTTCGAGAAGCCGAGCGCATTCGTGAGGAGGGAGCAGCGGCCGTTGTCCGGCAGAACGATGATTCTGCCGCCCACCATCATGAGAATGGCGATTTTTTCGCCGGCAGCTTTTTTCGCGATGACGTCAACGCGCTGCTTGGCGGCCTGAACAGCGGCCTCGGCCTCTTTTTCTTTCCTGAAGATGCGCCCGAGGGAGCGGAGATTCCCTTCAAAGCTTTGCCACGCGCCCGTCTGGTAGTTGGGGACAAGGCAGACGGTGGGAGCCGCAGTTCGGAATTCATCGATGGCGCGGGCAACGCGGCCGGAAATGAAGACGAGATCCGGATTCACGGACTTGACGGTCGGGATGTCGATGGTCTTCATGCCACCGATCAGCTTTGCGCCTGCAGGCACTTTGACCCAGGTCACGGCGCCTGGCGTCACGGAACCGACCACGCGGTCGGAGAGGCCGAAGTAGGCGAGATTTTCAAGAATGGAAATGTCGAGCACTGCAAGCCGCTTGGGATCAAGGGGTACGGCAATGTCTCCCGTCTGCGAGGGAACGGTTACCGTTTCCGAGCCAAAAGCGGAGGAGGCAAAGCCCGGGAGCGAAAGGATTGCGCCGGCGGCAAGAAGATTGCGGCGGGAAAAAATCATGACGGTTCTCCGGAAGCGTTACTGAGCAAGGCCGAGGGCTTTTTCGACATCCTTAAACTGGATTTCTAGCGAGGTATAGCCGCCTTCGGCGAGGTACCAGGCAGCCGGCGAGAGGTAGACGATATGGCCTTCCTTCTTAGCCTTCGTGCGGTCGACGATTTCGTTCTTCAGCACGTCCTGAGCGAGCTTCGCGCCCGGGCGGGCGATGGCGGAGTCGCGGTCAAGAACGAAGAAATAGTCGGGATTAAGCTTGAGGAGAAGTTCGAACGAAGCTTCGTTGCCGTGGTTGGCGTTGGCGTCCTGAGCAACGTTCTTGAAGCCGAATTCATTGCTGATGATGGCGCAGCGCGCCTGGCTGCCGAGAAGGTTCACGTGACTGCTCGTGACGAGACTCACGATGGCGGTCTTGCCTTCAGAAGCCGCGCGGATTTTTGCAATGCGTCCCTGGAAGTGCGCAATATCGGCCTTGGCCTCGGATTCCTTCCCGAAGATCTTCGCAAGGTTCATGTGATTGTCCGCAAAGCTCTCGAAGGTGCCTTTCGTGCGGTCGATCGTCATGTAGACGACGGGAGCAATTTTGGAAAGTTCGTCGTACTTCTTCTGGAGGCGCCCGGAAATGAAGATGACGTCGGGTTCAGCGGCCATGAGGCCCTCGAAGTCGATTTCCTTCAGGGTGCCGATGTTTCTTACCTTCGAAGACTTTTTGAAGTATTGCGGCAGATAGGGAAGCGCGGTCGTCTGCGTGATCGCGACGATGCGGTCCTTTGCCAGTCCCCAGTGGTCGAGCGTGTCGAGAACGGCGTAATCGGCGATGGCGATGCGCTTCGGATCTTTGGGAACCGTCACTTTGACGGGCTGGTTCTTGCCGTTGAGGGAATTGACTTCAACCGTTTCGGCGCCGAAGGCGGGCGAAGTCGGAAGGAGCGCGAGCGAAACCGCAGAGAGCGCGGCGACGCCGAGCGTGCGGCGGGTGAAAAGCATGGGCATAGTGGTGTGGCTTCCTCTGTATCAGGGAGTGCGTGTGAAGAAAATCGGTGTTAGTGAAAGATTGCGAGCGGACGGCCGTCGATCTCGTGAATCTGGAAGTCGACCCCGTAGATGAGCTTGAGCTGCTCGGGCGTCATCACCTCGTTCACAGTCCCCCAGGCGGCGATCTTTCCGTTTTTGAAGGCGCAGATGTAGTCGGAATAAAAAGCGGCGAGATTGATTTCGTGAAGCACGAGAATCACGGTTTTTCCGAGTTCGTCGCAAAGCCTGCGCACGAGCTTCATCATCTGCGTGGCGTGATAGATGTCGAGGTTGTTGGTCGGTTCGTCAAGGAGCACGTATTCGGTGTCCTGCGCGAGCACCATGGCAATGAAGGCGCGCTGGCGCTGGCCGCCCGACATTTCGTCGATGAAGCGTTCGGCAAAGTCCTCGAGCTCCATGTAGCTGATCGAGCGGTCGACAATCTCCCAGTCCTTTTGGCTCAGGTTCGAGCCCGAGTGCGGGAAGCGGCCGAAGGCGACGAGTTCTCGGACCGTGAGCTTCATCTGCACGTTGTTGGCCTGCGTGAGAATGGCAAGGTGCTTCGCGAGCTCCCGGCTTTCCCATTTCTCGAGGTCCTTGCCCTGAAACTCAACGGCGCCCGAACTTTTTGCAACCAGGCGCGAAATCATGCCGAGCACGGTGGATTTGCCCGCACCGTTGGGACCGATCATGGAAATAACTTTTCCATGCGGGAGGTCAAGCGAGACGTCGTCGACGACCGTCGCATCTTCGTAGGTCTTGCGGAGATTCCTGATGGTGAGCATGGCGGGTTATTTCTGCGTGAGAATGAGGTAGAGGAAGTAGAGGCCGCCGCCGATCGTGACGAAGACGCTCACGGGAACGCTGTAGACCATGATGTGCTCGACAGCGAACTGGCCGGCGCAAAGAATGAGCATGCCGACAAAGCCGGCGCCGGCAATGAGGTAGGTGTGGCGGTAGGTCGTGAAGACCTGGCGCGCGACGTTGGCGGTGATGAGGCCGAGGAAGGAGAGCGGTCCGACGAGCGCCGTGGCGACGGCGATGTAGAGCGCGACGCCTACCATGAGGCGCCTCAGGACGCGTTCGTAGTCGACGCCCAGGCTGATCGCCTGATCGCGCCCGAGGCTGATGATGTCGAGGATCGCAATGTCCTTTTTGAGCCAGAGCGCAATGAGAATGAGGATGAGGATCCCGGGGATGATGCAGGCCATGTTGACGTTCGTGAAGCTCGCCACGAGCGTATTGAGGAGCGCATCGTATTCATTGGGATCCATGATGCGCGTGAGCGAATTCTGCATGCTCGAGAAGAAGGTCGAGAGCACCGTGCCGATGAGGAGCACGTAAAGAACGTTCCCGCCGGTCTTTTTGAAGATCGAGTAGTAGATGAAGGTCGCGATCACGCCCATGAGGACGATGTCCACGGCAAAAGCCATCACCGGGTTTGTTGCGAACTGACTGCCCGAGCCAAAGAAGAAGACGACGGCGGTATGAATCAGCAGGTAGAGCGAATTCATGCCGAGAAGGCACGGCGTCACGATGTTGTTGCGGATGATGGTCTGAAAGACGATCGCCGCGGCGGAAATCGAGAAGCCGGCCGTGAGCATCACGATGAGGCGCGGCGCGCGCAGCTCCATCGCGTAGCTGAAGAACTTCGGATTAACGAAGGCAAACTGGTAGAGCGCCGCGGCGACAAGCGTGAGTGCAACAAGCACCATCATCGCGAGCGCGAGCTTCTTCAGACGCGGCGACGAGAAGGACGAGGAAGCTGAAGCAATCATCGGGTGCCTCCATTGATCGAGGTGCAGACCGGCGTTTTCTTCTCAAAGCCGAAAAGCTTCATGAGCAGGTCCTTGTTGAGCGACCGGCGGCCGAAGCGCAGGCGGTAGAAAATGAGCACGATGAAGATGAGGCTCCCGAGCGTGCCGATAATGAGTTCGATCGGAAGCTCGTAGGGCAGGATGATGAGGCGCCCGATCAGGTCGCAGCAAAGCACGAAGAGCGCGCCGAAGAGCGCCGTATCGGCGAGCGTGGAGCGCAGGTCGTCGCCCTTGAAGATCGCGACGAGATTGGGAACGATAAGGCCGATGTAGGAAATGCTCCCGACGACGGTCACGATGGAAGCCGTGATCATCGCGGCGATTGAAAGTCCTGAAAAAAGAACGAAGGTGTAGTTGACGCCTAAGTTCTTCGAGAAGTCCCGGCCCATGCCGACGATGTTGAACCACTTGGCGTAAATCCACGCAATGGCGATCAGAGGCACCACGAGGTAGACGAGCTCGTAGTTGCCTCGGAGCACAAGGGAAAAATGGCCGACCAGCCAGGTCGAGAGCGCCTGGGTCATGTCGAAGCGAAAGGCCAGAAAACTCGTGATGCCGCCGATGACGTTGCCGAACATGATGCCGACGAGAGGCACCATGACCGGGTCCTTCATCGGCATTCTCAAAATGAACCAGACGAAGATCCAGGTGCCGATGATCGCTGCCGCAAAGGCAAATGCAGCGCGCGACCAGATCGTGGAATCCGGCATGAAGAGGAGCGCGATGAGGATCCCGAACTGCGCCGACGAAATCGTGGCGCCGGTGGTCGGGGAAACGAATTTGTTAGCGCAGAGCTGCTGCATGATGAGGCCGGCAATGCTCATGCCGGCCCCCGTGCAGAGGATTGCAAGAAGCCTCGGCAAGCGGGAAATCAGAAGAAGCTCAAGGCTTTCGGCGTCTCCCGAAAGGAGCGACGAGAACGTTACGTCTGCGGCGCCGACAAGGAGCGACAGGAGGCCGACGATGAACGTAAGCGTCAGAAGGATGGCGGTTGATCTGGGCATGAATGTTCGAAAAGCGATGCCGGGTAATCCCTTGGACAAGGTGCAGTTTCGAGGCATTCTGCATAAATCCCACTATCGAGAATGAATGAAATTACATTTCTTTACAAAAGAATAGTAACGATTCTCATTCGCCTGATGTGCACTGTATTTGTATTAATGCATTGAAATATATGAAAAATAAAACTTGTTTTAGATCGAACGAACTGCTGATTTGGTCAATTCTGAAGATAGTGGATCTTACTTACATTTAGCTACCATTCGATGGTGACGCTTCTGAAGCAAAGGGAGAGTGCTGATGAGTGTCCCCTAAGGTCCGCATTGAGGTCTGTTGCCGGAAGTGCTTTGCAAGCCTTCTGGCGCGACCGTTCGCATCGATTCCCTTCAAAAAATGTACTGCTGCAATTCACTCTCCCTGCCGTCATTAGAGATGACGTCTCTTGAGTTCTCCATAACGCGCAACAAAGCGTTGGAAGACTGGTCGGCCTGCAAACTCAAGGCCAAAGTAGGGATCTGAGAAATATGCAGGACGAATAGGTCTGACCTATCCCTCTGACATAACTCTTAGTAATAAAAATCAATATTATTACATTTAATTACAAATTAGTGATAATGATTTTTATTCATGAAATGTCCCGATAATAGGGTTTTACTCTATTGATTTTTATGAGTTTGAAATTTTGTATGACATCGAACTAGTTTCGGAAATGCTTCATTACAAGAGAATGAAACTCATTTACATTTGAGTACTATTCGATCGTGACGTGTCTAGAGGTCTGAAGGACTTTCGAACGCGCCAATGCACATCAACCACAAGACCCGCCTCCGGAACGGCATTGCGTCTCCAGACTTTAAGCGCGGTCTTACGCACGTACCAAAACAGAATGAACTACAACCGCAAAGCGCTCGTCATGCTACCGCTTGCGATGGCTGTGTCTGCCGCCTTCGCCGCTGATGACGACTACACCACTCTTGATACTTCCGTTGTTTCCGCTGCCGGCTATGCGCAGGACACGCGCGAAGCGCCTGCGAGCGTCTCCGTGATTACGGAAAAGGAACTTGCAACGAAGCCGGTGATGGACCTTGGCTCCGCTATCGGCGACGTTCCGGGCGTGGACATCTCCACCAATAAGATGGGTGCCGCAGATATTTCGATCCGTGGCTTCGGCTCTGCCTATACGCTGATTCTCGTTGACGGCCGCAAGCAGAATACCTCCGAGAGCATGATCGGTAACGGCTTTGATCCGGGCCGTATCTTTATGCCGCCCGTGGGCGCCATCGAACGCATCGAAGTGATCCGCGGTCCTGCATCCACCGTTTGGGGTTCGGACGCTGTGGGCGGTGTCGTGAACATCATCACGAAGAAGCATCCGGATAAGTTCACGGGATCCCTCTCTGTCGAACGCACACAGTTCGATGATGACGACAGTTACGGCAATCGTTGGGGTACGAGCGCCTATCTCGGCGTGCCGATTAAAGAAGATACCGCGTCGCTCCAGCTTCGTGCCAAATATCTGAGCCGTGATGCGTCTGGTCTTAAAAAGCCGAATGCTGAGGCTGGCAAAAATCCTTATGCCACGCATTCCCCGACAGAAGGTTTCACTGGCAATATCGGAGCTCGACTCGATCTGACGCTGAATTCGTCGAACGATATTTACATCGATGGTGACTATACCCGGTACAAGGGCGGCGCGATGAATACCAGCGGCAATGGCTATAAGGTATATCGTTGGTGGAATAAGTACAACGCTGTGGTGGGGCATCAGGGTAAATATGATATTGGGACGTTAGACAGTTACTTCCAGTACAACGCACTTGAACAAGTCAAAACGTTAAGTAGCGGGGACAATCTTGGTGGGCCTTGGACAGAAAAAAACGGTAGCCCGATGATGGCCAGCCGTAGCTATACGTTTAATACGAAGCTCACAAGCCCAATTGACTTGGGCTCTAACGGCAATCTCATGCTTTCAAGCGGTCTCAATGCTGAATTTGAGACGTTTGAAGACAATACTGCTGCCCCGAAGTTCGACATGGATCAGACAACCCTGTCGGGTTTTATGGAGGGCGAATACTTTATTAACGAACAATGGATTGCGACGGTGGGTGGTCGTCTACACTGGAGCGATATTTTTGGGGCGCATTTGTCGCCGCGTGCGTATATCGTTTACAAGCCTGCAGAGCTTATTAGCTTCAAGGGCGGCATTTCCAATGGGTATAAGACTCCGCAGATCAAGAAGCTTTACGACGGGATCTATGGAACAAATACCTCGAATGGAGAGACTTTTAACCTTCACGGGAATCCTGACTTAAAGCCAGAGGAAAGCTGGAGTTATGAGCTTTCAACAACTCTGGCCATTCCGAGCGCTTTCAACCTGACGGTTGGCGTGTTCTGGACGGATTTCAAGAACCAGCTCGATACGGAAGAAATCAATCCGTACGATAAAAATACTCAAACGAATGGTGACATTCAAGACATTAATCGAGGCAAGGTTCGATCGAAGGGTGTTGAAGTACTCCTGAATACGGCATCTTTCTCCGGGTTCCGCTTCACGGGTGGGTATACCTATACGCACGCCGAAATCATGTCAGGCGATTTGGTTGAGCGAGGCGGCAATTGGCCTGATAGCAAGCGACCGAATGAGCTTCCCCGCCATTCTCTGACGGCGCGTCTTGACTACGACTATCAAAATTTCAACGCGTACATCAAGACAACGTCCAAGTTTGACGCGGAACGCCAGAGTCAGCGAGGCGGCGCAGATCTGGATAAATACAAGAATTACACCGTGCTTGATATCGGTGCGTCTTATGTATACGCCAAACAGCACCACTTTGCGATCGCACTCAATAACGTGACGGATGTAGGGCTCGAGTGGGTTCCCTCTCTTCCGCAGAGGGGAAAGGTGGGATCTGCCAATGCTTATCGCGACTACCTTGACGGCCGCAATCTCTGGCTCTCCTACACCTACACGTTCTGATAATTGCGTAAGCATTTAACGGAAATCTCATGAACCGCAGGCTCGACCGGCTTAATGCCGGTCGGGCCCAATCCGCAAATCGGGGAGCACTTTCCTGCCCCCTTAATTTCCATTTGTATGAGGTTTAAGAATGGAATTCCTCAAGGAAAGCGTTGACTACGCGATCTTCGCCATTTTGGGGCTGATGGGCTTCATCACGATCTGGCTCACGATTGAACGCCTGATGTTCATGAAGAAGTGCCGTCCTTCGGACTATGAAACGAAGGATGAATACGACGAAGCGCTCACCAACAACCTGACTACCCTCTACATCATCTACTCCAATGCGCCGTATGTGGGTCTTCTCGGCACCGTAATCGGCATCATGATCACCTTCTACGACATGGGCCAGTCCGGGAACATCAATGCGTCCGACATCATGACGGGTTTGTCGCTCGCGCTGAAGGCGACGGCGCTCGGTCTCACGGTCGCGATTCCGACCCTCATTATCTACAACGGCCTCCAGCGCAAGATCAACGTGCTTTCGTCGCGCTGGAAGAGTGCTGAAGGGGAGCAGTAAATGATTGAGATCCCGAAAAAGGAGCCTCTCAACATTGTTCCCTTCATCGACATCATGCTTGTGCTCCTGGCAATGGTGTTGTCGATTTCCACTTTTATCGCCAAGGGTGAAATTCAGATCAATCTGCCGAAGTCGAAGACGGCGGCTTCTCCTCAGCAGGCCGATCAGCATCCGAAGCTCGTGCAGGTGGACGCTGCGGGCGACTTCTTCTGGGACGGCGAAAAGATGTCGCTCGATGACCTGAACGACGTGATCGCCAACATGCCGCGCGAGCAGCGTGTTCTTCTGCGCATCGACAAGGAGTCGAAATTCGACCGCTTCATTCAGGTGATTGACCTCTTCAAGGCGAATAACCATGAAAACTTCACCATCGCAACAGAAAAAGAAGGACACTGAACGTACCGTTCAGTCGTTTCTTCTCGCGTGCTGCGTCTACGCGCCGCTCCTCTGGGTGATGTTCTGGAGTGCGCCGGCGCTTACCTATAAGCCTTCGGGGCAGGTGGCGTCGGTTTCGCTTTCGTTCGCGCAGCTTTCCGGGGGCGGAGCGCCTCAGGAAGAGGTTGCTCCCGAACCGCAGCCTGAAGCTGCGCCTGAACCGGAGCCGGAACCGCCGCAGCCGCAACCGGAACCCGAGCCTGAACCTGAGCCCGAGGCACCGCCGCCGGAGCCTGAGCCCATTCCGGAGCCGGAACCCGAACCTGAACCGGAACCGCAGCCCGAGCCGGAACCTGAACCAGAACCGGAGCCTCTCCCGGAACCTGAACCTCAGCCGGAACCGCCGAAACCAGAGCCTAAACCGGAACCCAAGCCCGAGCCGAAACCTGAACCGCCTAAGCCGAAGCCCGTCAAAAAGGAAGTGGTGAAGCCGGTTGAGAAACCAAAGCCGAGGCCTGAAAAGCGGGTTGAAAAGCCGAAAGCTGAACGGCCGACACCCATTGAGACGGCAAAGAAGTCAGACGCTCCGCAGGCAGCTGCAGCGCCGGCGGCTATTGCGCCGGGGCCGGCTCAGCAGCCTGCAGGCGCCCAGACCGCTCATGCGGAGAACGGCATCTCCACTTTGGTTTACGGTGAAATAGATGATCCGTTCCTGACCGAAGTGAAGCGCGCGGTGGAGGAATCGCTCCACTATCCGCGCAAGGCCAGAATGTTCCGCATCGAGGGCACTGCCATCGTGCAGTTCATCGTCAATCCGAACGGAAAGCTGACCGAACTCAGGATTTTCAAGTCCGCCGGTCATCCGCTTCTCGATAAGGCTGCAATGCGTGCCGTGGCGGATGCTGAATCGCGCTGGAGCCATCCGAAAGGGACCGTGCGTTTGCGCTTTCCGATTCAGTTCCAGCTGAAAGGCTGACCGCTCTCCTTTAAGAGCCTGAGAAAGCCTCCGTTTCCGAATGCGCGAAGAGCGCGGCGGGACGGAGGCTTTATCATTCCCGGGTCATGACAGAAGCTCCTTCATCGAATCCGGATCCGAACCACAAGGCGCCTGCGGGAGAGGAACCCCGCCCGGGCGCACGGGTCGTTGCGCGCCTCTACGGCGAACCGATGACGGAGCTCCCCGAGGGACTCTATATTCCTCCCGACGCGCTCGAAGTCATTCTTGACCGGTTCGAGGGGCCGCTCGATCTTCTCCTCTGGCTCATCCGCAGCCAGAAGTTCGACGTCATGGATATTCCGATGACCAGGCTCACGGAACAGTACATGGCTTATGTGGAACTCATCCGCCGCTCGAACCTGGAACTCGCATCCGCTTATCTCGTGATGTCGGCGACGCTCATGTCGATCAAGAGCCGGATGCTCCTTCCCAAACGCCCTGATGCGAGCGAAGGCGAGGAAGCCGAGGATCCGCGAGCCGAGCTCATGAGGAGGCTTCTCGAATACGAACGCATGCGGGAAGCGGCAAAGCTTCTCGATGAGCTCCCGCGACTTGACCGGGATTTTCTCGTTCCGGCTGGGGGCTTTTTTGACGTTCCCGTGAAGGACCTTCCCGTCATTACGCCAGCTGAGCTTTCGCTCGCCTGGGAAGCCGTGGAAGCCGATGCCGCGCTCTCGGCGAATCACCACGTGACGCGGGAGGAACTCTCGGTGCGCGAGCACATGACGGGGATTCTGAAGATTCTTCAGGGCAAGGACTATGTCCGCCTCACGGACCTGATGGGCGATGAGGCGGACCAGCCGCAGCTTACGGTCTGGCTTCTGGCATCGCTCGAGCTCGCAAAGGTCTTTCTTATTCAGATCCAGCAGGCGGAGTCCTACAGCCCCGTGTATCTGCGAAACGACGACCGGGCATTCATGGTCTATGAGGAAGCGGCGTCAGCTGATAAGGAAAAGACGCCCGAGGAACTCGAAGCCGAATGGAAGGAGTTTTTTGAGGGCATTCAGCTGCCCGGCACGCAGGGCACGCTCTTCTAATCGGGTAGAGGGCCCCTTTGCAGGGTACCCCCTCCCACACCGCATGGCCCCG
>ENA-UONW01004118-UONW01004118.1-human-gut-metagenome-genome-assembly--contig:-CS52-NODE-4118-length-10967-cov-6.865652_pt1 | contig 10967 bp, 9 predicted proteins | sample MGYA00242463_ERZ724010 | MGnify/ENA metagenome assembly ERZ724010 | reverse complement strand
CTTTTTTGACGTTTGCATAATATAGCACAAATCTATTGACGACACAACCTAGGAATTTTCGCAATCTATAAATTGTTTTTTTTGATAAAGTTCTGTTACGCTCAAACTCCCTTGGTAAGAATGCACAAAAAGCAAAAATAGACATAAAAATTTATTTCCAGAATTGAGCACAAAATCACACAGGTTAGTATCGTAATAATGCCTAAAAAACTGTTTTTTTACCACATTATCCAGAAAAGTCGTTGTTTTGAGGTGGAGAGAAGATTTCTGAAAAGCCTCAAAATGCTCCACGATTGCCTCGTGTTCGAGGCGAAGCAGTCCGCCGGAACCGAGCTCGCGGCGGTGCTGATCCTGCCCGCCCCCTCCCGCGAATTTCTGATCGAACTGCAGAAAACTTTCTGCGGACTCAATTACGACCCGTGGCGGATCGCCGCCGGACAATCGGATACCAAGTGAGGAGAACCATGAAACCGATACTCGCAATCATCGCTCTTTCCGCCACCGTCTGGAGCGCGGCGGCGGCCACACTCGAACTCGTCCCCGGCTATCAGGTCTGCAGCGTCTATTACCGCGACTGTCAGGCCGCGAAAGCGGAGGAGTTCGCCGGACGGCTCTTCTTCGCTCCGGCGGGGACCGAAACCTTCACCGAGGCTCTGCCGCTGATCTACGATCCCGGGCAGAAGGTCGCCCGCGGCAGCCTCCTCCTGCTGCGGGAGGACACCCCCTACCGGCTGAAGCTCGAAATCTCCGATGCCGGAAAAAAGGAGACCGTGACCCGCGAATTCCGCACCCGCACCACCCGGGTGCCGGTGGCGAAGACGGTTCTGCTCGACGAAAACACGCCGATGCCGCTGGTCGTGACCCAATCGGGCTCCCCCGCGGGGATACATCCGCTACACCGCAAAGCCGGGAACCGTGCTGCGCGGCGGCGAAAAAGCGGATGACGCCATTCTGGTCAAGGGTGCATCGTACCTCCTCTTCGGCGGGCTGACCGTTACCGGCGGGCGGCTCAACGCATTCCGGCTGGACGGCTGCAATGAGGTGCAGATCCTCAACTGCGAGATCTCCGGCTACGGGCGCACCGGCGTACTCGACACCTCGCGGACCGGCGTCTACTACGACAAGCGGAAACGGGTGTGCAACTACGATTCCGGAATCCGGGTGAACGGCTGCCGGAACATCCTGATCGAACGCAACTACATCCACTCGCCCCGCGGCACCTCCAACCCGTGGTTCTACAGCCATCCCGCCGGGCCGAATGCGGTGCTGACCGGCGACGCCGTCGCGCTTACACTCCGCTACAACGACTTCATCGGCAGCGATCTGCACCGCTGGAACGATGCGGTCGAAGGCATACGCAACGGCTATCCGGACGGCGGACCACGGCGCGACGCCGAAATCACCGGAAACTACTTCGCCTTCGGCAACGACGACGGCATGGAGCTCGACGGCGGTCAGGAGAACACCCGCTTCTTCCTCAACCGTACCGAGGGCAACCTCTGCGGCATCAGCGCCGCCCCCTGCCTCATCGGCCCCTCGTGGATCTGGGGCAACCTCTTCTCCGGCCTCGACGGCGATCAGTTCGGCTTCTCCAACTACGCGTTTAAAAACATGCACAGCAAGAGCAACGCCGGCCGCATCCACTACTTCCACAACACCGTCGTCGGCGAGTGGGGCGGAACCTCCAATCAGGGAGCCAACCAGACGGGCGGCACCTTGAGCATCGTCACCCGCAACAACTGCTTCGCCACCGACAAACCCGCCTTTCTCAAGAGCCTCTTCCGCCATCCGGTGGACTGCGACGGGGAGCTCTACCGCAACACCGGAACGGTTCCGAAAACGCAGCAGCGCCACGGCATCGACGCCAGCCCGCGCTTCGTCGCGCCGGAACGGAACGACTTCCGCCTCGCGTCCGATTCCCCGGGCCGCGGCAGGGCGCTCCCCATTCCCGGGCTGACGGCGGAAGGGAGCGATGTGGGCGCGTATTTCCCCTTCGTCCAGCACGGCTTCCCGCATCGCCCGCTGCCGGTGCGTGTCAGCGCCGAGCGGCTCTCCTTCACCGCCTCCCGTGCGGGCGACTGGCCGACGCGGACGATTCAGCTTGCGGCGACCGATCCGAAGTTCCGGGGCCGGTTCACCGTCCGCAGCGGCGATGACGCCTTCTTCCGGGTGACGCCGGAATCGGGAGAACTTGACGGGACCAAACCGCTTTCGCTCTCCGTCGCGATCCGGCCGGAGAAGATCATTTCCGCCCGGAAGAATCTTGGCGCCTTCACCATCCGTTTCGCCGACGGCCTCTCCCGGCCGGTGTCGGTCTGCGCCGACTCGACCCGGATCGCCGCCCTGCTGAAGCAGGATCGCCGGAATGTGATTTCCGGCACGGTGACCCCGGAGGGAGACGGAAAATTCACGCTGAACTTCCAGCTGGAAAAGCCGGGCAGATACTTCCTCTTCATCCGGAGCGACGCCCCCAATCCGGACGTCTTCTCCGTCACGCTGAACGGGGAAGCGGTTCCACGCGGCATCAATGCCCGGCTGCAGCGGCGCACCGCAACCGGTCCGCGCTGGATGTCGCCGATTCTCGCCCAGACGCCGAAGAAGACCAACCGACCGGCGGAACTGGCGGCGGGAACTCACACGATCCGGCTCGCACCGCGCAACGCGCAAGCCGGCGAGTGGCGGATCGAAGCCTGCGTGCTGGCGGCCACCCCGGAAGAGCTCCTGCTCGCCCCGGAGATGCCGTAGAACCCCGCAGTAGAAAAAATCTTCAGCTCCGCAGGCGTCACTCCTCCGGGAGATTCTCCCGCGCCTCTCCGCCGACGGCGGTTCCGATCCGGTATTCCCGGGGCGAGCAGCCGCAGTACCGGCGGAAGAACGCGCTGAACTGTGAAATGCTGCCGAAACGCAGGCTCTGGCTGATTTCGTGGATCGAATTGCGGCTTCCGCGCAGGAGGGTCTTCGCCACGTGCAGTTTGCGTTGAATCCGATACTGCCCGATGCTCCAGCCGGTAGCCGCCTTGAAGAGCCGGTTGAGGTGGCGCTCACTCATGCCGAATTCCCGCTCGATCGGCAGACAGCCCCGGACGTTGATGTCGTGATCGATAAACGCCTTGATCGCGTTGATCCGGTCGTGTTCGAAGTCGAAATGCGGATGCCGTCGCCCCGGCAGCCGGTCGGCAAACAGCTCCGGCAGCAGCTCGAACAGCAGTTCGCCGAAAAACAGCCGCGTATAGAGCGCCGTGAGCTCCACCTGACCGCATTCGGTCTGTTCCGGCGAGTTCAGCAGGGAATAAAGAGTCCAGAGCCGCTCACGGGGCACCAGGCGCGAGTTGCGTTCGCGCAGCAGTTCCGGGGTCAGCCGGATCAGCTGTTCGCCCACGGGATTGCGCGGCTCCATCTCGAAATTGACCGCAAACAACACCACTCGCTCCGGACCGAATTTCAACTGATGCGGCGTCATCGGCGGTGTGGCGGTAAAGAACCGGTTCCCCGCGTCACACGAAAAAGAGAGCTCCTCCGAAAAGTAGGACGCCCGCCCCTCCCGCACCGTGGTCAGTTCATAGTAAGGGTGCTCATGCCAGGAGTAGGTCTGATTCGGAAAAATTCCGAGAAAACCGATCCGGACCAGATTCAGCCTCACCAAAGGCAGTTCCAGCGGTTCCGCCGTCGCCGCCGCCCGGTGCAGCAGTTCGTTGATCTTCTCATACCGGTCGTAAATTCCCCTCGGCTCAAATCCCTGATACATCGCACAGTGCCTCCCGTCTGCCGCTTACAATACTGCAACAACAGGGCGCTCTCAAGTAATTTTGTCCATTTTTCTAAACATTTCATCATTTTTTCATGATTTCATGTCTTGTATCGTCAAACGGATATCTTATATTATCCATAGAAGGAAACGAAATAATGTGCCGGAGAACCGGGAGGAAAACGTTTCCTCCGGCAGGTTCGCATCACAGCAAAACAGTAAGGAGAGCCACATGAAACACCGTTCCGCAACAGTGTCCCGTCCCCCGCTCGACCGGGGAATCCCCCGGCCGGGAAATTCCAGCTCCTCCAGCGGTATGCCGCCCTGCGCAGACGATTCCGTTGTCCGCTTTCCCCGAAGATCATTTACTCTTATCGAACTTCTGATCGTTATTGCGATAATCGCCATCCTGGCCGCCATGCTGTTGCCCGCCCTGCAGAAGGCGCGCAGCAAAGCGCGGAACATCACCTGCGTTTCCAACCTGCGGCAAATCAGCTATCTCTCCGCCAACTACATGGATACGGAGGGATTCATCTCCCCGACCGAGAGCTACGGCGACTACCGCGTCAGCTGGACCAAAGCCCTCCTCCCCTATCTACGCCCCGGTGTCGAGGCGCTCAACGAACCGGCGGAACCGCTCTTTTCCTGCCCGAGCCAGCAGAACAAACTCATGAACAACCCGCTGTGGGAGCAATCCTGGGCGCGCAAGGCGGCCACCTACGCAAAAAACGCCTACACCGGCAACTCCTCACAGAACCACAACGACTGCAGCTGGGGTCCCTACGGTAACACGCTCCGCTGGTTCAAGCAGAATCAATTGAAACGCCCTTCCCGGACGCTGCAGTTCACGGAGGCCTATTTTGTCAGCACGTCGATCGTTCTCTCCTCCACCGGTTCCGCCATCTATTACGCGGCGACCGACACCGGCACCACCACCGGAAGCTACACCGGCGGGGCTCACGACAGCACCAGCAATATCGCCTGGCACGACGGCCACGTCTCGACCGAAACGAACGTCATCCGGTTCCAAAACGCCCCTTACACACTCAGTGGTTCGGAAAACATCTGGAATGCAGGCCTGAACTAAACCTCTGGAGATAAGGAGAGTTGATCTTTATGAAAAAAGTTGTTACAATCATTGCACTGCTTTCGCTTGCCGTCGGAGCGAAAGAACCCGCCTGGTACAGAAACGGCGACGGCGGCGAATTCTACTTCGGCAGAAACATTCCCGGCTTCGTCATGCTCAACTCCGGCAACTGGTCGTGGCAGCTCCGCCAGAGCGGCGGCAGTCTCTCCCGATCGGCGGGAAATCCGCGCACGGAAGGAGAGTATACCACCTGGCAGGGAAATTTTCATACTCCCGGCGGCATCCTCCGTTTCGAGGAAAGAGCAGCCCGCAGCTCCGCCGACTCCCTGCGGGTCCACTGGAGTGTTGAAGCACCGAAACCGATCGATACCGGACTCCTCGCCTTCCATATCGAACTCCCGGCCGGACTGGTCGCAGGTTCCCGGCTGATCTGGGACAACAGCTCCCTCACACTCCCGGTCGATCAACAGGAAGGCAATGCCTCGCTGCTCGCTCCCACTCCGGCCCGCAGACTGGTGCTGCCGATGCGCGACTTCGACCTGGAAATTGCCGGAAACTTCCGGTTCTCCGTTTACGATGCCCGCAAACATCCCGGCGCCTGGAGCAATTATGTCGTAAGAATCCACTTCTCCCCGGCGAACGGAAAACTCAAATCCGCCGCCCTCGCCCTGGCCATGAAACGGCTCCCGCCCCGGCCGCAGAGTCCGCCGCTGGAGATCCGGCCGTCGCACGAGTGGAAAGCACTGGAGTTCCCGGCACAGGTCGAACCCGGTTCAATTTTGGATTTCTCCCGGATCGCACTCGATCCGCCGGCCGGAAAATACGGCCGGGTTGTCACACGGGCAGGGAAATTCACCTTCGAAAACCGTCAGGATCTCCGGCTCCGCGTGCTGGGCGTCAATCTCTGCTACATGGCGAATTTTCCCGATAAAAAGCAGGCGGAAAAGTTCGCCGATGAGCTTGCCGCGCTCGGCTACAACGCGGTCCGCTTTCACCTGATGGACGGCACACTGACCAAAGATGAAAAAGATCCGCAATATCTCACACTCAACCGGGAACTGCTCGACCGCAACGACTACTTCTGGCACTGCCTCAAAAAAAGAGGATTCTACATCAGCCTTGACCTTTACTGTGTCCGGCGGATCAATGTCGACGGGAAACCCGCCTTCCACAATCCCGCCAAGCTGGAGATCATGATGGAAGAACACGCCATGCGCAATCAGGAGCAGTTCACCGAACGGTTTCTCTCCCACATAAACCCCTACACCGGCATGGCGCGCAAGGATGATCCGGCCCTGATGAGCATCACACTGCTCAATGAAAACAGCATGAGCTTCCTCCTCCCCGCCCATCTGTCGAAAAACAATCCGATGCGGCGGAAGTTCGACACCGCCGCCGACGCATGGAACCGGGGGCGGCCGAAGGCGGGAAATCCGCGAGCGCGCTACTTTCAATATCTTTCCGACCGAACCTGGAACCGCCTGAAGGGGGTTCTGGATCGGCTGGGATGCCGCGTCCCGCTGACCAGTCTCAACTGCCACCGGGAAATCGGCCTGTCAGTGCTGCGGAGCAAATTCGATTATGTGGATAATCACGGCTATCAGGATCACCAGTTCTATCCGGAAAAAAAGTGGAGTTATCCGATGGGGTTCCGGGATTTCTCCGCCATCACCGCAGACAGCAGCCTCCTCAGTGAACTGGCTCCGACCAGAATCTTCGGGAAACCTTTCGTCATCAGCGAATACAACTTCTGCTTTCCCAACCGCTTCCGGGCCGAGGCCGGACCGCTCCTCGGCGCAGGGGCAGCGCTGCAGGACTGGGACGGGCTGTTCCGCTACAACTACGCCGAACGCTATCCGGAAAACGCTCCCGGCCGGACCGGCGTCTCCTACGATCTGCGGAATGATCCGATGCAGATTCTGAGTGAAAAAATCATCGCGCTGCTCTTTCTGCGCGGCGATGTTTCCGCCTCGCAGCTCCGGCTGCCGATTCTGGTCCGCCCGGACGCGATGGAGCGGCTGCCGGATTCCCGGTTTGTCCCCGCGTCCCTCTCCGGCTTCAGCCTGCTCGGTCAGATCGGTTCGGTCGTCTCTGCCACGCCTCCCGATGCGGTGATGGATTCGGAGAAGCCGCGCCCGGTCGGCGAGCTGCTCGAGACATTCCGCACTCTCCCCGGCTGGGGACAGGCCGCCTTTGACGCCGCCGCGCGAAAGTCAATTAGTTCGACCGGAGAGATCCGCCACGACGCGGGCGCGGGAACGCTCGTTATCGTCACTCCGCGGAGCGAGGTGCTGACCCGGACCACGGCCGGCACACTGGCTGGAGACCGGCTCCACGCAGCAATCGAAGGCGGTTTCGGCGTGCTTTGCGCCTCGTCGATGGATGGAAAACCTCTGGCGGATTCCCGGCGCATCCTGCTGCTGTTTCTGACCGACAGCCTGAACACCGGAACCCGGTTCTTCAACGCCACCCGTTACCGGCTGGAGGCTCCGGGCAGGTTTCCGGCCCTGGTGCGCCGCGGCGCAGTCGAGGTGACGCTCCGGCTCGACGGAGAATCCACGCCGGAACTGCACGCCGTCGGAATGGATGGGAAACGCCGCTTTTCCCTCCCGGTTTTGCAAAACCGCGACGGAGAGCTGGCGTTTCGACTGGATACCCACGCCGGGGAGAAAGCGGTGGCCGCCTGGGAGCTGTGCCGCTGAATGAAGATAAGATGCGTTTTTACACTCTAACCAACAGGAAAAACAGAAAAATGTCATGCGATGTCATCTATTTCGGGTCGGACGGAAAAACTCCGATCACGTCGGAGGTTACCCCGGAGAACGGTTGGATCCTCTCCGGAAACTCGGCGGAACACCCTGCTCTGGGACTGGCATTCTCCCGGATCGTCACAGAAAAGGACGGCATGACCGAAATCCGGATTCCACGCGACTCGCTCCGGGAAACCGGCGGAATCCGCTTCAAGGCCATTCTGCCGGATGTCGGCACGATCTCCGGACGGGAGGGAGACGGTTCCGCGCTGATCTTTCCGCAGGAGCACGGCTATCTCTGCCGCTGTGAAAACAAGGCATCACGGGAGTTTTTCTTCCCCATCTTCAACCGCAGTCAGGCGCAGTGCACCATGGCGCTGTGCGGCGTCGTCCGGAAACGGGAAACGATTCTGCAGATTCTGGAGGACGGCCGGTTCGACGCCGAGTTCCGGATTCGATTCAACTTCGGACAGGAACAGCTCTATTCGATGGATGCCGCGTTCCTGCTGCGGGACGAGATGGACGAATCCCTGCCGGAATACGACTGTGTGCTCCGGCGTAAGGAACTCGCACCGTCATGGCAGGCGGCAGCCCGCTTCTACCGGGAGTATGTGCGGCGCTACCGGGGCATCCGGCTTCTGTCGGAGAAACTGGAGAACAACCCGGTGCTTCAATATGCGGTCCGGGCAATCAACGTCCGCTTCCGCATGGGGGTGAAACGCCTCCCCTGTCCGGTACCGGAGCAGACGCCGGAGACCGAGCCGCCGATGACCGTATTCATGACCTTCGACATGGTCGGAGAGGTCGCCCGTGAAATGCACCGTCAGCAGGTCGGCCCGGCCGAACTGAATCTGGTCGGCTGGCACCATGGCGGCCACGACGGCGCCTTCCCGAAGCTCTTCCCGGTGGATCCCCATTTCGGCGGCGAAAAGGCGATGGTGCGAAACATCCGGGCCGTCGCGAAACTCGGGTATCCGGTCAGCCTGCACGACGAGTACACCGGTGCGTTCAGCCTCGCTGCCGCGTTCGGCGAATTCGATATGAACGACGTTGCCCGAAGGCTCGACGGCTCGATGCTCGATACCGGCGTGCTGCTCGCCGGGGGACTCGCCTACCGGACCTGCCCGAAGCAGATCTTCCGTTATGCGAAACGGAACTTCGACCGTGCCGCGAAGCTGCCGATCCGGGGGTCCTATTACTGCGATGTCTCCTCAATCATCACGCTGCACAAGTGTCACCATCCGGATCACCCCGCCAGCCGGGCCGAAGCCGCCGCCTGCTGGGAAAAACTCTCGCAGATGCAGCACGACTACTTCGGGTCCAGCTGGTCGGAGGGGGCCAAGGAGTTTGCCTTCCCGGGTCTTGACCGGGCCTATCTGGTGGGGGGGACGATCGACCGCAGACGCCCGAACATGGGGCTGGATAAAACCCTCGGCGACTTTGATCTCTTCGACGAGGAGATTCCCTTCTTCGAGCTCGCCTATCACGGCACGCTCACCTACAACTCCTATCGGGAAAGCGTCAATGCCATCCGCGGTGAAACCGTCTACCTGCGTAACTTCGCCTATGGCGGCACCCCCCTCTTCTACTACCACTGCATCTTCAATCCGGAGTGGTGCAACAAAGGGTACGGCTGGGACAACGACCGCTTCCGTTACACCACACGGGAGAATCTCCACCGGTGTGTCGCCTGGATCAAAGAGGCTTCCGATGACAATCAGCGGGTGGCTGACCTTCAGACCGCATTCATCGATGATTATCTCCGCCACGGAGACAATTTGACTCAGACTCTCTACTCCAACGGCAGAAGCGTCTGGGTCAACTATGCGGACTCCGCCCGGAGAACTCCATCCGGGCAGCTCGTTCCGCCCCGCGATTTTCTGGTGGAGTAAATCCATTTCCTTCCGGAAAACTGAAACTATCCCCCTCCCTGCGTGCCTGTTTCGGCACGCTTTTTTTCTCTTTTTTTCCGACAGGCTCTTGACATCTCCGCAATTTTTGGGTATAATATAAACAGAAAACTATCTAGATATAAAACTATCAACCTTTACTGGAGGCGGAAGCGTGGGAACTCCGAAATATGTCCAGATCGCCGAGGTGCTGCAGCGGCGGATCGCACATGGCGACTATCTTTCCGGCGCGCTGCCCGGGGCTCCGAAACTGATGCAGGAGTTCGGAATCAGCTACATGACCACCCGGCAGGCGATGCAGAAACTGATCGATGACGGCACCGTGATCCGGGCGGCCAACGGACGGCTGGAAGTGCCCGGCGCTCCGGGAGAATCCCCGAAGCTGCGGGTCGCCTATCTCCACCACAGCGCCATCTCTCTCGCCGACAAATGGCGCAACGCCATCTCCGGTGCCGCACGCAAATACGGCTGCAGTTATCAGGATGTCCCCTTCCATTACAGCGACGATACGGTCGTTTATGAAACGCTCGATCAAAATTTCGATCTAATTTTCTTCAACATCAGCCCGCTCCAGCCGCTGCTGCTGGAGAAACTCCGCCGCATCAGCGACCGGGTGGTCTCGCTCTTCGCCGACCTGACCCGCTACGGCATCCGCTGTTTCGACGGTATCAACATCGAGGCGATCGGGCATCTGGTGGAATTCCTCCACCGGCGCGGCTGCCGCCGGATCGACTTCTTCACGGTGGAGCCGAGTCTCACTCATCCTTCTCCGCGCTAGGCCCCGTGGGAACGGGCTCTGAAACAATACGGCTGCACCGGCATGGCGTGGGACAACCGGGTCACGCCGCCGGAACCCTCGTTCTTTCATGCGCTCCATTACGCCGATCAGCTGGTTCGCGCGGGGAAGCTCGACGAAGCCGATGCGATTTTCTGTACCTCGGTCGAGGCATCCCGCGGCGTGATCCGCGCACTCGCCGACCACGGGATCCGGGTGCCGGAGGATATCGCCGTGGTCTCCTTCGGCAGTCCGGAACAGGCCTGCTTCAACACCCCGTCGATCACCATCGTGAATACCCCGGACCTGATGCCGCTGGTCAGCAAAATTTACGAACACTACCTCGGCATCCATCCCGCTCCGGAGCGTCTCTACTACCGTTTCGAGCTGGAGGAGCTCTCGCCGGAAGAGGTGCTGTGGATCGGATAATCCACCGCGGCGGATTATCATCGCACCGCCGGGCGGAGGAGTCGGCTTTCCGGACCATCCGTGACCTTCGCGGCACACGATTCCATACCGGCCGGCCTCCCGCCGACACTCTGCGGTTTGCCCCGAAAACTGGACAACTTGACTTGGTGTAAAATGCCCGTAAAGTAACTTGGAAAAGGGTATGCGCCCAGCGAGCCCCATGGTGAGGAGGAAGTATATGCCCAGTGAGCCCCATGGTGAGGGGGATATCGCGGTGGAGCTTTGGAAAAAA
>ENA-UONW01004114-UONW01004114.1-human-gut-metagenome-genome-assembly--contig:-CS52-NODE-4114-length-10970-cov-7.270912_pt1 | contig 10970 bp, 7 predicted proteins | sample MGYA00242463_ERZ724010 | MGnify/ENA metagenome assembly ERZ724010 | reverse complement strand
TCATATTATCCCACTTTGTGCCAAAAGCATTGTGCTGATAAAACAGGTGATAAATTCCATCCTGACAGACAAGTCCATTGGGATCATTCATCCAGCCATTGACCGGCGAAAAATGCATCAGTGGATGCAGCTGTTCCGATTGTGGAAGCCGATCAGCCTGCTTCATCTTTGCATAAAATGCCTCCGGATAGTTTCCTTCCAGGCGGATGGTTCTCCCTATCCACGACGCAACAGGAACCGGAGCATAATAATCCACAATCTCTCCCTCTTCCAAAGGGAAGACCTGATACTCCAACACCTTCTGATCTTCCAGATAAAATGACAAGCGTTCTGTTTCCTCCTTTATTTTCACTGGAATCAACAGAAAAGGATGCTCGATTTTTATTTCATAACTAATATATTTCTGTATGTACTCTGTCCTTACATTCTTTCCATTTACTTCTGTATCCACCCAAAGTATACCCTTCATGGATGCTGAGCTTATTGCTTTACTGCACCATCAACAACACCTTTCATGATATACTTCTGCAGGAAGAGAAAAACAATGATAATCGGTATAATGGTCACAAGCACCGAAGGGAAAATAAGCTCCCATGGATTTCCGTATACACCGGCCTTCATCTTTGCAAAATAAAGCTCCAATGTCATGGTTCTGATTTCTCCGTTTCCTATAACCATGAACGGAAGCAGATAATCATTCCAGATCCACAATGCATTTAATATGATAACCGTACTGGTCGTTCCCTTAACCAGGGGAAATACCACCTTTAAAAATATCTGAATAGCACCTGCGCCATCCAATACAGCTGCCTCCTCCAATGATACCGGAACACTTTTCATAAATCCATGATAGAGGAAAATCGACATACTCATTCCGAATCCGCCATACATGATAACAAGCCCCCAGATATTTTTCATTCCGATCTTTTCAAACACATTGAGCAAAGGAAACATTACCGCTTGGAACGGCACCAGCATTGCTGCAATAAAAATGTAAAATACCAATTTGGAATATACTGTCTTATTCCTTATCATTGCCCATGCAGCCAGAGAAGAAGCCATTACAATCATCAATATAGAAATCGTTGTAATAAACAGGGTCACAAAGAAAGACTGGGTAAACTTCAACTCTCTCAAAGCTTTAATCACAAATCCAATATCTACCGGTCTTGGCCAGGCTAAAGGATTGGCAATAATGTCCGTATGAGGCTTAAAGGAATTGATTACCAATATCAGCAATGGGAATAACGTATACAATGCCAGCAGGATCAGGACCATATAAACTACGGCCTTACCTATTCTTCTTTTTTCAATTCTGAATCCTTTATTCATTTATGCTTCCACCTCTTTACTCTTCGTTACAGCAACCTGTATCATGGTCACAGCTGCAACCAGGACAAAAAATACAACTGCCTCTGCCTGCGCATATCCATAATCAGGAGGTAACGCATCCTTCGGAGTATTCATAATCTGCATAGCAAGCATTCTGGTGGAAAAGGCACCCTCCGTCAATGCCACATTTTGATCCAGAAGCTTAAAACAGTTTGCCAACAAAAGGAATAATACAATTGTCACAGAAGGCATCAACATAGGAAGTGTGATATAGCGAAACCTTTGTATTGCTGTGGCCCCGTCTATTTCTGCTGCTTCATATAATTCATTCGGAATGTTATTCAATCCATTCACATAAATAAGCATCATATATCCGGCCCACTGCCACATCGTTAACAGAAGCAATGCAAAAATTGCTTTTGTGTTGTTCTGTGTCATATAGGTCAGAGCTTCTATAGGCAGTACTCCGTCCTTTCCAAATAGCAGCTGGGAAAAAATCACATCAAAAATAAATTTCCAGATATATCCAAGTGCCAGTCCTCCCAATAAATTGGGAAGAAAAAATACCGTTCTGAAAGCACCTGCTCCCTTTAAAATATGATTTGTCAGAAGAGCAAGTGCCAACGCAGCCATGTTTATGATCAGGACAGCCACTACCGTAAATTTAACCGTATAGATTAAAGAAGCAAGGAACTTTGTGTTGGTAAAAACTTTCTTGTAATTATCAAGTCCAATAAACGATTCGCTTAATGACCCTCCGGCAAAATATGCTCCTCTCCATGATGTAAAAGAGTAAACCAGTCCCATAAAAAACGGAATCAGAACCACTATAATAAATAAGGCTACTGCCGGAAGCGTGAACCACACATTAATTTTCTTATAAAATCTGTTCATGTTTACATCATCCTATCTTTCTGTTGAGCAACTTTCCGGTATATTTACAGTCACTCTCTTTATATATCAGATTGTCGGTAAAGCTCTTTAAGTTTTACCGACAATCTTTTAGATTATATTGTAACTATTCAATTACAACATTACTGTTTTGCTTCCTTCCAGGAGGCGATTGTGTAATTAGCAATATCTTCATAATCCTGTTCAGTCCACTCAGGCTTCGTCAGATACTCTTCCATGATTTTCAATCCAAATACCTCTGTAGCCCATCTTGCCGGTGCACCTGCATAAGCATTGGTAAGAGTATTACCTTCACTCATATATCCAATAATACAATCGGAAAGGCTATTACCAAGAACCGTTGTTGCGGGATCTGCATTATAAGGAATAAATGCCATTTCCTCAGTGACATAATGCTGACCCTCTTCACTGGTATTCAGCCACACCAGAAATTTCTGCGCCTCTTCCAGTTCATGTTGGCTTACCTGTTTATTCAATACATAATAGTTTCCGCAAAATACCGGAATGGAAGAATTCATATGCTCCACTGTCAATCCATCTACTGCAATATCACCCTGTTCAAAAGGCATCTTGATCGGTAAAATAGTTAATGTATCTACAATTTCAGAATTTGCATTTTTAATATTGGTATAACACCAGTTACCCTGCTTGATAAATAATGTCTTGCCATTTGCAAAATTTGCCACTGCAGCATCATAGCCATTTGTTGTGGAATTGATAAACTCAGGTCCCCGCTCGCTCACCGCATGGGAAGTGATCAGATCCAGTGTCTTTGCATAGGCAACCATAGGATTGTATAATTTATCCAACTGTTCATCCGTTGCATTCACTGCTGCGGCAACATTCGGAAATACACTGTCAATAGGGATATTAATCAGATGATCTCCATAAGTCCATTTCTCACTGCCTGCAACCGAGAATACTCCCTCTAGCTTTTCAGCTTTTTCATTCTTTTCAGCCAGAAGGGAAAATGTCTGTCCACTCAGGGCAAAATCATTACCCTTGCCATCCTTGATATAAGCATTTACCTTCTCAACAAAATCTGCAAATTCATCATAGGTTGCTGTTTTATATTTTTCAATAAAGCTATCCACATTGTCTTCTCCTACCAATGCAGCAATCATTTCCTTGTCAACAATATAGCCATATCCTTCAACATTATATGGAATGCCATAGCTGTCCTGTCCATCCATTGTCAGTCTGAGTCCGGGATCCAAATCATCTGCCAGAGCCTTAAACTCCGGTAAAAGATCTGCAGTCGTCAAATCCAATGCGAAATCTCCTTCAACCCACTCTTTCAGCGCCTGGGGATCCATGATACCAAAAATAGCCGGTTTATGATCCGATGACATATCGACACGGAGTGCCTCTTCTGTAGGTGTACCGCTTCCCAGGGAGAATATTTTAATGGTAAGTCCCGTCTCAGCTTCATAGGTATCCACCGCTGCTGCTAACGCATCTGCGTTTTCACCCTTTGCATTAAAAATATAGAAATCATAATCATTGTCAGAAGAAGCACTTTCTTCTACTCCTGCATTACTGTCTGATGCTGCGGTATTACTTCCTGTGTCTGATGACGCGGAGTTCACACATCCTGTCAAGCCTCCAATCGTCATAGTTGCTGCCAAAAGGGCTGCTACATATTTTACACTCTTTCTCATAATGACCTCCTTACCAAGTCTCTTCTTTTATTGTTTATCCGGTTTAAAACTGAATCTCAACCATCTGATGGCCTTCCACCTTTGGTATCGTAACTACTACCTGTCTGTTTTCATAACGAAATTCCAGATTCTTCATTTGTGGCACAAGCCTGACTGCAGATGGTTTACGATCTGTTTTGACCCGTAAATCTATATTGTAAAGAGGAATAATATCCTCTACAATATCATATTTTTCTGTTCTTCTTTCAGGAACATAATGCATCAGATGCACGATCCATCTGTTCTTTCCTGTTTGTTCATTCACGGTTGCAATTGTTGTTGATGGGCCTGTATGCTCCAGCAATCTGTCAGGCATCAGCACGTCTATTGCATTATGTAAAAGCTGTTTTACCCATTTAGGACCCATAACGTGGTAAATCATGGATAACGGATGGGCAAAATAAATACAATTCCCTTTTCTTACAGCTGCACTTCCTACTCTTATTTCGGAACTCGGTGCTTTCAGATGTCCCGTGTAATGCTCCCATGTTGTATTAAAAAGCGGTGCTATCAGCGGTAATAATTCCGAGGCTTCTTCTGAAATAATTTCAACATTTTCGCTTTTCAGATACATAGCATAATCCGCATCGAATAAGCCCTTGCCTAGTACCCCCTCTGCATGAATATAATCTGCATCATACTCAGACTCACCATTCCACCGAATTCCAAGGCAATCCGCTGCAAATGTTTCTTCGGAATTTTTCAATCCTGCCTCTCCCATAACAATGAGAGCCCCTCCCTGATCCATAAATTCCTTGAGTCTGCACTCCAACTTATGGTCTACAGGTATATTATCTGCCAGAAGCAAAAGACGATATTGGGAATAATCGCTTTCGGAATCCACTAAATCATACTGATATCCCAGCTCCTGAAGCATTCTGCACACTCCTTCAGCATGGGGATTTACCGTTCCGGGAGCTCCACCATAAAATTCTTCCGGATTAAACACAGCCATTTCCGACAAAGCAGTCACATCTTCACACCAGGGCTCTTTTTCTTTCACCTGACGAAATACATCCCCTATGACTCCATACATATCCTTATCCAACTGACCGGAGGGCGGCAGCTGGTCTCCTATATTGCACAGTCCTCCATAAGACAATGCACTGAAAGATTCGTATTCCAAAGCGGCCTGATTCCGGTAGGAATTATTATCTCCCCAACCGGTAAGAAAGCGTCCGGTCATACCAACAACCGGTACTCCCCATGTTCTCAGATATCTTGCAGATACTGGGAAAGCCATATAACCGCAATTAGCCGGCTGACATTCTACAGCAACATAATCAAAGCAATCCCTTACAGGAATATCCTGAGCCCCGACATGACCCTTGTTAAAGAAAATATCATAATCCGAATCAATTTCATGCAGATAATCCGTCATTTCCCTGACAAAGTCATAATAAATCTGCCATGCATGCTTCTTTCTATCCTGAGGATCTGCCGGATTCAGGTGCTTCTCAAGCATGCTCTTTCTGCATCTGGGGCAGCAGCACTCTACAACAAAGGATGCATCAACCAGGACTCCATCTACCGGACAATTCTCTAACGCATCTGCTATCTGTTCTTTGCAGAACTCACGATATGGACTGTTAATGCACAGATCTACATGAAATCCGGGATCCTCAAAGATATTACCTGTCTCACGTCTGCTTATCCTCGCATAATCATCTATAGCCACCCATTCCGGATGTTCTGCTGCAACCCGGATATCCCAGCAGATTGTTGTATATAAATATACTTTTATCCCCTTTTTCCTGCATTCCTTCGCCTGTTCCCGATACATATCCTTTACCTTCAGATGAGGATGTATCCTCTCGGGATATTTTGTCGAATCATAATACAGATTTCCATGATGACATCTGGTAAACAAAGTAACTGCTTCTACATTGGCATTCTTTAATGTGTCTGCAAATTCCTCGGCTGAAAATTTACTGCCCACTTGGTCAATCATTTCGCTGGTATGAAAATCAAGATGCACTTGTCGATTTGGTATTTTTTTCATTTTCATATTCCTCTACTGATTTGCGCTGTTTCGAAAAATCTTTTTCGTTTTTCTCCACACTTTTTCTAATAATTTCTTGATGATTGAATAATATCATCATTCTTTACATATGTCAATCGTTTATCATATTTTTATATCATTTTTAAGCATTTTAGTTGCCTAATAAATATTTTATTTGATTATTTTTGTGCATTATGACGTAATTTGTAATGTCATGCCATTTTTTACCTTCCCTTTCTAGCCTAAATCTGCACGTAATGTGCAGTCAAAGGCTTTATTTGGAAGAACCGGATATATTTCCTTTCTTCCCTTTAAGGGAATGTTTTTTTCGCGAATTTTACGCTCCTGCCTGGCTGACACGCATGCCAAAGAATCTCTTGCATTCTCTGTTTAAAATACGTATAATATTAGCAATAATAGTACGCTTTTCGGTCAAATGACTGTATAAGAAAAGGAGGAACATTTCATGAAATTAACAAAAATCGAACAGGTAAATGAGTTTCTTTCTATTGTCGACAGTTGTAAGGGGGACGTAACTTTAAGATCCTTAGACGGTGATATTTTTAATCTAAAGAGTAAGCTTTCCCAGTACATTGCCATTGCTGCATTGCTCGGACAGCATGGGGATGAGCTTGAATTGTTCTGTTCTGACAGGGAAGATGAAGGCAAGTTCATGCAATTTTTAATGGAAAATCCCAGTATATAATAAATCTTTATAGCAAAAACTGCCCGGATACTTCGTTCTCAGAAATATCCGGGCAGTTTTTAGTTGATAGCATGGAATTTTTATTTTCTATCACAGGTCAATTTTACAGCAGCTGCAGCAGTCTCCGGTTCCTGCGATAGCAGAATACTCTGTCCGACAACATCTCCTCTTCTCCATAAATGGCATTGATGTGTTGCACAGATGTTCTGATTTCCTCTGCATTGACGCAGGCTACCGGATGAATCATTGCCTCATGCAGACTTGGGAATACTACATAATAATCGCCACGCATTTTTTCCGCAAGAATATCTTTAACCCCAGGATAAAAAAAAGCTGTTGCTCCGTTGATCCGTCCTGTTGTGGTCAGGAGGTATCCAGTCCTTCCCTCCATAGGATTCCATGGAGCAATCTTTGTCGGCCGCCCCTTCTCATCTGGGAGGAACACACCCTCATAATAAGGGAACTCGGGGCGTCTGTCACTACCCAGGTACAGTCTCGGCGGCATTTTACGGCTACTATTCATAAAAGCTTCCATGATCAGTTGATCCTCTGTCCGTTCCCACGTCATTATCCTGTTGCGGGATAATTGCATTGTCAGATTGTCTGGGTTCCCTTCGCAGATAATCAGCTGAAGTACCAGTGCAATATCTCCAATCTTACGATGGATTGCATTTTCAAGCGTGTGCCTGTGTCTTTCAAAATTTACTGGTTGTATCCTCATATGACCTCTGCAGACAGCATAACTCAGACTTTCCTCTGTAAACGACACATCTTTTTTCTTATCTGATTCTTCAAGACCTGCTGAGATCTCCGGCAGAATACTTTGCCACCCTTCCTGTCTGTATCTTTCGTATAACGGTCGTACCGGCCAGTACTGTATCTGCTCTTCCCTTTTTAAACTCCACATGGCACATAACATATCTTCCCGGATGAGAATATTCTCTCTTCCATACATATGGCGATTCATAACACTCATGATATGCACTGCCATGGGATCCGAGCAAATCATTTGCCGCTCCAAAAGGCGTATTGTTTTATTCTGCGCCGTCTCCATATTCTGCACGTTCCGGCACAATGCTTTTTTAAATTCTTCGTATGTCATTTAACCCCCATATTCAAAATTAGTCTGTTCTGCAAATTCTCCTGAATTTGCGTACAAAAATAAAAAGAATCGTTCAAAAAATTGGAAATTCCGACCGAATGGTCTGTTAAGAATGCTTATTTTTCTGAAATGAAAACATATGGCTCTGAATAACTACAGACTATCATAGCGTTCCCGCTTTGTCTATATGCGTTTTTACCAATGATATCTTTTGTTTATTTTCACTAACGGGTGGGCTCAGAAACGTGCGCCGCAAGGCGCACATAGAAAAAAAGCCTTGCTTTCCATGAAAACAAGGCTTTTTAATGTCAAATATTCAAATATATCCGACTGTCTGCTACACAACCCGTCTCACTGCAAGAATGGGACGATAATTTGCATTGCTGACCTTAATGCCGGTACGCTGGGTGCTGGCATGTACGATCAATCCTCCGCCGATATACATTGCCACATGTCCATCATAACAGATCAGATCTCCCGGCTGTGCACTGCTATAATCCACACCGGTACCGCAGCTTCTCTGCTCATAGGAAGTACGGGGAATACTGTAACCGAAGTCACTGTATATGCGGAAGGTAAATCCGGAGCAGTCTGCACCATTGGTCAGGCTGGTGCCTCCCGCCACATAAGGGTTGCCTATGTACTGGCAGGCATATTTTGCCAACCGCTTACCCATATCGCTGCCGGATGCATTTTCGATCACAGAAGTATAATTCGTGGTCGTATAGCTTCCGGTGGCTGCTGCGGTGTTGCCGCGCTGTGCCTGTGCCTGCAGCTGTTTTAACTGTTTCTGTTCCTGCTGCAGCAGTGCCTTGGCCACGGAAGCCTCCTGCCTTGCCTTTTTGATCTCCGCATCGTAATTGGCAGATTCCTGTTTCTTCTTCGCCAGCATGACATCCAACTCTGACTTCTGGCTTTCCAGATCTGCCTTATCCGCCTCCAGCTGGTCCTTATCGGCCTGCAATTGAGTCTTCTCTTCCTCTAACTGATTCCACAGTGCCAACACCTGCTCCTTAGTCTCTTCGTACTCCTGAAGCTTCTGACGGTCGTATTCGTAGACACTCTCCACGAAATCCATGCGGTTCAGCATTCCGCTTAAGCCGCCGCCCTGAAATAACAGGTTTACATAATTTTCGGAAGAATCATTTTCATACATCATGCGCATGCGTGTGATCATATCGTCATGTTGTTTCTCTTCCTGTGCCTTGGCGATATTGTACTCTTCCTGAGTCTGATCGATCTGAACCTGTTTATCCGCAAGCTCCGTCTCCTTTTCAGCGATCTCATCCTCCTTCATACCGATACTGGTCATGGTGTTGATGATCTCCGCATTCAGGTCATCGATCTTCTCCTGCACCAGATCCTGCTCATCCTGTAAGGAATTGATCTGGCTATTGATGTTATTCAGCTGGTTCTGATGATTGTTGATTCTGTTCTGCAATTCGTTCATAGAAGGTGCCGCCTGCACCGTCTCCGCAGGGGATTCCCAGACAGAGCCGGTGGCAGTCAGCGTTACCGCTGCCAGAAGAAGAGCACTCACAAGTCTTCTCTTCACGTTATTCACTTTTCTGCCGGCGGTTGTTTTTTTCATAGGTCACTCCATCTATTGATGCCTACGGATTGTTCCGTGCTACGCACTCTCACGTCTCCGCTCCGCTTCGGTCCGTGCTAACCATGTGCCGCTGGCACATAGCACCCTACCCAATATTCGCATATCGTGGGATTGGCATCATACATTACAGGTCGCAGTTATTTACAGTACGAGGGAACGGGATAACATCTCTGATGTTGCCCATTCCGGTGATATACATTACGCAACGCTCGAAGCCCAGTCCAAAGCCTGCATGGCGTGCAGAGCCGTAACGGCGCAGATCCAGATAGAACTGATAATCTTCCTTGTTCAGTCCCAGCTCTTCCATACGCTTCTCCAGGATCTCCAGGTTGTCCTCACGCTGGCTGCCGCCGATGATCTCGCCGATACCGGGTACGAGGCAGTCCATAGCTGCTACGGTCTTGCCGTCTTCGTTCAACTTCATATAGAACGCCTTGATCTCCTTCGGATAATCGGTTACGAATACCGGTCTCTTGAATTCTTTCTCCGTCAGGTATCTCTCATGCTCGGTCTGCAGATCGCATCCCCAGAATACCTTGTAATCGAATTCATCGTTGTGCTTCTCCAGGATCTCGATCGCCTCAGTGTAGGTTACATGACCGAAATCGGAGTTTACCACATGTTGTAATCTCTCGATCAGTCCCTTATCTACAAACTGGTTGAAAAATGCCATCTCTTCGGGAGCATTTTCCAATACGTAACGAATGACATACTTTAACATGCTCTCTGCCAGGATCATATCATCCTTCAGATCCGCAAAACAGATCTCCGGCTCGATCATCCAGAACTCAGCGGCATGACGGGTGGTATTTGAATTCTCCGCACGGAAGGTGGGACCGAAAGTATATACGTTCTTAAATGCAAAGGCATAGGTCTCTACATCCAGCTGTCCGCTTACGGTAAGGTTTACCGGTTTGCCGAAGAAATCCTGTGTGTAATCTACTTTTCCGTCCTCGGTCTTAGGCACATTGTTCATGTCCAGAGTCGTTACCTGGAACATCTCACCGGCACCCTCACAGTCACTGCTGGTGATCAGAGGGGTATGCACATAGACAAAGCCTCTCTCCATGAAGAAGGTATGGATCGCATAAGCGATCAGGGATCTGACACGGAACACTGCCTGGAAAGTATTGGTACGTGCTCTTAAGTGAGAAATGGTACGCAGATACTCGAAGGAGTGTCTCTTTTTCTGTAAAGGATAATCTGCAGTAGAAGGTCCTTCCACGATCACTTCTGCTGCCTGCATCTCAAATGCCTGCTTTGCCTCGGGGGTAGCCACGATGGTACCGCGGATCACAACAGCTGCACCGACATTGATCTTGCAGATCTCCTGGAAATTTTCCAGTCCGTCGCCGTATACTACCTGTAACGGCTCAAAAAAAGTTCCGTCGTTGATCACCAGGAAACCGAAGTTCTTGGAGTCACGATTGTTCCTTACCCAGCCGCCTACGGTGATCTCCTTGCCGATATAGACGTCTTTTTCCCGATGAAGTTCTCTGATGTCTGTTAATTCCATAATCTTTCCTATCCGCACGCTGCGACGTGCTCTATCTGAACCGGCCCGCATCCTATTCGCCGGTCGCATACTGTTCGTATCAATAAAA